>OGWS01002621.1_pt1 | contig 11021 bp, 14 predicted proteins | sample 1576111 | NCBI WGS metagenome assembly OGWS01 (sample SAMEA3541534, study PRJEB24748) | human gut metagenome | biome: human gut; feature: human-associated habitat; material: faeces | place: China | collected 2012
TAGGTTCTATTGATTTTCAGGCTGCAGCCAGAAGCGTGCTGATTGTTGGAAGAATTAAGGATGAACCGGAAATCCGTGTGGTATGCCATGTGAAAAGTTCCCTTGCACCAGAAGGAAAATCCCTAGCATTCCGTCTGGATAAGGAGACGGGTTTTGAATGGATCGGGGAATATGACATCAGCGCAGATGATCTGCTCAGTGGTGACAGCAGAGGGCAAAAAAGCCGGAAAGCGGAAGCGTTCTTGCTGGAGATACTGGCTAACGGTGGTATGGCTCAGAGAAAGATTGAAGAAGAAGCTGAAAAGCGTGGGATTAAGAAGAAAACACTGCGAAATGCAAAACTGGAACAGGAGATTGATTCTGTAAAACGTGGCAATCAATGGTTCTGGGTGTTGTCAGAATAAAAGGAAGATGGCAAGATGACTATTTCTTAAGAACAGGGCATCTTGCCACCTTGAAAGGAGACTATATGGAAATTAAGAATGTACAGATACCGTTTAACCTGTTCCGACAGCTTGTTTCCTATCATTTGATGGAAGATCAAAGCTGTTCAGAGGAAATCTGCAAAGGGCTTATGGAAAAGGTGGATCGTATGGCGAACCGGCAATTATATACAAAGTCGAAAACTGCCTCTACAGAGGAAGAACGGGAAAAATCCCGGCAGGAATATCTGGATAGACGAGGCATACCGGACAGTTTCCGATGGTAACAGTTCTTGTTGACTACCTTACGACAGGAGCGTGTCACGCACCTGTAGATAGCAAACAAGGAACAGACTGTAAGGTGCAGACGGAATGTTCTTGCACTAACGATAGGTGAATGGCTGCGAAGGGAGCCCTGTTTCAGGGCATCCTTGCGATAAAGATGAATGAAGGGAGAACGTGAAAATGAGAGAAGGAAGACTTGGTTACAACAGCAGCAACGGAAGATATGGCATTTTGTCATCGGATTTATGGATCGATACCGGATTGCACTGTGGGGAATGCCTGCAGATTTTGATGGATGGCAAATGGGTACAGACTCGGATGGAAATGGATGCTGCCCGGAACTGGTATCTGGTAGGGACACCTTACCGTGGTGATTTGGAATATATCCAGGCAAGGATATAACCGGGCATAGCTACACCGACCGAAGGGAGGTATAGGTCTTCGCTCCGCTTCGGTCGGTGCAGAACAGACGTCCCCCGGACGTCTTGCACCCCCGGCAGGGTGCAAGGGTACTTTTGATGGACGGTACGGCTGTCGAAAGTGCTTTTGAGTTACTTTTGACAAAAGTAACAAAACCGCCGTATCCGGCGCATATTTCTTTTTGCCGTATCCGGCATTTTTATAAGCGAGGGAGGTGAGAATAGTGGAAATGAAAAGGACGATCAGCGGTATGATTGGAAAAGGTTCTATCGCCCACAATGAGAGAAAATTTATTGCAGAAAACGTAGATGCTGCCCGGACAATTCGAAACGTGGTATTGCAGTCAGAGAATGTGAAGGACGTTTACCATGAATTGTTTGATGAAGCAATTGAACGGTACAACGCAAAACAGAAAAGGAAAGACCGGAAAATTGAAGATTATTATGAACACATCCGAACTGGGAAACAGGAGAAAGTTTTCCACGAAGCAATCTTCCAGATTGGGAATAAGGATGATACCGGATGTTTAAGCCGGGAAGGGCAGATTGCCAGACTGGCATTGCTTGATTTTGCAAAAGACTTTCAAAATAGGAACCCACAGTTTCGGGTATTTGGTATATATCTGCATATGGATGAGGCGACACCACATCTGCATATTGACTTTGTGCCGTATATAACTGGAAGTAAACGTGGGCCAGATACAAGAGTATCCATGAAACAGGCACTGGCATCCAGAGGCTTTGTCGGAAAGGGCAGGGAAAATACAGAATATAATCAGTGGATGGAATCGGAGAAACAGGAACTGGCGAAGATCGCAGAAAGATATGGGATGATCTGGGAGCAGAAAGGTACACACCGGGAACATCTGGATGTCTTAAATTTCAAAAAGGAACAGCGTGAGCAAGAAGTGGCAGCTCTGGAAGAGCAGAAAGCACAGTTGCAGAAGGAAACGGCTGCTTGCCATGAACTGGCAGATAATCTTCATGAGGAATTGAAGCAGACTGGGGATGAGCTGCAGAAAAAGAAAGAAGAGCGTGCCAAGGCAGAAAAAGCAGCGGAACAGGCGAAAGCAACTGCCGATAAATATGAGAAAAATCTGAAACAAGCAAATACTATTGCAAAAGAGATCCAAAGATATGCAGGTGAATTTTCGAAACCCGTTGATGAGGTGCTTCCAGAAGCCGGGATGCTGGAAAGTGCCAAGAGTTACCGGGATAAAAAAGCATATCCGGTAATCAGTGAACTGAAAGAGCTGTTATATGGTTTGTACCTGAAATATATTCAAGTAAAAGAGCAGTTAGATCAGGTCGTTTATAAGTATGATAGACTGAAAAATTCCAATCATACATTAGCGGAGCAGAAACAGGAATTGATAAGTGAAAATGCAGTTCTTCGGCAAGAAAAGGAAGATTTTCGGAGGCTAAAGAGGGCAGTTGGAAAGGAACGTTCCGAATATCTCATTCAGAACGAAAAAAGCAGAGAGATGGCTGAGAAAAACAGAAGAAAAGTAAATAAGCGGTCGCATGATTGGGACGCAAGATAAGGAGGATTAACGCTATGGAAAAACATATTTATGATGATAAGAATGGTCTGGGCTATACACTGTATGGGGATTATTATCTGCCGGATCTGGAATTGCCTGAGGACGAAGAAGCACATTACGGAAAATATGGAATGCTGCGGAAAACTTATCTCAAGGAGCATAAAAAGCCGTACTATCAGATGTTGATGCTACAAGGGAAACTTAATAAACATCTGAACAGGGTAGATTGGGAAGCACATGAGCGGATGGATATTTTGGTGGCACAGATGGCAGAAAAACAGGGAGTTACAGAACTGTTTAAAGCAGAACAGCCGATGCTATGGGTACAAAGGATGAATGGAATAAGGACTGCAGCAGAGGAAATAGTGTTTACAGAGATTATATATGGGTAAGAAGTGAAAAAGAAAGGGTATCTTTGTCTTTATCATTAGCAAATGAGGAGTTCTTTTATTCCTTTATGGAAAGTTAGCTTGACATTTTTGGATAATCATGTATAATCAAGATATGGAAAGTTAACTTTCCGTGAATGAAAAGGGGATGAGAAAAGCATCAATGAAAAACAGATTAGAAGAATTAAGAAAGGAAAGAGGAATTAAGCAAGAAGAATTAGCGTCTGCCATGGAAGTTTCAAGACAGACCATTGGCTCCTTGGAGAATGGAAGATACAATCCGTCCATTTTGTTAGCCTTTAAACTTGCCAGGTATTTTGGTATGAGTATTGAAGAAATATTTATTTATGAGGAGGAGAAACATGAAGAAAAGTGATAAAATCATGTTAGCAATTTATATTGTTATTGGTATAGCTTTAGTAATTATTGGAGTTACTATTCAAGTAGATTATTATTCCTCAATGATTTTTGCCATGGGATTCGCATTGATTTTTAGCAGCATTATGCAGTTCGTGAGATATTATCACCATACAAGACCAGAAAATGTAGAAGCATATCGTAAAAAAGTACGCCAACAGGAAATTAATTTAAAGGATGAAAGAAAGGTACAGCTTCGTAATCGTGCGGGATATATATCATGGGCAGTTACTATGGTGGCGTGTTTTATTGCTTCGTTTATTGCTGCACTATTTCGTGCAGGTACTTTGATCGTATGTATTCTTGCCGGTGTTGCAGTTGCAGAGTATATATTAGCTACGATTATATATCGTTATTTGTGTAAAAAGATGTAAATAACAATGTTTTATCTAGATAAATATAATGAAGAATGAATCGTTGATGTTTTGAGTGATAATAATTGGTGAATTCCTTGTCGGGATATTATTGAAGAATTGATGGTACTTTTAAAATTTCACTTTACTATCGATGGTACTATTTGAAAAATAAGAAAGCTGTAAAATTTTAAGTTGAATTTTACAGCTTTTTCGCATATAATAATTATAGAAAAAAACAATGCATCAAGAAAGGAGACCGGTTTATATGGCGAATATTTTACCAGTATCTGATTTGAGAAATTATAATGAAGTTTTAAAAAATTGCCGGACTGGAGAGCCGGTGTTTTTGACGAAAAATGGCAGAGGGCGTTTTGTAGTGCTTGATATAGAAGATTATGAGCGTGATCGTGCAGAGAAAAAGCTATTAATGAAGCTACAGGAGGCAGAGGAGGCAGTCAAAGACGGCGAAGGCTGGCTTAGCTTGGACGAATTAAAAGCACTTGTGGGGGAGTAAACTATGCTGAAATTACGAATTAACCCATTGGTTGCAGCGGATTTAAAAGAAATTCGTGATTATATTGCTGAGGATAATGCAGAATATGCTGCAAAGACGATTAAAGAAATTTACGGTAAATTTGAAAATATTCAAATGTTTCCGGGGATAGGTGCAGATCTCTCCAAAAGAGTCAGTTTCCGAACAGATTACAAGTATGCGGTTTGGGAAAACTATGTGATTATTTATAAAGTGGGAGAAGAGTATGTAGAGATTTACCGGGTGGTAAATCGGTATCGGGATATTACGAGGATTTTTGATTGATTACAAAGAGGTGAAGATAATTATGGCAAAAATTATTGAATTATTTAATCACAAAGGCGGAGTCAGCAAAATAACTACAACATTTCATTTGGCATGGAAATTAACACAGAAAGATAAGAAAGTATTGGTTGTAGATGGGGATTCGCAATGCAATTTAACGGGAATGTTTTTAGGAGAGTCTTTCGATGATTATTATGAAAATGATAATACAAAATATATGAACATTAAGGATGCAGTTAAGATGGCTTTTACGGGAAGACCACAACCGATAGAAGCGATTGAGTGTCCAGTACACTGTAAAAATCCAAATTTGTATATTATTCCAGGACATATGGATTTATCTGAATTTGAATCATCTTTGAGTTTAGCTATAAATAGTAACAATGCAATAGTAACGTTACAAAATTTGCCCGGTTCTTTTTATGAACTTATAAAAAAATGCTGTGAAAAATATAGTATTGATTATGTATTTATTGATATGAATCCAGGGCTGAGTGCAATTAACCAGACTTTTTTTGCATATGCAGATGCGATTATTGTACCAGCTAATCCTGATCCTTTTTCAACGATGGCTTTAAAAACATTAAAGCAAATATTGCCGAAATGGAAAAAATGGGCAATTCAGGGGAGAGAAATATTTAAAGAATCTTCATATCCGTTACCGAATTGTGAAATGAAATTTGTGGGTGAGATAATTCAGAGATTTAATCTTAGAAACCATAAAGCTGCAAAACCATATACTGGAAAAATTTCAGAAATAAAAACGTATATAGAAACTGAATTTGTATCTGAATTGGAAAAATATGATATGGTATATGATATTAGTGTTCTCATTGAAAAGGGAGTGTTAAAGGATCATTGTTTGGGCGAAATCCCTGAATTTGGTGCATTGATACAAAAAGCAAATGAATCAATGTTACCTGTGTTTGAATTGACAAAAGAAGATATGGGTACTGTGGGAAATGTATACGATAGCATGGAAGAAAAAAGAAAACTTTTTGATGAAATGTATGAAAATATTATCAATGTAATAATGGAGTTAGTATAATGTTATTTGCATACAAAAGATTTCTTGAACTGGTCAATGATACACAAAATGTAAAGATTTTGTATGAGTATATAGAAAATACAATGAAAGCACCGATTGATACAAGTGATTTGTTAAGATGGCAGTGGGTTCAATGTATTTCAGCATTTGATAAATTTGTTCATGATATTGTTAGAATTGGAATGATTGACATATTCCAGGGAAATAGATTAGCAACGCCAAAGTATAATACTTTTCAAATGGACATTCAAACATACGTGGATATGCAAAATTCACCGTTAACTGCAGTGACGATTTTTGAACAAAAAATTATCTTGAAACATAGTTTTTTAGCATTTCAGGATCCAGGTAAGGTTGCGGATGCACTATCCTATATCTGGAATGATAATGACAAATGGGCAACAATCTCAAGCATGGTGGGAATGAGTAGAAATGATTGTGTGACATTTTTGAAAAATGCTGTAATTCGTCGTAATCAGATAGTACATGAAGGGGATTATACAGACGTTCTTGCTAAGCGTCAGGATATTTACGAACAAGATGTTAACGAAATTAGACAATTCATTTTAAAAATTGGAAAAGCAATATATGATTGTGTTATTTAGTACATATGTTTAGGTGGCGTGATGATAATAACCAACTTGTAAATTTAAATGTGTTTCTTGAAAAGATTTATGATTTGTATTAGTGTAGGAATTTTTGATGAATTAGCTAAGAAAATATTTTTATAGAGAGAACATTGATAACAGAAACATGATAACAAATTGATAACACCGTTCAGTACAGTCTATGGACTTAGGACAGTGGAACACATATAAAACCAAATAGAACCATAATGCCGATACAAAAATGTATAGTAACAAGGATTTATTTGCGAGTTTGAATAACAGACAGAAAACCTCGGATGCCCATTTTACAAGGGTTTCCGAGGTTTCTTTATGCCTGTTGGATCTATTTCTTTTGACGGAGTAATTTTTATGCGTTAATACTGAAAAACTTCTCCATATCCTCTTCCACAGTGCCAATTCCTGCAATGCCGAAGTTCTCGCTCAAGACCTTTGCAACATTCGGGCTGAGAAATGCCGGAAGTGTAGGGCCAAGGTGGATATTCTTCACACCAAGATATAAAAGAGCCAGAAGAACGATAACTGCTTTTTGCTCGTACCATGCGATATTATAGATAATTGGCAGATCGTTAATATCGTCAAGCCCAAAGACCTCTTTGAGTTTCAAGGCGATTACAGCAAGGGAATAGGAATCATTGCATTGACCTGCATCCAGAACACGTGGGATGCCATTGATATCGCCTAAAGGCAACTTGTTATATTTATATTTTGCACAACCGGCAGTAAGGATGACAGTGTCCTTCGGCAGAGCCTTAGCAAATTCTGTATAGTAGTCGCGGCTCTTTGCTCGACCATCACAGCCCGCCATAACTACAAACTTTTTGATTGCACCGCTTTTTACAGCTTCTACAACTTTATCTGCCAAAGCCAGAACCTGCGCATGGGCAAATCCGCCGATGATTTCACCGGTTTCGATTTCACTCGGAGCGACACATTTTTTTGCATGCTCAATAATCGCAGAAAAATTTTTTTGTTCGCCAATTTCTCCCGGAATATGTGTACATCCCGGATATCCCGCAGCGCCGGTAGTGTAAAGCCTGTTTTTGTAACTATCCTTAGGAGGAACAATGCAGTTGGTTGTCATTAGAATAGGACCGTTAAAGGATTCAAATTCTTCTTTTTGTTTCCACCAAGCATTCCCATAATTACCAACAAAGTTAGGATATTTTTTGAAAGCGGGATAATAATGAGCTGGCAACATCTCGGAATGCGTATACACATCCACTCCAGTTCCCTGTGTCTGTTCTAACAGCATTTCCAAATCGCGCAGGTCGTGGCCGGATACCAGAATGCCGGGGTTCTTTCTGACACCGATATTTACCTTTGTAATTTCGGGGGTTCCATAGCTGTCTGTGTTAGCCTTATCCAGCATTGCCATACCGGATACTCCGTATTTTCCTGTTTCCATTGTTAGAGCAATCAGATCTTCTACACTAAGGTTGTCATTCAGCGTGGCAGCCAGTGCTTTCTGAAGAAATGCGTCAACTTCATCGTTGTCCTCCAACAACACATTTGCGTGCTTCGAGTAAGCGGAAAGTCCCTTCAAACCGTAGGTGATTAACTCGCGCAGAGAGCGAATATCCTCGTTTTCGGTAGAAAGAACACCGACAGTTCTGGCTTTTTCTTCCCAGTTTTCAGCTCCGTTCCATTTTGCGGCTTCAGGCAGAACAGTCAGATTGGTAACTTGCTTTAGCAGAACTTCCTTTTCGGTCAGTGTAGCACGGATTCTTGATTCAATGCTCTCTTTATCAAAATTTGCGTTGGTAATGGTAGTGAACAGATTCAGAGTAATCAAGTGATTGATTTTTGCAGAGACCTGTTTACCTTCCTGACGCAATGCAGTCGTAATAGCCGAAATTCCTTTTGTAACATAGACCAACAGATCCTGCATGGCCGCTACATCAGGTTTCTTTCCGCATACGCCGGACATGGTGCAGCCCTTGCACCCGGCGGTTTCCTGACACTGATAGCAAAACATTTTTTGTTCCATAATATATCTCCTAAAAACTATTAAAATTAGAAATAATGTGGTTTCTTTTTGATCAAAAAAGCATATAGACACGTTTGAATTAATCTTCCCAGGCGATTGCAGACACAGGACACGAGTCGATGGCCTCCTGTACAGCACCTTGATTTTCAGCGTTTGCTGGTTGATACGCTTCCGCCTTTCCCTGCTCGTTCATACGGAAAACCTCGTCGCAGATCCACAGCAAAGCCCACAGCCAATGCAGAGATCCTTATCTACTTTTGTTGCTTTCATAAAATCACCTTCCTTTGTCAATTTTGCGTTTGATTAAAATACAACTACTAAAAGCATCTTGAACGCTTCCTGCCCATATACCGCATGGGGATGGCCTGCTGGCATGACAATAGATTCTCCTTCGTGCAGCAGATATTCAACGCCATCAATCGTGATTTTTCCGATACCATCCAAGCAGGTGACGAAGGCGTCCCCACCCGATTCATGGGTGCTGATCTCTTCGCCCTTTGCGAATGAGAACAGGGTAATACTTACTGCCTGGTTTTGTGTCAAAGTTTTGCTGACAACCTGCCCCTCCTGATAAGAAATTTGTTCTCTCAGCGTCAGTACTTCTGATTGAGCGATGTTTTTCATTTTTTTACTCATAGTATCTCTCCTTTTATTCCAAAATTTTACCATCCAACGAAATCGTAACAATCTGCCAAGGAATGAATTTTCCGCTTGCCTGCAATGCTTTTTTGGCAGCTAATTCCAGTCCGCCGCAGCAGGGAACTTCCATGCGTACAACCGTCACACTTTGAATGTTGTTGTTTTGAATGATCTGCGTCAGCTTTTCGCTGTAGTCTATGCTGTCAAGCTTTGGACAGCCGATAATCGTAATTTTCCCACGCATGAAATCCTCGTGCATTCTGGCATAGGCGTATGCACTGCAATCCGCTGCAATTAACAATTTTGCGCCGTCAAAATATGGTGCATTAGTCGGTACCAGTTTGATTTGGCATGGCCATTGTCCCAACTGTGATTCTGTCTGTACCCGGGCAGAAGGAGTTGTTTCTTGTGAATGTTGAATACGCTGCATTCGACTGCCGGGGCAGCCTGTATGGGGAACAGCGGCATGATTGCTTTTCGCTTTTTTCCTCATATTTTCCTGCACAGCTCTTTCATCATAGGCGGCAGCTTCTCTCTCCACAAAGGAAATTGCACCTGTCGGGCAGGTTGGCAGACAATCTCCCAAACCATCACAATAATCATCTCGCAGAAGTGTTGCTTTGCCGTTTATCATGCCGATTGCACCCTCGTGACAAGCTTCGGCACACGCACCACATCCGTTACATTTTTCTTCATCTATTTGGATAATTCTTCGAATCATTTTATACCATCCTTTCTCTTGTCTTTCTGGGCATAGTATATTATAATTAAAAATAAAAATCTGTTGTTATAACAACGAAAGGGTAAAAAATATGAAATTATCCGATATGCAGTTATTCCGTGGGTTAGAAGAAGATGACATCTTCTCGCTTTTAAGCTGTTTGAATAGTGTAAAACGCAATTATAAAAAAGGAGAAGTAATTCTTTCAGAAGGGAGTATTATAGAGAATATCGGCATTGTACTGTCAGGCATGGCAATGATATCTTGTAACGATATTTGGGGGAATACCAGCATTTTAGGAAGTGTTGCACCTGGTTCTGTATTTGCTGAGGTATATGCCTGTATTCCGGGACAGCCGATGCTGGTTACAGTGTCTGCCGTGGAAGATACCTCTGTGTTGTTTATGAATGTGGGACGTGTTCTGACTACCTGCACAAACGCCTGCCCTTTTCATACAAACCTTGCAAGAAATCTACTGACTGTCTGTGCTCATAAAAGTCTGCAACTTTCACAAAGGATTTTGCACACCAGTTCCAAATCCATACGAGGCCGATTGATGTCTTATTTTTCAGAATGCGCAAAACATGCCGGAAGCAATTCTTTTCTGATTCCATATAACCGCCAGCAATTAGCAGATTACTTGAATGTTGACCGCAGTACTATGTGCAACGAGCTTTCTAAAATGCAGAAAGATGGCATGATTGAATACAAAAAAAATCGTATTTTGCTCAAAGACTGAGATTTAAGGAATGGTATGAATTTGAATAGGGATTGATTTTTTAAGCAAAAACGCTTATGATCTGAAATAGAATATAGTGCTATTATCCACAGTTACAGAGCAAGTGTTATCAACACCGATAACAAAATGATAACATTAGCCTGTATAGGCAGGATAATATGGATAAATCAAATAATCAAAAGAACTGTAAACACGACAGAGAATAATCTCTAAACAAAATTGATTAGTAATTGTCGAATTTGAATAATAAAAATTTGATATGGATTATTTTAGATGACAGGCAGTCTATTTGATTGCCTGTTGTTTTTGTATTATCTCTATATTTAAATGTATAGCATTGAAATTTGTTTTCAACATAAAATTTTAACTGTGAATTTATTTGTAGGATGGTATGTGATATACTTGTGACACAAGCAAATTGCAAATCGTATATTTGAAAAATAACATGGGAGGGGGAGAGAAACAATGAAAAATATGAAAATAGATGCTAACGGAACAGAAATTAGAGTGATGGGTGATGTTGTTAATGAGGAAGCATATATTTCTCTTACAGATATTGCTAAATATAAAAATCCTGATAATGCTTTTATTGTAGTTGCCAACTGGATG
>OGWS01002623.1_pt1 | contig 11012 bp, 6 predicted proteins | sample 1576111 | NCBI WGS metagenome assembly OGWS01 (sample SAMEA3541534, study PRJEB24748) | human gut metagenome | biome: human gut; feature: human-associated habitat; material: faeces | place: China | collected 2012
CCCAAGCGGCACCTGCCGCAGGGCGAAACGGCACTCCTTTTGATTTTGTTTCCAGAGAATTGGGCTCCAGCACAAGCAGGCTGGGTGCTGGGCAGTAAATGCCGGAGGGGGTACACTTCGTTTCCACAAAAAGGGCCCGCAGGAGCAGGGCGTGTGGCTCTGTCCTGCGGGCATGGTATCAGAGGGCTGCCCTTTTATTTGGGGTAGTACTCGTCCACGTTCTCCTTGGTCACGATGGTAACGCCGGTGTCCACGTTCTGGGGCAGCGCCTTGGCGGACAGGCCGTTGGCCTCGGTATAGAGGAACATCATGCTCCAGAAGCCCATGTTATACATCCCCTGGGCAACAGTGGCGTCAATCTCACCGTTTTTCACTTTGTCCAGCACGGTGGTGTCCACGTCGAAAGCCAGCACACGCAGATCTTTGCCGGACTCAGCCACGGCGGTAGGGCCAGCGGTACCGGCGATACCGTCCACGCAGAACAGGCCTACCAGGTCATCGTTGGCCTGCAGGGCCGCCGACATGTTGTCGGTGGCAGCGGTGGTGTCTCCGGCGTCGTTAACCTTCACGATCTCGATGCCAGGGGCGTTTTCGGCGCACCAGGCCTCAAAGCCCTGAACACGGCTTTCGCTGTTCTCGGCGCCCACGGTATAGAGGACGGCAATCTTACCCTCCCCTCCGCACAGGGGTACCAGGTACTCAGCGGCAATGCGGCCGGCTTCGGAATTGCCGGTGGACAGGTAGGAGGAGCGGTCGGAGGTGGGAGAGTCGGAGTCAAAGCACACCACAGAGATCCCCTGCTCCTTGGCAGAGTTGATGGTATCCGCCAGGGCGGTGGAGTTCACGCAGGTGACTGCGATGCCCTTGGGACTCTGGGCAATGACCTGCTCCAGAACAGCCACCTGACCGGCCACATCAGAGTCGGTTTGGCCGGTATACTTGGTAGTAACACCCAAGGCGTTTCCAGCATCCTCCATGCCCTCAAAGCAGTGCTTCCAGTAATCGATGCCGGACAGGAAACTGACCATGTAGTACTCGTCGCTTTCGTTGCCGACGAACGCTCCGGCCGCAGCCTGCGTGCCGTCCCCTCCAGCGTTGGGGGAGTCTTCGGGTGCTTCGGCCGGGGAGCAGCCGAACAGGGACAGGGAGAGCGCCAGTGCAAGAATAAGTGCCAGTGCCTTTTTCATTGTGGGTTCCTCCTTTTATTTTTCTTGGCGGTATTGCCTGCGCCCGCGCCGGGCGCCGGATCACGGATTACGGCCGCAGGGCAGGTTTCCTGCGCCCCAGGCCCAGCATGCGCTGGAGGAAGCTGTTGCCGCTTTTTCGGTGGCTCATATAGTCGATGGTAACGGCGATGACCAGGATAGCGCCCTGGACGAAATCCTGCCAGTAGACGGACACATTCATCATAACCAGGGCAGAGTCCACAATCTTCAGCAGGAAAATGCCGAGAAATGTGCCCAGGATACCGCCCAGTCCGCCGGTCATGGAGGTGCCGCCGATGACCGCGGCAGAGATAGCGGTGGTTTCCGCGCCCTTGGACAGCTCAGGGGTGGCAACATTGAAGCGTGCGAGAGAAAGGATACCGGCCAGTGCTGAGAGCAAGGCGATGACCACATAGACGAAGATCTTGACCCGGTCTACATTGATACCGGAGAGCTTGGCGGCATTTTCATTGCTGCCCACATAGTAGATGTTACGGCAGGCATTGGACTTCTTGGTAAAGATAAGGGCCACCACGGTGACCAGCAGGAAGATCAGGAACAGCACGGGGATGCCGAATACATCGCCGGTGGCCAGAAAGCGGAAGCTGTCCGGCAGATAGCCGGACACCGACAGGGGGGAGCCTGTGGTGATAATGTAGGCCACACCGCGGGAGAGGTTCATCATGGACAGGGTGACGATGAAAGGCGGCAGTCCCACCTTGCTGACCATAAAGCCGTTGAACAGTCCGCATATGGCTCCCGCAGCCAGAGCAGCCAGGCAGGCCACCCAGATGTTGACCCCCATCAAAGCCATCTGGCCGGCAATGACGCACGTCATGGCGGCCACGCCGCCCACGCTCAGTTCAATGCCTCCCAGAATCAGAGCCAGGGTCAGTCCGATGGAGAGCAGGCCGTCGGTGGCCACACTCAGGGCGATGCTCTTCATGTTGGAGGGCTGGATGAACTTTGGATTGACGATGGCCACGATGGCCACCACAAGCAAAATAATGAGAAATACGCTCATCTCGCGCTGTCGGAGCAACCGCTTCAAAAGCTCCGGTCCCGTCCGCTTTATCTCGCTCTTCTGTTTCATTGCCGCAACTCCTTTTCCGCAAGCTGCTCGCCGGAGGCAAGCTTCATGATATTCTCTTCCGTCACCTCTTCGCCCTCGAGGAAGCCCGCCAAGCACCCTTCGTGCATGACTGCCACCCGGTCGGACACGCCGATGACCTCAGGCAGCTCACTGGATACCACAATCACACCGACGCCGCTCTCTGCCAGTTGACGCAGAAGCGCGTGGATCTCCCGCTTTGCACCCACGTCAATGCCGCGGGTGGGCTCATCCATGATGATGACCTTTGGGGCCAGAGAAAGCCACTTCCCGATCAGGCACTTCTGCTGATTGCCGCCGGACAGGCTGCTGATGGGGTATTCAATGCCCGGAATTTTGATGGCCAGTTGCTCTACAAATCGGTTGGCCAGGCTTCGCTCCAGCTTGTCGTCCAGCCAAATGCCATGGGAGACTCCCTTCATGTTGGCGCTGGACATATTGTTTTTGATACTCATCTCCAGAAACAGGCCCTGGGTTTTGCGGTCCTCGGTCAAGTAACAGATGCCTGCATCCACAGCGTCACGGTAGGTGTGGAAGGCACAGGGCCTGCCGTTGAGCACTACCTGGCCGGAACGGATGGGATCAATGGCGCACAGACCGCGCATAACCTCGCTCCGTCCCGCGCCCACCAGCCCGGCAAAACCCAGGATCTCCCCCCGCCGCAGGGCAAAACTGACTTCGCGGAAGATACTGCCGGTGAGGCCGTTGACCTCCAGAACCGGATCGTCCGCTGCGATACAGCTGCTCTTGGTTGGGTAGAGATTTCCCAGCTCACGGCCCACCATAGCGCGGATGATATCGTCTGCACAGATATCTCCGGTGTCCATGGTAGTGACATAGGTACCATCCTTGAACACAGTGACCCGGTCGCAGATTTCAAAGATTTCCGCCATGCGGTGGGAGATGTAGAGAATGCTGATTCCCCTACCGCTCAATTCCTTTACCAAATCAAAGAGCCGGGCAGTCTCCTTTTCCGTGAGGGAGGAGGTTGGTTCATCCAGAATCAGCAGCTTGCAGTTGAGTGAAACCGACTTCGCAATCTCAATGATCTGTTGTTCAGAGACAGTCAGCTCACTGACCAGCGCGCTGCTGGGAAAATTGGCGTTGAACTGCTTCAGAACCATGTCGGCATCCGCCCAGAGGCGTTTGAAATCAATCATTCCCCCCTTGTGGGGCAGACGCCCGATGAAGATATTCTCCGCCGCCGTCAGGTGGGGGCACAGGCTCAATTCCTGATGAACAAAGCCTATGCCGATATCCTGGGCTTCTTTGGGACTCCTGGGGGCAATAGGCGCGCCTTCAAACAAGATCTCGCCCTCCGTGGGCGGAAACACGCCGCCGATGATGTTCATGAGGGTAGATTTCCCGGCACCATTCTCGCCGCACAGCGCGTGAACCTCGCCAGGCCGCACCTGGAGCTGTACCTGATCCAGCGCCCGGGTTCCGGGAAAGACCTTTGTCACACCCCGTACCTCCAACCGATACTCGCTCATACAGCCTCCTCCTGTTCTTTTGTCAGCGATAAGCCCCCCTGCCTCAGCAGGGTCTTCAACTGAATGGCCGCCGCGCCGATTGCCGTCCCATACTCACCCAGATTGGACACCCGCAGCTTGACCCTGCGCCCGGCAAAGCGCATCCGGCGGATCTTGACCACTTTTTGGATCTGTTCGATTAAAAGCGACTCATTTGACATTCCGCCGGCCAGTACGATCTTCTCGGGATCCAGCAGATTTATGTAGCTGGCAATGCCGATGCCGATGTATTCTCCCGCCCTCCTAACCAAGTCCAGTGCGGCCACATCCTGCTCCCGGGCGGCAGCGAACACAGTCTTGGCCTCCACCCGCTCAATATTGCCGCCTGCCAACTCCAGAATACGGGTTTTGACTCCGCTGGAAATCAGGTTACGGGCCTGCTGGGCGATCGCTCGCCCGGAGGCTACCGCCTCCAGGCAGCCGTTGTTGCCGCAGGTACACAGCGGCCCATCCTTCTCCACCGTGATGTGGCCCAGCTCCCCTGATGTCCCAGAGGCACCGACGCACAGCTCTCCGTTTTCAATGGCCGCTGCGCCGATGCCATAGCCAAGGTTGATGCAGATAAAATAGTGATACCCCACACCTGAACCAAAGAATTGCTCCCCCAGCGCCATAGCCCGGTTGGAGTTCTCCAGCCGCATAGGCCAGCGGATACTGGTCCGTTGTAAAAGCAGCCGCCCCAGCGGCTCCAAAAGCGCTACATCCTCCCAATGAAAATTAGGGGAAAAGAGTACCCTTCCCTGGTCCAGGTCCAGAATCCCCGGCACACCCACCCCAACGCCCAGGACCCGGTGGAGCGGGATACCGCTCTCGCGCAATAGCTGGTCAATCAGCTCTGCGGCGGTCTGAATGACCGCGTCGGCATCTTCCGGTACCGGAATGGGACGATTTGCCTTTGCAACAGGCATTCCATTGAGATCCATCACAAGCGCCCTCAGCACGGTTGGAGCAAAGTCGATCCCGACGCTGTAATAGCAGTCCCCAGCAAACTCATACATTTCGGGGCGCTTTCCGGACGCGCCCTCCTGCCTCCCACAGGAGCGTACAATACGGTTGTCCAACAACTCATCTGTGATCTTGATTGCGGTCGGCAGGCTCAGCCCCGTCCGGCGTGCGATCTCAGCCTTGTTGATAGCGCCTCTCTCCCAGATTGTTTTCAGCACCAGCCTCCGGTTCATCAAAGCTAAAGTGAATTTATCAACACGCACGTGAAAACTCCTTTTCCTCTGCCCATTCCCCTTTAAAATACCCCCAACGCTCTTATCCTTTTATACTAAGTTAAGTTAACTAACTTAACGAGGCAATTGTAGCGCCATGCACAAGAAATGTCAATCCCTCTTTTCTATTTTTGGCGTTTCGAATGATGCAACTGAAAACCTTTTGTATATTATACCGAAAGGTTTTTGAATATAGCATAAAATCAGGGGCGGCATTTTAGCAAAAATGCCGCCCCTGGTCTGATCCGCCGGAATCAATAGTAATGCTCAAGTCTTGGCACCCGCCAGCCGTTGTAAGAGATAATATGGGCCGCCCCAATGGCCGTTCCATAGTCGCCGCGGGTTCCCAAACGGAGCGTCACATGGCGTCCCGCCTGCCGCATCTGCCGCATTTGCATACTATGGGCTACCCGGTCGAAAAACAGCGGACCGTTTCTTGTCAGGCCTCCGCACAAAACGATACAGTCCGGATCCAGGATATTGATCGCCATGGCCAGTCCGATTCCGATATAGTCAGTAGCCTTGTCCACAATCGAGAGGGCTACCGCATCTCCCTTGGCCGCCGCCTCAAAGACCAGCTTGGCGTCAATCCGCTCCGATGCGCCGCCGCACCGCTCCCGCAGGCTGGTAGGGAGACCACTGCAAACGGCGTCTCTGGCCTGCAGGGCAATGGCCTCACCGGAAGCTACCGCCTCCAGGCAGCCGGAGTTTCCACAGGCGCAGAGCGGACCGTCTTTGCAGACAGTGATGTGTCCCAGCTCACCGCTGGTGCCGCTGCTGCCGTAGTAGAGCTGATTGTTCTGCATCAGAGCTGCACCGATACCGTGTCCAATGTTGACACATAAAACGGTATGGGTGCCGCTCTCTCCGCCATCCCCGCGCCAGCCACTCTCCGCTAGTGCCAGTGCCCGATTGGCGTTTTCGACCAACACGGGGTAGGACAGCCGGCTCTGAAGCCAGCTCTGAAGCGGAATATCGCTCCAGCCAAAGTCCGGGGAGAAGAGAATATGCCCGGTATCCCGCTCGATGAGGCCGGGCATCGCCACCCCCACTCCGGCCAACCGATCCAGTGCAACTCCGGATTCCAGCAGACTGCTCTGAATCCGCTCGCACAACCGGTCCACAAATGCTTCAACAGGCTGGACCTCCCCCGTTTCCACCATGGTTCCGTATACTACCTTCTGCGCCAAATTCATCAGCACCAGTCGTATGGTCCCACGGCCAATATCCACCCCCATATAATATTCGCTTTCGGGCACCACGCTTAACAATTCCGGCGGTTTTCCGCCGCTGCTCTTTCCCTTTCCCACAGCTCTCACCAGACCGCGGTTAATCAGATTTTCCGTGATGGTCATGACGGAGGGAAGGCTCAGCCCAACCCGTTTTGCAAGCGCAGCACGGCTGATGGGGCCCTCCAGAATGATCGTCCGCATAACGTTGCTCTTATTGGTGGGAGCTGCCCGATAGCGGTCGGCCCACGGGGTTTTGGGCATAGTGATACCTCCTTTTTTTACTACTTTTCTAAAGTATATCGCATTCAAATATATATCACAAGTAAACCGTACCATTTTTTGCAGATCAAGACGATTGACAATATCTCAGCCGTGTTTTAAAAACCGTTCTACCAAAAGTCTACCAGAAATGCCTTGGAATCCTTTGGGTTCCAAGGCGTTTTCACTTTTCCCGCTCCCGTATTGTCTACCAAACGTCTACCATAGTAACCTTTTGATTCTGTTTCCCCGCCTTTTATATCTCTATCCCCCGAAATGTGCATTGTTTCCTCCCCTGAAAGGGGCGTCATACGCCCCTCTGGCTCAAAATTCAGAAGGAGGAAATCCAAATGAGAAACCTCAAGCGGGCTCTCAGCCTGGCTCTGGCGGCGATCATGCTCATCGGCATGATGGTTGTCTCCGCCAGCGCTACGGGCCTCGACGACTTTTCCGACAAGGACAAAGTCGTCAACAAGGATGCCGTTTCCATGCTCACTACTCTGGGCGTGATCAACGGCAAGGAAGACGGGTCTTACTTTGACCCCACCGGCAACGTGACCCGTGCCGAGATGGCGAAGATGATCGCCACCGTCCTGAATCAGGGCGCCGATGTGGACGGCCTGTATGTCGGGATGAACACCGGCCTGACCGACGTGAAGGGCCACTGGGCTGAGAGCTACATCAACTACTGCTACAGCCTGGGCATCATCGCCGGCCGCGGCAACGGCAAGTTTGACCCCGCCGCTACCGTTACCGGCAACGAGGCCGCCAAGATGCTGCTGGTGGCCGCCGGCTACGACGCGCAGCTCGAGGGCCTGACCGGTGCCGACTGGGCCATCAAGACCGCCTCTCTGGCCTCTACCCTGGGCATCTTTGACAACCTGAGTGTAGCTACCTCTGATCCTCTGACCCGCGACAACGCGGCGCTGCTGATCTACAACGCTCTGGACATCGAGATGATTCAGAAGTACGAGAACGGCTATGCCATCGCCTTCACCGACCACCGCACCCTGCTGAGCGCCAAGTACGGTGTTTACAAGATTGAGGGCGTGGTTGTCTCCAACGAGGAGGCCGCGCTGAACAACACCGACAGCGACTTTGCCTCCGCCAAGGGCAAGACCACCATGGAGAACGTGAAGGTCTACGCCTCCACTACCTCCAACACCACCACCGGCGAGTACGAAGAGGTGAAGGGCCAGGTCGTGTTCAACGTGTCCACCACTGCCGACATGCTGGGCAAGACCGTGACCATGTACGCCAAGAAGACCACCGTTCTCTCCAACTCCACCGTGCTGGGCGTGTACCTCGATGATGCCAGCAACGTGGTCAAGACCACCGCTGACACGCAGGACACCATGAAGGACTTCCTGAAGGGCACCGGCCTGTCCACCGACAAGGACACCGCCTACTATGTCAACTACGGTGTGATGGACAGCGAGGCCGACGCCACTAAGGCGCTGGGCTTTGACGCCAAGACCGGCCGCTTCACCAACGTCAACGGCAAGACCAATGCCTATGGCGTGGAGATGACCGCCATCGACAACGACGGCGACGGTATTGTTGAGTACGTCCTGTACCTGCAGGAGACTCTGACCCAGGTCATCGCCAAGAGCGACTCCAAGGAGACCACCACTCTGAACGCCTTCAACAAGAACAAGGCCATCGACAACGAGAACATCGTGACCGACGCCAACCTGTCTGAGGGCGATCTGGTTCTGGTTGCCTCTTACGGCGGCAAGTACCATGTCTCCACCCCCAACGTTGTGACCGGCCAGATGGAGTCCTACTCCTCCAGCAAGACCAAGGAGCAGACCATCACCGTGGGCGGCACCGAGTACCACCCCTCTTACATCCTGTTTGCGGCGGATGCGGCCGACAACACCTACGAGTTCAACGTGCTGGACTGCGGCACCAAGGACGGCGTGGACTTTGACATCGACTACGACTTCATCCTCGACTCCAATGACAACGTGATCGCTTACCGTCCCTCCTCCAAGGGCGTGGGCGACTATGCCCTGATCCTGGATTCCGGCTACGATCCGGGCCGCACCAACTCCAACCCCACCGGCGAAGTGAAGGTTCTGCTGGCCGATGGCACCGAAAAGCTTTACACCCTGAACTTCGATGCCTCCGCGCAGAACGTGGGCGAGCAGCTCTTCCCCAAGCTGACCTCCTCTCAGCAGAAGGACAACGGCATTGAGGAGCTGAAGGGCTTCCTGGGCTCCTCCGTTCAGGACAACACCACCACCAAGCCCGATGGTACGCTGCCCTCCGGCGGTAAGGTTCACTACTCCAGCAAGCAGCACCAGTCCGGTTTCGCTGCCGGCTATGTCATTGAGTACAGCCTCAACGACAAGGACGTTCTGACCATCAAGTCCATCGTGGGCGACAACCATGCCAACGCGGATGACCACTACAGCCCCGCCAACGTGAAGAGCACCCTTGCCGCCGACTATGATACCGGCGCTGCCCGTATCAAGTACGGCACCAGCGATCAGGTGGCCGTGGACAAGAACACCGTGGCCTTCTACTTCACGACCGTGAACGGCGAGGACAAGTACGGCGTGGCCATCGGCTACGACAAGATGTCTAACGTAGACAAGAACACCGCTTTTGTGGCCCAGACCACCAAGGCCAATCTGACCGACGTGGTTCTGTTCGACGCTGAGGGCGTGGCCGCCGAGAAGGACTACGCCTATGTCCTGGGCCGCACCAGCAGCTCCTCCGGCTATGTGACCCTGAACGTGCTTCTGATGGACGGCACCGCCTCCACCCTGAAGCTCACCAAATCCGACTACGACTCCCTGTTCAAGGGCAACAGCGACTTTGAGACTGCCTATGCCTACACCGTGAACGGCGAGGGCGTAGCGGATCTGACTGCCCCCGGCAGCAGCGGCACCCACGTTCTGACCGGCTATGCCGTGAAGCTCAACGACGGCACCGTGGCTGTCTACAGCGACAAGAAGCTCACCAAGCTGGTTGACAGCTACTCCTACGACAAGAATATCTGGAACGTGGAGGACGTGTCCGCTGGCACCAACGCTCCCGCCGGCGCTTTCTCCACCGGCGTTGCGAAGGAGACCGTCCTGGTTCTGGATGCCGACGAGAACACGGTCCGCGCCGCGTACATCAAGAGCGTCCTGGACGGCACTGAGGTGCCGGATCACGGTACCGGCTCCCTGTCCGACGGTGTGATCTCCACCAGCAACGAGACCATGATCAGCGACATCAGCAACCAGACCATCACCCTGACCAACGACATGGCTGCCAGCACCTCCAGCAGTGTCACCACCGCCCAGAACAAACTGACCGCCGACGTTCTGGTCAACGCCCTGCAGGGCAATGTGAAGGGCGTCTACGAAGAGGTGTTCGGCACCTACAAGCTGGTTGCCACTAACCCCTATCCCGTTGTGACCAGCGCTATGTATGTCGGCGTCGACACCAACAAGGGCATGGTCTACTACAAGATCGCCTTTGCCAACCCCAAGGCCCCTGTGATCACCACCGACCTGACCACCACTGCCGTCACCGGCACGGAGCTGAAGGTCGTGGCTAACGCCCCCGACAAGGGCACCCTGTCCTACGAGTGGCACAAGGTGTCCGGCGGCAGCGATTCCGTGGTTGGCTCCAACAGCGCCACCTATACGGCCAACGACGCCGGTGAGTACTACGTGGTCGTCACCAATACCCGCAACAGCCTGACCGCTACCACCAAGAGCGCCACCTGCAACGTTGGCACCAAGGTGGATGCCGCGAAGCCCACGTTTGGCACTGATCTGAAGTCCACCGGCTATGTCGGAGACAAGCTGACGGTCAAGGCCAGCGTAACCGACAAGGGCACTGTGTCCTACCAGTGGTATAAGAACGGCATGCCCCTCTCTGGTGAGACTGGCGAGTCCTACACCCCCACTGAGGCTGGGAAGTACTATGTTATCGCCACCAACACCAAGGACGATGTGAATGGCAACAAGACTGCCCAGACGAAGAGCACCGAGTGCACTGTGAGCGCCAAGACCACCATCACTAATGGCAATGCGAGCCTCACCATTACCGCTCCTGTCAAGGACGCTCAGGTTACTAACTCTACGGTGACTGGTTCTGGCGTTGCTCAGAAGGGTATCACTTGGCAGAGCAGCGCTACCGGAAATGATCCCTGGAGCGACTTCTCTGGTGCCACTTTTGCAGCCACTACTCACTACCGTGCCACCGTGGTTCTGACCGCCAATGAGGGCTATGTGTTTGGCGATACCGCCAGCTACAGCAGCCTGACGGTCACCAACGCTCAGTCTGTGAAGGCTAGCGTTAGCAATAATCAGCTGACTCTGGTTCTGACCTTTGCAGTGACCGGAAGCTAATTCCCCTATATTTTAAAAAGCTCCCCGGGCCATTGGCCCGGGGAACTTTTTATGGTATCTGGCCCTCCAGAAACGCCAGATATGGATAGGTCTTTCCAGACT
>OGWS01002629.1_pt1 | contig 11004 bp, 6 predicted proteins | sample 1576111 | NCBI WGS metagenome assembly OGWS01 (sample SAMEA3541534, study PRJEB24748) | human gut metagenome | biome: human gut; feature: human-associated habitat; material: faeces | place: China | collected 2012
GTCGATGGGGCTTTCGTTGGCTCTGGGGGTGTACACAAAGGTGGTCGCCGCAGCCAGTGAGGCGCATGGCCTGGTGGACGTATACCCGGCCGGAGAGGGGGTCGCGGATGCACCCGCCGATGCAGGTGGCCGCGCCGCCGAAGGGCTCGATCTCGGTGGGGTGGTTGTGGGTCTCGTTCTTGAACATGAGCAGCCAGTCCTGCTCCTTCCCGTCCACCTGGGCGGGCACGTGGATGGAGCAGGCGTTGATCTCCTCGCTCTCGTCCAGCTCGGGGAGCAGGCCCCGCTTTTTCAGGGTCTTGGCGCCCAGGGTGGCGATGTCCATGAGGGTCTGGGGCCGCTTGGCGGCCTTCTCCGCGCCGTAGACCTCCACCCGGGCGGACAGGTACCGCTCATAGGCGGCCTTTACGTTGTCATCGGCGATCTCCACCTCGTCCAGGTGGGTGGAGAAGGTGGTGTGGCGGCAGTGATCCGACCAGTAGGTGTCCACCACCCGCACCTCGGTGAGGGTGGGATCGCGGCCCTCCTCGTCCCGGAAGTAGGCCTGGAGGAAGGCGAGATCGGCCAGATCCATGGCCAGGGCGTACTGGGCCAGCACCCCCTCCAGACCCGCGCGGTCCAGGGCGGTGAAGCCCTCCAGCACGGGCACGGCAGCGGGGACGGGGTAGTCCTGGCGGAGGGTGGCGGGCTTGTCCAGCGCCGCCTCCCGGCTCTCCACCGGGTTGATGAGATAGCCCCGGGCCTTGGCCGCCTCCTGGGCGGTGAGGGCCCCCTCCAGCACGTAGACGGTGGCGGCGCGGACGGTGGGGCGCTCCCCGCCGTGCATCATCTGGATGCACTGGGCGCAGGAGTCGGCCCGCTGGTCGTACTGGCCGGGCAGGGCCTCCACCGCGAGCAGGGTGTGCTCCCCCTCCGGGGCGGGCATGACCTCATCCCACAGGTCGTCCACCTGCGGCTCAGAGAGCACGGTGGTGCGGGCGGCGGCATAGACCGCCGCGTCCACCCCCTCCACGTCGTAGCGGCGCAGCACCCGCACGCCGGTCAGCCCCGTCAGGCCCAGGGTGTGGCGCAGCTCTCCAAACAGATGCTCCGCCTCCACGGCAAAGCCGGGCTTCTTCTCCACATAACAGCGAAATACGTTCCCCATACTCTCTTTCTCTCCCTTATGTGATCTTCCAGTCGGAAAATTGATGGAATATGTTTTGCTGGGTGGGCGTCAGCCCGTCGATCCGGCTCCACTGGGTCAAAACGGACCAGTTCTTGAAGCAGATGACCGCGAAGGGGGGCTGCCCGGCCAGATATTCATAGAGCTGCCGGGCCGGCTCCGTCCGCCACTGTCCCACGGCGGCCCGGAAGGCGCTCAGGCGGTTCAGCGCCCCGGCGTCGCTATACTTGCCGTAGTTGAGGGCGCCGCCGGGGGTCAGGAAGGCGGTGAGATCAAAGTCGGCGGTGAGCCGCACCTCCCCCAGGTACAGGTCGAAGCTCCCCGCCGTCAGGGCCTGAAGGTAATCGTCCCAGGCCAGGGCCCGCAGCTCCACCTCCAGGCCGGCGTCGGTCAGGTTGGCGGCCAGCGTCTCCGCCGCGGCCAGCCGGTCGGCGTTGTTGTTTGGGGCCACAAAGGTGAGCGCCAGCGGCCGCCCCTCCTTCTGCCATACCCCGTCGGCTCTGGTGTAGCCGGCAGCGGTGAGGAGCGGCTCCATGGCCTGGGGGGCGTAGTCCAGCGTCTGGGCCAGCGCCTCGTCGTAGAGGGGGCTGGCGGGGGAGACAGGAAGGGCGGCGGGCTGGGCGTGGCGGGAGAACTGGGCGGTGGATACGGCGGCCCGGTCAAAGCCCCGCAGCAGGGCCTGCCGCACCTGGGCGCTCCGGCAGGGGCCGTCGGCCGTGTTGAAGCCAACGTACAGCATGGTGCTGGTGGGGTAGTCCACCGCAGCAAAGGAACCAGAAAAACCCAGGGCATTGGTGCCCGTCAGGTCGGTGGAGACCAGGGCAATGTCCCGGGTATCAAAGGCATGGATCAGATCGTCCGCCTCCTGAATGGCCCGCAGGGGAATGGTGTCCCGGGGCAGGGCCTTGCCTTGCCACCAGTCGGAGCGGGCTTCCAGCGCGAGGTTCTCCCCCGTGCCGGCGAGCACGTAGGGCCCCGTGCCCAGGGGGACGCCTCCCGTCTCCTTGACGATGGGGATGTCCAGCAGGGCGGGCAGAGCACCGTTGGCGCGGCTCAGGGTGACGGTCACCATGCCGTTGGCGGCGGCGATGTCCGTCACGCCGGCGAAGCGGGCGGAGTAGAGGGGGCTGGTGCGGGCCAGGTTGAGGGAGACCGCGATCTCCGCGGCCGTCAGGGGGCTGCCGTCGGAGAAGGTCACCCCGCTGCGGGGGATAAAGGACCACTGGAGGCCGTCGGCCGACACGGAGGCGGAGGCGCAGAGCGCCTCCTGGGGCTGAAACTGCCCGTCCAGGGCAAACAGCCCCTCATACAGCAGGCCCCCCAGGGCCAGGTTGGTGCGGTTGGAGCCGGTGATGGGGTGGAACCCGGCCTCTGGGTAGCAGGCCAGGGCGAACTCGGCCGCCTCTGGAGAGGGGGAGACGCTGGGCGTGGGGGTGGGTGTGGGCTCCGGCTCCGGCGCCGGCCCGCAGGCGGCCAAACCCAGGCACAGGGCCGCCGTCAGCAGGGCGGCTAGAATGTTTCGCAAACGGCTCGGCCTCCTTCCTAAAGGCGCGTCGATTTTCTGCGGAAAATCTCTGCCGCTGCGCGGCAGGATACGCGCCTTCCAGAGGGAACCAGTTCCCCCTAGATACGCGCCTGCGGCGCGATACCCCCTCCGCTCTCCGAGGGAATTTTGGATTGGCGTACAACGGCAATGGAGCATCCATATTTTATAGCTGCTTATCTCACAGCGTTTTCCCCGCCCTGCGGGGAAACGAAATTGAAAATCAGTCTTTCCGGGAATTCATGTTCCGGAAAGACACCCCGACCCGCGCCACAGGGCGCGAAACCGGGGGTATCGAGCCAAGTCGCCGGCGTTTTCGCCGGCACGCAGGCTCGTATCTAGGGGTCGGAAGCGCCGGTGGCGCTTCCGATGAAGTCCAGACGGAGTCTCCTCAGACGCCATTGGATGCCCCCTAGACGATTGCGATCATCGCCGCCTGGCTCCCCCGCTCCCCGTGGGTGTAGCGGTGGGACCAGTACTTCTCCGGCAGGCAGCAGGTACAGTCGGCGGAGACAGCGATGTGGTCGGGGTCCAGCCCGGCGCTCTCCAGCCGCTTGGCGTTGAGGCCCTTGAGATCCACGTGGAACTTGCCGGTGGGCAGCACCTCGATGGAGGACAGGGCGGCGGCCCCCATGGCCTCAGTCATGGCGTTGGGCACGTCCTCGTGGGTCTCGAAGCAGCACTTGGAGATGCCGGGGCCGACGGCGGCCAGGATGTCCAGCCGGTCGCAGCCGTAGCAGTCCACCATGCGCTCCACCGCCTTGGCGGCGATGCCCAGGGCGGTGCCCCGCCAGCCGGCGTGGACCGCCCCCACCACCCGGCGCACCGGGTCATAGAGCAGGATGGGCAGGCAGTCGGCGGAGTAGACCGCCAGCGTCACACCGGGGATGTCGGTGACAAGGCCATCCGCCTGCCAAGGCTCCGGCTCGTCCAGGCCGATGCCCAGATCCGCCGCGGTGACGGTGCGCACCGTGTCACCGTGAACCTGGCTGGCGCAGACAATGTTCCCCATGTCCGCCCCAATGGCGGCGCAGAAGCGGCGGTAGTTCTCCCGTACCCGGTCGGGAGCGTCGCCCCGGTTCATGCCCAGGTTGAGGGTGGCGTAGATCCCCTCCGATACCCCGCCCAGGCGGGTGGAGAAGCCGTGTGCCACACCGCCGGCGGCCTCAAAGCCGTCGGCGGTGAGATACACCAGGCCATTTTTGTTGTGCTCGATGATATTCATGGATTTCCTCCATCTGGAAATCGAAATCGGTTTTTCCGGAAACTCGCGTTTCGAAAAACACCTCGACCCGCGCCGCGGGCACGAAGCCGGGGGTATCAAAACCGCTGTGCCGCAAAGCGGCACGGCGGTTTTGTATCTAGGGGCCGGAGGCGCTTCCGGTCAAACGCCAGCGAAGCCACATTCCGCTTTTGGATACCCCATAGACTGCTTTTACTCGTCCTCGTGCATGCCGCAGCACTTCTTGTACTTCTTGCCGCTGCCACAGGGGCAGGGGTCGTTGCGGCCCACCTTCTGGCCCTTCTTGACGGGCTGCTTCTTAACGGTGCCGTCGCTGCCCGCGCTCTCGCCGGTGACCTTGGCCACCCGCTCCCGCTTGACGGTGGTGGCGCCCACCTGGACCCGGGCCAGGAAGATGCGGCGGATGGTCTCGGCCTGGATGGCGGCGATCATGCTCTCAAACATCTCGTAGCCTTCCTTTTTATAGGCCACCACCGGGTCGTTCTGGCCGTAAGCCCGCAGGCCGATGCCCTGGCGCAGCTCCTGCATGGCGTCGATGTTGTCCATCCAGTACTCGTCCACCACCCGGAGCATCATCACCCGCTCCAGCTCGCGCATGAGGGGCTCGCCCAGCTCGGCCTCCTTGCGGGCGTAGATGTCGCTGGCCCGCTCCTGGAGCAGATCGGTGAGGGCCTGGGCGTCGTACTGCTGGAGCTCCTCGTCGGTAAACTTGAACTCGTCGGGCCGCAGGAACAGACCGCGGAACTGGGCGCACACCTCCCGCCAGTTCTCGGCGTCCATGTGCTTGAGCTCACCCATGTGGGCCTGCACCTCGGTGGAAATCACGGTGGAGAGCATGGCCTGAACGGACTCCTTCAGGTTCTCCCCGTCCAGCACCTTGCGGCGCTGCTCGTAGATGACCTTACGCTGGGTGTTCATCACGTCGTCGTACTCCAGTACGGTCTTGCGGGTCTGGAAGTTGCGGGACTCCACCTGCTTCTGGGCGTTCTCAATGGCGTTGGAGAGGATCTTCGCGTCGATGGGGGTGTCCTCGTCCACGCCCAGCTTCTCCATCATGCCCATGACCCGCTCGGAGCCGAACAGGCGCATGATGTCGTCCTCCAGGGACAGATAGAAGCGGCTCTCGCCCGGGTCGCCCTGACGGCCGGCACGGCCGCGGAGCTGGTTGTCAATGCGGCGGGACTCGTGGCGCTCGGTGCCCAGGATGAACAGGCCGCCCGCGGCCCGCACCTGGTCGGCCTCCGCCTTGATCTCGTCCTTGTATTTGGCCTCCGCCTCAGCGAACATCTTCCGGGCGTTGAGAATCTCCTCGTTGTCGGTGTCGGCGTAGCCGGTGGACTCGGCGATCAGCTCGTCGGAGAGGCCGGCCTTGCGCAGCTCGGCCTTGGCCAGGTACTCGGCGTTGCCGCCCAGCATGATATCGGTGCCGCGGCCGGCCATGTTGGTGGCCACGGTGACCGCGCCCAGCTTGCCGGCCTGGGCGACGATCTCGGCCTCCTTCTCGTGGAACTTGGCGTTGAGCACGTTGTGCTTGATGCCCCGCTTCTTGAGCATGGCGGAGAGCTCCTCCGACTTCTCGATGGAGATGGTGCCCACCAGCACGGGCTGGCCCTTCTTGTGGCACTCCTCAATCTGGTTGACAATGGCGCGGAACTTGCCCGCCTCGGTCTTGTAAACCACGTCGGGGTGATCCACGCGCTGCACCGGCTTGTTGGTGGGGATCTCCACGATATCCAGGGAGTAGATGGTGCCGAACTCCTCCTCCTCGGTCATGGCGGTGCCGGTCATGCCGGAGAGCTTGCCGTACAGGCGGAAGTAGTTCTGGAAGGTGATGGTGGCCAGGGTCTTGGACTCCCGGGCCACGGTGACGCCCTCCTTGGCCTCGATGGCCTGGTGCAGGCCCTCGGAGTAGCGGCGGCCGTACATGAGGCGGCCGGTGAACTCGTCCACGATGATGACCTCGCCGTCCTTCACCACGTAGTCGATGTCCCGGCGCATCAGGCCCCGGGCCCGGATGGCCTGGTTGATGTGGTGGGACAGGGTGGTGTTTTCCGGATCGGCCAGGTTGGCCACCTGGAACTGCTGCTCGGCCTTGGCGATGCCCCGGGCGGTGAGGGTGACGGTGCGGGCCTTCTCGTCCACCACGTAGTCGGCGTCCAGATCGGGGTCCTCCTCCTCCTTGGTGTCCACGCTGGCCACCCGCTGGCCCTTGAGCTTGGCCACAAAGGCGTCCACCACGGTGTAGAGCTGGGTGGACTTGTCCCCCTGGCCGGAGATAATGAGGGGGGTGCGGGCCTCGTCGATGAGGATGGAGTCCACCTCGTCCACGATGGCGAAGGCGTGGCCCCGCTGCACCATCTCGGTGGCGTAGATGGCCATGTTGTCCCGCAGGTAGTCGAAGCCGAACTCGTTGTTGGTGCCGTAGGTGATGTCGGCGGCGTAGGAGGCCTTGCGGTCCTTGGGCTGGATGTCGTGGATCACCAGGCCCACGGTGAGGCCCAGGAAGCGGTAGACCTTGCCCATCCACTCGCTGTCGCGCTTGGCCAGGTAGTCGTTGACGGTGACGATGTGCACGCCCTCTCCCGCCAGGGCGTTGAGGTAGGCGGGCAGGGTGGCCACCAAGGTTTTGCCCTCGCCGGTCTTCATCTCGGCGATGCGGCCCTGGTGGAGGATGATGCCGCCGATGAGCTGCACCCGGTAGGGCTTCATGCCCAGCACGCGCCAGGCCGCCTCCCGGCAGGCGGCGAAGGCCTCGGGCAGGATGTCGTCCAGACTCTCGCCATTGGCGATGCGCTGCTTGAATTCGGGGGTCTTGGCCTTGAGCTGCTCGTCGGTGAGCTTGGAGTACTCCCCGTCCAGGGCTTCAATCTTGTCCACGATGGGTTTGATGGCGCGGAGCTCCTTCTCGGAGCTGGTGCCAAAGAGCTTTTTCAACAGTCCCATGCGTCTTGTTCACCTTTCTTGTTCCTGTCCCCGGCGCCTCGGCTCCCAGGACTTGGATGCTAATTCAGTTTCCTAGTATATCATATCCCATGTCAATAAAAAAGGGGAAATTATGAACAAACCCAGCGTTTTGCGGTTTTCCTTCGCGCCTGCGGCGCCAGCACGCAGGGGGCGTAGATGAGGGCACCGGGCCCATAGTTGTTGTCCAGGCCGCCGCGCCTCCCGCTGTGATTCGTCCATTATACCAAAAAAATACGGAAGGTTACAAATTGCTTTTTTCCATTTACGGCCCGGCAGGCAGATGGTACAATAATGTTGTTCCCATCACCCAGTGTAAAGGAGCGTAATATGAAAAAACGGATTGTGCTGTCCGGCCTGTTGGCCGCGGCGCTGACCCTGTCCCTGACGGCCTGCGGCGGGGACAAGATGCCGGAGGAGACCCCGGTGCCCACCCCCATCCAGACATCCACGCCGGTGCCCACCCCCACTCCCACGCCGGCGCCTGCCGCTCCCAAGTGGGGGGATCAGGTCTTTGCCAAGACCTTTACCTCCGGCGACGGCGCCACGGTGCTCACCGCCTCGTTCACCCTCCCGCTGATACAGAATACCGACGCCTGCCCCGCCGGGGCGGCCATCAACGAGTGGTACAAGGCCGAGGGGGCCAGCCGGATGCTGGAGGCAGAGGAGGCCTATGAGATGGCGGTGGCCGACTACGACGTGTCCAAGGCGGCGGGGTTCCCCTTCTACCCTACCACCCAGGAGATGACCTACCAGATCGCCTACGCCGACGAGAAGGTGATCAGCGTCTGCCGGGACCTGTATGTGTCCATCGAGGGGGAGGCCCACCCCGCCGTCTTTCTGCTCAGTGAGCAGTTTGACGCCGTGACGGGGGAAAAGCTGGACTTCACCGACTTCTTCACCGACGCCGACGCCGTACGGGCGCGGGTGGTGGACGCCCTGTTGGACCAGCGGAGCGAGCTGGCCGCGGCGGTGGAGCAGGGGACGCTCACCCGGGACGCCATCACCGCCGCGGTGCAGGTGGACAACTTTTACTGCACGGCGGAGGGGTATGTGTTCTGGCTCCAGGGCGGCGCCCTGCCCGCCATGAACAGCCCGCTCTCTGCGGTGCTGACCTATGGCGCCATGAAGGACGTGAGTGTAAATGGATAACGGCAAGCCCCGGGAGGGGCAGCTCTGCCGCCTGGTGATCGACGGCTACGCCAGCGACGGCGCCGGGGTGGCCCGGCTGGACGGGATGGTGGTCTTTGTCCAGGGCGGCATCCGGGGAGAGGCCTGCGACGTGCGCCTTACCCATGTGGGCCGCAGCGCCCTCTGGGGCCGGGTGGAGGAGGTGGTCAACCCCTCCCCCGCCCGTATCTTCCCCCGGTGCCTGCACTACACCAAGTGCGGAGGCTGCCAGTTCCGGCACATGAACTACGCCGAGGAGCTGGAGGCCAAGCGCATCCGGGTGGAGGACGCCCTGCGCCGCCTGGGCGGGGCGGAGATCCACGTCTCCGCCATCCTGGGGGCGGAGCAGGTAGACCGCTACCGCAACAAGGCCCAGTTTCCGGTGGCCAAGGGCCCCCGCATCGGCTTCTACCGCCCCCGGAGCCATGACGTAATCGACGTGGACGACTGCCTGCTCCAGGGGGAGGCGGCCGCCCGCCTGCGGGGGGCCGTGAAGGAGTGGATGGCGGAGTACTCCATCCCCGCCTACAATGAGCGCACCTTCACCGGACTGGTGCGGCACGTGTATGTGCGCACCAACCGGGCCGGCCGCAGCCTGTGCTGCCTGCTGGTCAATGGCCGGGGCGTCCCCCGGGAGGTCGAGCTGGTGCGCGCCCTGCGCCGGGCCGAGCCCAACCTGGCCGGAATCGTGCTGGGGGTGAACGAGAAGCACAACAACGTGATTCTGGGGGACTCCTACCGCACCCTGTGGGGGGAGGACTTCCTGTCCGACACCCTGTGCGGCCTCACCTTCCGGCTGTCCGTCCCCTCCTTTTATCAGGTCAACCCGGCCCAGACCGAGGTGCTCTACGGCAAGGCCCTGGAGTTCGCCGGCCTCACCGGGGCGGAGACGGTGCTGGATCTCTACTGCGGCATCGGCACCATCAGCCTGGTCATGGCCCGGAAGGCGGGCATGGTGTGGGGGGCCGAGGTGGTGCCCCAGGCGGTGGACGACGCCATCGCCAACGCCCGGCGCAACCACATTGAAAACGCCCGCTTCCTCTGCGCCGACGCGGGGGAGGCGGCCCGCTACCTGGAGGGGGAGGGGGTGCGCCCCGACGTGGTGTGCGTGGATCCGCCCCGCAAGGGGCTGGCCGAGGACGTGGTGGACACCATCGCGGACATGGGCCCGGAGCGGGTGGTCTACGTCTCCTGCGATCCCGGCACCCTGGGCCGGGACGTGAAGCGGTTCGCCGGGCGGGGCTACACCCTCAAAAAGGCCGTGGCGGTGGACATGTTCCCCCGCACCGCGCATGTGGAAACCGTGGCGCGGCTGGAACGGAGCTGAGGCCATGGCGGAGGAGAGACACATCTGCGCCCTGCTGCGGCAGGGCTGCGGCGGCTGCCCCCTGCTGGAGACCCCCTATCCGGAGCAGCTGCGCCAAAAGCAGGCCCGGGTGGAGGCGCTGCTGGGGGAGTTCGGGCCGGTGTCCCCCATCCTGGGGATGGAGCACCCCTGGCACTACCGCAACAAGGCCATCTCCACCTTCTGCACCGGGCCGGGCCGGCGGCTGGACAGCGGCATTTACGCCGCGGGCACCCACCGGGTGGTGCCGGTGGCCTCCTGCCTGCTCCACCACCCCGCCCTGGACGAGGCGGTGGAGGCGGTGCGGCAGGCCGCCCGGCTCTGCCGGTACGAGCCCTACCAGGAGGACCGGGGCACGGGGCTTGTCCGCCATGTGCTGGTGCGCCACAGCCGCGCCACCGGACGGGTGCTGGTGGCCCTGGTGACCGCCGCCCCTGTCCTGCCCGGGGCCAGGGCCTTTGTCTCCAAGGTGCGGGAGCTCTGCCCGCGGGTGGAGACCATTGTGCAGAACATCAATCCCCGCCGCTCCAGCGCGGTGCTGGGGCCGCGGGAAAAGGTGCTCTGGGGCAGGGGGTACATCGAGGACACCCTGTGCGGGGTGCGGTTCCGGCTGGGGGCCTCCAGCTTCTATCAGATCAATCCGGAGCAGACCGAGGTGCTCTACCGCACCGCCCTGGACGGGGCGGGGCTGGACGGCACCCAGACCGTGGTGGACGCCTACTGCGGCATCGGGACCATCTCGCTGGTGGCGTCCCGGCAGGCCGGAGAGGTCATCGGCGTGGAGCTGAACCGCGACGCGGTGCGGGACGCCATCGCCAACGCCAAGCGCAACGGCGTCCGCAATGTGACCTTCCTCTGCGGCGACGCTGGGGAATACCTGGACCAGCTGGTGCAGGAAGGAGAGCGTATGGATGTGGTCATTATGGACCCGCCCCGCAGCGGCAGCGACGAGACCTTCCTTTCCAGCCTCTGCCGTATGGCCCCCCAGAAGGTAGTGTACATCTCCTGCAACCCCGAGACCCAGGCCCGGGACCTGGAATACCTCTGCAAGCGCGGCTACCGGGTGGAGGAGATCCAGCCGGTGGATATGTTCCCGCAGACCTTGCACGTGGAGACGGTAGTACTTTTGTCCAAACAGCCGGAGAAAAAGCGGGGATAACGGGCTGCCGCGCAATACCGAGCGTAATATATGACCTGAGTTTTTCGAAAAATGGCCTTTTTCCCGTACGGGTTCGAGAAAAAAAGGAAAAAGCGCGGCGTCTGCCGGCGGATACTGGATTTTTATGCAAAGGTGTGGTAGAATCACCATGACCAGTATACCCGCAGGAATGGGTTGGAAGAATCGGACAGTCCAAAGTGCCCGGCAGGACCCGGAGGAGGGATGCAGCCTTCCTGTTTTCGTAAAAGGGAGGCGGTGTCCACCAAACAGGACGCCCGGGTCATTCGATGTCTGCAGATCCAAAAGGACCGGCCCTTGTGGGGCGCGGTCCTTTTTTGCTTTCTCGGCCGGTATTCGCCGGCGGGGGACGAAAGGGGAGTAGCGGGGCCCCGAGCGGGACATACTGGAAAAAGAAAGG
>OGWS01002635.1_pt1 | contig 10964 bp, 11 predicted proteins | sample 1576111 | NCBI WGS metagenome assembly OGWS01 (sample SAMEA3541534, study PRJEB24748) | human gut metagenome | biome: human gut; feature: human-associated habitat; material: faeces | place: China | collected 2012
CTTGTATAATTCACGGTTGAACTCGTTAAAGATCAGGCTTCGCTTGGTAGATACCAAAGCAGAGTCCGTATTGGCATTTTCCTTGTCACCGATATACATAATGGACTGGCTCTTGGTATAGACATCGTCTAACATCTGCACAAAGTCCTGCTTGTAATTACGGTAATCCCTATAACTCTTGGCTACCACCGGATTGACTCTTTCCAGTGCGCCCTCTACATTGTTATGCATCTGGGCAATCTCGATGCGGTCGATACCGAGAGCAAATACTTTTTCTTCTACAAACTGGCAAATAAACTTTTCTTCTTCTTCTGTAAAATTGATCAATACCCTGCATGCAGATTTGTTGACTGCATCCACGACTTTTTGTACGTTAAAATCCTCTAATGTTCCGTCTTTTTTTACTACTTTTATCAACGATTACGCTCCCTTTCTTATCTATATGTCGATATAGCACATCCTGAAACATACTATATCTTGTGCTCCGTTTCTACATTCTAGCATCATAGGAAATGGCAGTCAATAGATTTTTAAGCAATCTCTGATTTTTTGTCACGTTCCATGAGACTGCGCACGGCAAGGCGGGGATCTACGTCATGAAACAAGACCTCATTGACCTGTTCTATGATGGGCAGACTGACCTGGTATTTTTTTCCCAGCGCCAGTGCCGCCTTGGCTGAATAAACACCTTCTACAACCATATGCACCTGATCCATGGCATCCTTTGGACGCAAGCCCTGACCGATCAGCATACCTGCCTTACGGTTTCTGCTGTGACGGCTGGAACAGGTCACGATCAGATCCCCTGTGCCTGCAAGACCACTGAGGGTCTGCGGAAGTCCTCCCATGGCAAGTGCCAAGGAAGATATTTCCTTGATGCCGCGTGTGATCAGTGCCGCCTTGGTATTGTCCCCATAGCCCAGACCATCCGACATACCGGCAGCCAGCGCGATGACATTCTTTAAAGAGGCACCGATCTCAATCCCGGTCACGTCCGTGCTGGTATAGACACGGAAATTTTCATTCATAAAGGCATTCTGTAAAAATTCTGCCACGGCTATATCGCGTGAGCCGGCAACCACAACGGTCGGCAGACCTTTTACGACTTCTTCTGCATGAGACGGACCGCTTAGAACGCCCACCTTAGCATCCTTCCCCAAGACATCTTCTAAAATACCGCATTGGGTCAAAAGGCTATCTTCCTCGATTCCCTTGGAAACACTGCAAAGGATCTGGTTCTTTTCCACATAAGGCTTGATCTTTTCTGCGGTCTCTCTGGTTGCCGTAGAAGGAACCGCTAAGACCAGAAGATCCTTGCCCAAAAGACAGGAAGAAAGATCCCAGGTCAGGCTCATTTCCTTTGGAAGCATGACTCCCGGCAGTTTGTCACACTCCCCGCTTGCCTGCATCTTTTCGATCTGTTCCCTTCTATGTCCCCACAGACTCACCTGACATCCGTTATTCTGTAATAAAATTGCCAGCGCACATCCCCAACTTCCTGCGCCGATGACACCAACTTTCATTTTTCGCTCCTTTACTTCCATGCAAAAGAACCCTGCCAAAAGCAGGATTCCTTGACTGATTTGCTAGTCTCGTTTTGATTTAAAAGAAAACTTGTTTTCATTACCTGCCAAAAGTCGCTTGATATTGCCCCGATGCAATACAATGGCAAGGATACAGGCAAAAGATACTAAGATCTGGGCTTCTAAAAGATCCAACGTGGCAAATGCCAGCCAGCCCTTTGCCCCAAAGATCCAGATCTGTACCATGAGTCCCAGCGCCGCCAGGATAGATCCCAGAGACACATAGCGTGTGATCGCCACTGCCAGAACAAAGATCAGAACACAAAGTGGCAGACACTGCGGAAAGAGGGCTATGATCATACCAAAACTACAGGCAATGCCCTTGCCCCCCTTAAACTTCATAAAGAAAGGGAAATCATGCCCCAGTATGGCACCCAGTGCCCCGTATAATTCCAACAAGACAATATGCTCCGGGTATGATGTGCGAAAAAGAAGCCAGACGACTACCACTGCCGCCACACATTTTAAGCAGTCACACACCAGTGTCAGCGCACCTACCTTGATGCCTAAAATACGCATGGTGTTGGTCGTACCAATATTGCCGCTTCCCTGTTTGCGGATATCCACATCTTTCTTCTTTCCAAAAAGATAGCCCGATAAGATCAATCCAAAGGCATAACCGATCGCAAGTGCGACGAGCCTCATCAATTCCATAATTAGTCGTCCTTTCTCTCCCGGATGATAAACTTAAGGGAAGTCCCCTCAAATCCAAAGGCATCACGGATACGGTTCTCCAAATATCTGGTGTAGGAGAAATGCATCAATTCCTTGTCATTGACAAAGATAACAAATGTCGGCGGCTTGACTGCCACCTGGGTCACATAGTAGATCTTGAGACGCTTGCCCTTATCGGATGGCGGTTGCTGCATAGCAACAGCCTCGGTCACGATCTCATTTAAGACACCTGTCGCAACACGCATAGAATTATTCTCGATCACGGCATCGATGGTCTCATAGATCTTTGGCAGACGCTGTCCCGTCAAAACGGAAATAAACATGATCTGCGCATATGGCATAAAGGATAAGGTCTGTCTGATCTTTTCCTTATGCTTGTAAATGGTCTTGTCATCCTTTTCGATGGCATCCCACTTGTTGACTGCAATGATAATGCCCTTGCCGCGCTCATGTGCGATCCCGGCAATCTTGGCATCCTGCTCTGTAACCCCTTCTGTGGCATCGATCACCATCAGCACCACATCCGCTCTCTCTACTGCCGTTACAGTACGAATGATACTGAATCTCTCCAGCTCTTCCTTGATCTTATTTTTTCTTCGCAGTCCCGCGGTATCGATAAAAATATATTCTCTGTCCTCGTGTTTGATTGCCGTATCAATGGCATCTCTTGTGGTGCCCGCGATATCTGATACGATCACACGGTTTTCTCCGAGAAGCTTATTGACGATCGAAGATTTTCCCACATTCGGCTTTCCGACAATGGCGATCTTCGGACGCTCATCCTCTTCGGTCTCTCCTGCTCCTTCCGGAAAATGCGAAACCACTTCATCCAGCATATCACCGATTCCCAGTCTGGACGCCGCAGAGATCGGAACCGGATCCCCGATCCCAAGATTATAGAACTCATACACGTCCGGCATAAATTTATCAAAATTATCCACCTTGTTGACAACAAGCACAACTGGTTTTTTAGAACGTCTGAGCATATCTGCCACTTTGGAATCTGCATCCACAAGCCCCTGACGCACATCGGTAATGAACACAATGACATCTGCCGTATCAATGGCGATCTGCGCCTGCTCACGCATCTGGCTGATGATAATATCTTTTGATTCCGGCTCAATACCACCGGTATCGATCATGGTAAATTCATGCTTCAACCATGTAACATCTGCATAGATACGGTCTCGGGTCACTCCCGGCGTATCTTTTACAATCGAAATCCTCTCTCCTGCCAAGGCATTGAACAAAGTAGACTTTCCTACATTTGGTCGTCCTACAATGGCAACTACAGGCTTACTCATATTTTCCTCCATCTATTTATAATGTCATTAACTGTTTCACGAGATCTTGTCCGCTTGATTTTACAATATCCACCTTTACTTGTAAAGCGTCACTTAACTGGGCAACCGTCACATCATCCAAGAAATCCTGTTCCTCGGCACGCACCATATTCTGCGGTAAGAGCAGGTGGCTTCCCAGCGGCTGTTCCTTGAGTTGTGCCATCAGATCCTGTCCAGTGATCAGACCAGAAACCGTGATCTTTTCGCCAAAGAAATCGTTGCGGATCTCATAGACATGCACGGTGATCTTGGGGAATTTCTCCATGAATTCCTGACACAGCATGCGGATAAAAGGGGCTGCCAGCCTTCCGGTCGCGATCGCACATTCTTTTTTCCGCATAAAAGGATGCTTTTTCTCTTTGGCTAAGGCTTCCCGGAATTCGTCCATCAAAAGCCGGATCATGCCGACACCGTTTTCCAACTGGGTATAGCCGTCATAGCGTTCTTCCGTCGGCAGGTCATAACCGGCGATCAGATACCATTCATCCGATGCCTGCACAAAATGTGTGCCGTACTTTTCAAAACTGATGTCCTGCCATTTGTGGATGGTAGCAAGCACTTCGCGCGCTTCTTCTCTTTCAAAAGGTTCCAGCGGGTACAGCCCCTCTCGAAACTTGGTCAATCCTACCGGCACTACAGACATGCTCTGCATCTGCGGGTAAAAAGATAAAAGATCTCCGATGGAACGATCCAGTTCTGCCCCATCATTTTCTCCCTTGCACAAAACGATCTGGGCATTCATCTCAATATCGGCATCCGCTAACATCTTGATCTTGTCTAAGATGTCACCGGCAAAACGATTGTGGAGCATCTTGCAGCGCAGTTCGGGATTGGTCGCCTGCACAGAGATATTGATGGGTGCCAGATGATAGTGGCTGATACGTTTGAGATCTTCCTCCTTCATGTTGGTCAGGGTCACATAGTTGCCCTGTAAAAAAGAAAGTCTGGTATCGTCATCCTTAAAATATAAGGTTTCCCGCATGCCCGGCGGCATCTGGTCAATGAAACAGAACATGCATTTATTGTGGCAGGACCGATAATCGTCCATCAGTCCATTTTCAAAGGTGATACCAAGATCTTCGCCCTCTGATTTTGTGATATGCACAAGATGTCTTGTCTGATCCGGCTTTTCGATCAGCATCTCAAATGCTGGTTCATCCTCGTAGTAATAATAATCAAAGATATCGATCAGTTCGACACCATTGATCTCTTTTATGATATCCATCGGTTCCACTCCTGCAAGTGCCGCGGGACTCCCGGATCTTACAAAAGCAATCTGATGTGATGTGCTCATAAATCTATCCTCATCTTTCTCGTCACTCGGTAAGCATCAAAAATGCTCCCAGATTTCCTCGTTTCCCCTTGCTGGCTCTGTGCGAAAATAAAATACTGCTGTTGCAGCAGGTACAAAGCCCTGCAAGGTCTATATGCTCTTTCAACACACCTGCCTCTGTCAATACGATCTCATTGGCTTTCCACAGATCCAACTGGTATTTGCCGAGCGCTCCTGCCTGTAAGATCTCCTTTTCATGGGTCGGAAATGCAAATATAAATGCCTCTGCCACATCCCGGCTCACCTCATAGCAGTCCTGGCAGATGGATGGACCGATGGCACAGAGCAGGTCTTTCGGCTGACTTCCAAAGGATCTTTCCATGGCTTCTACCGTCGCCTGTCCCATACGTCCTACCGTCCCTCTCCAGCCGGAATGGGACAGACCGATCGCCTTATGCACCGGATCCACAAAATAAAGCGGGACACAGTCTGCGTAGAAAGTGGCAAGCAAAACACCCGGCTGGTCTGTGATCATGCCGTCCACATCTTTATAATCGCGTGGGCGCGTGATCCCCTTGCCAAGATCTTCCTTTCCCACAGGTCTCACATTGGTCGTGTGGGTCTGGTCGCTCGTCACGATATGATCTATGGACGTCCCCAGTGCCTGAGCCACCCTTCGGTAGTTTTCCAAAACTGCCGTCTCGTCATCCCCTCTGGTAAAACTTAGGTTCAGGCTTTCATAGATATCCTTGCTGACACCGCCCTCTCTGGTCGTAAACATATGCCGGATATAAGGCAGTGCCTCATAACTTGAAAAGGAAAGATAAGGCAGAACATATCCTTCCTCTGATCTGTAGTTTCTTTTTTCTATCATAAGCCGATATAAGGAAAGGCATTGGTAAGAAGTGTGATCTCGTCCTTTAAAATGGCAACGACATCAAAGCGGATCTGTAGATCTGCCCACTGTCTGTGCGTCAAAAGGAAATGATCCGCCACCCGACAGATGACCGTCTGCTTTCGCCAGCCGACCGCCTCCAAAGGATCTCCGGCGGCAGCATCCTTGCGGTACTTTACCTCCACAAAACAAAGGTAGGCCCCGTCCCTCGCCACGATATCGATCTCACCCTTGCGGTTGCGATAATTCATAACAAGGATCTCATAGCCCTGACGCCTTAAATAGTCTGCCGCTTCTTTTTCATATCTGCTCCCCACACTTCTTTTATTTGCTTTCGTTCCTATTTCCTCCCGTCCAGTTTTGCTTTCACCTTTTCCATGCCGTCCACAAAGACCAGTATCTCCGCAACGACCTCATATAATTCCGGTGGAATGGCTTCTCCAATGTCAAATTTGGATAAGGTATCTGCCAGTTTTCCATCCTGATAAAAAGGCACATCATTTTCCTTGGCGGAGGTAATGATCTTTTCCGCCACATGTCCCTTGCCCGTCGCCACGATCTTTGGTGCAATATCATTTGGATCATAGGATAGGGCGACTGCTGTCTTTTCTTTTGAAAAATCCTGGGGTTTCCACTCTTTATTTTCCATACTTATGCCCTCACATCAAAGGAATACCGATGCACCTCGCCGCTGCTTTTCTGGTCTGCCTTTAAAAAATCTTCCACAAAATCGATCTTTTTGGCATCCTGTTCCAATTTCATGCTACAGGTGTAACCCTTTTTTTCTAAACGCTCAGTCAAAAGATGCATATTCTCCTCCAAAAGCGTCAGACTGTCTGCATCCTCTAAGTACCAGTTGGCAGATACATTTTTTTGGAGCATCTTGACCGAAATATCCACACCGCCCAGATTGTCCATATCAAAATGTAAAAAAGCCGTCAGTTCATCGTCTGCCCCCTTGTCGCGCCCCCCGTTGCGATAAACAAAAAGTTCGCTGTTGACATTCTGTCCGCGCAGGCGTATCGGCACCTGCACATAGGAATACATCTGGCTTAACTGGTTCATGAATTCTATATTTTGTGACAGGGAATTGGCTGTCCCCTGTATGGTCTCTTTGGCACTTGGAAATTTGTCTGCCAGTTGTTCCAGATCATGGATCTGCTGCGACATTTTCTCATACAGGTGGCTGATACTGTGTTCTTTGGGCAGATCCTGCGGCGCAACCGTCCACTCTTTTGTCACCAGATCAGAAAATAACTTCTGATAGCCCCTGGAACGCAAAAGATCTTGCACACTCTCCTTGGAAAGCCTGCCGGCATTTTGCTCTAAAAAAACAGAGACTTCCTGCAAAAAAGCATCCACCTTGGTCTGTGGTAGAAGCTGCCCCTCTGCCGTAAAAAAGTTGGCGTGTTCCTTGATAAAAGACGGCATCTGTCCCAAGACATTTTGCAGGTCTGCAAATGTCCCCTGATCCAGACTATTGCCAAGTGTTCCGGCTTCATAGGCATCCATATCCTCCAGTGTCTGCGAGAAGATCCCCGCCCTCTGGGATAAGTATTCCAGATCCACAGACTCCTGCCCTTCTGCTGGTAGCATTTCCTCTGCATAGACCGCTTCGCCTGTGGCAAACGCCTCCTGCATGGAAAGATCTCCGAAAAATGCCACCAGCCGGTTGTTCTGCCCGACCATCGTCTGGGTATCTACCGCATCATCTAAAAAAGACTCTCCCAATACCGCCACCAGATCCTGCACCTGACTTAGGACTTGACGCCTGTCCGCCTTATAATTTTCAAACTGCTCGACACTGTTGGCATCGATGGGAAGTTGTAATTTCTGCATCTGCACAATGGTCTCCGGCTGACTGCCCGGGACACTGCCGATCTGTCTTGCCATATTTTGCAGGCTTTTGGAATCGATCGACATGCCTTCTTTCATCATGGCATTTACCATGTTTAAGTTACGCTCGCTCACTGCCAGACTTGCGGCATCCAGTGCCTGCATCAGTGTCGGATTGCCCTGACCTGCTCCCATGGAGATCGGCTTGATCCGGATCTGTTCTCCGTCATTGGATTTCACCTGAAAAAAAACAGACTGCCCCTTAGAAAGAGACAAGCCCGCGTCCAATCTGGCTGTAATATTCTGTCCACTGCTCAGCCCTAATATTACCTGAGTACCGCGTATGCTATTTACGGTTCCCTCAAAGATATTGCCTGTCTTTAATTGTTTTACCGTCTCGACTAATTGCTCTATCCCCTTTGTCTTGGTGGAGACCTCACTGCCGGAAGATAAATTGTTTTGATACTGTGTCAGCAAATCAGAAACCTGCACTTCTCTTCCCCCTTAGAAAAGTTACTCACATTCCACAAAATGACCGATAAAGGACTTTCTGTGGATAGAACTTGGTCCGTACTTCTGTAACGCTTCGATATGTTCTTTCGTACCATAGCCCTTGTTCTGTGCAAAGCCATACTCCGGCATGATGGCATCGTATTCTTTCATTAGTCGATCTCTGGTCACTTTTGCAATGATACTTGCCGCCCCGATGGAAATGCTCTTGGCATCGCCCTTGATGATCGGCACCTGTTTGACGGATACCTCCGGTATGGTCACGGCATCATTTAACAAAAGATCCGGCGCAACCGCAAGTTCTGCGATTGCCTGACGCATGGCAATATAAGTCGCCTGTAAAATATTGACCTCATCGATCTTTTCCGGCGAAGCAAAACCAAGACCTACTGCAACTGCTTTTTCCATGATCTCATCATAGAGCGCCTCACGTCTTGCCTCCGATAATTTCTTGGAATCATTGATATAAAGGATCTCACAATCCCTTGGTAAAATGACTGCCGCCGCACACACCGGCCCGGCAAGCGGTCCTCTGCCCACTTCATCAATCCCGCATATATATTTGCAGGAAGCGTATTCCTTTTCATAGAGACGCATCGTCTCCAGTCTTTCCAACTCTTTTTGCAATTTTTCCTGCTGTTTTCTAAGTCTTTCTTCTTCACGCTTATTCATGCCTGATAACTCCCATTTTGTCGAAAGGATAAATGCGTACCCATGCTCTTCCGATCAAATCTTCTCTCTTTAAGATTCCGACACTCGGATCGCGGCTGTCCAGACTGTGATTTCGATTATCTCCCAATACAAAATATTCATCTTCACCAAGTGTAATCGGCTCACTGGCTGTTCCTGCTTCTATCATAACTTCCGCACCATAAATATCACTTTCCAGCAGTTCACCGTTGATATAAGTATATCCGTCCTTTACCTGAACTATATCGCCGGGCAGACCGATGATTCGTTTAATATAGTAAGTATTTTCTTCGTATTTATACGGAAATACTACAATATCAAATCTCTTTGGTTCTTGGAATCTATAGGATAATTTATCAACGATCAGATTATCTCCGTCACTTAATGTTTTCTCCATAGAAGAACCGCTGACTCTTGTTCTCTGACCCACATATGTAATAATCAGATAGGTAAGTCCGATAATGATCAATATATAAAAAAGCCATCCGAGAAGTTCCCGCATCACACTTCCGACTCTGTTTTTTTTCTTTCGTCGCGCCATTTTATATGCTCCCCTTTTCAAATTTTTCTAATTCTATCATATTTCCTGCGGATATTCCAGTGTCAATCTTCCAAGCTTCCCGTTTCGGAAATCATCAAGGAGAAGAAGTGCCGCTTTCTCCGTATCCAGTTCATTGCCTCTTACAATACAATTCCGGCTTTTCGCGATACGGTTTAATACAACATAATCATCTTCATCCATCTCTATATCATATTTATCCGCCAACACTTCCGGATATGCAGTTCTTAAGAAATGAATCAGCTCTGCAGCCAGTTCTTCTGTCTGAAGAACTTCATCTTTGATCGAGCCGATAAATGCAAGCTTAAGCCCGACTTCCTGATCTTCGAATTTAGGCCACAGTATTCCCGGAGTATCCAGAAGCTCTACCTGTTTATTTAACCTGATCCACTGCTTTCCTTTCGTAACTCCCGGTTTATTTCCGGTTTTCGCACATGCTTTTCCCGCAAGAGCGTTGATGAATGTAGACTTTCCAACATTCGGAATTCCGACTACCATGGCACGCACCGGACGATTTAAGATTCCTCTTTTTCTGTCTCTTTCAATCTTCTCTGCACAGGCTTCCCGTATAACTCCCTGAATCGACTTGATCCCGCCGCCTTTTCTGGAATTCACTTTCACCACCGAAAATCCTTTTTTCTTAAAGTATTCTGCCCACGCATCATTCCATTTGTCTTCTGCAAGATCGGCTTTATTAAGAAGCACCAGTCTTGCTTTGTTTTTACCCAATTCATCAATGTCCGGATTCCTGCTGCTCAAAGGAATACGGGCATCTACAAGTTCGATCACAAGATCGATCAATTTTATATTTTCCTGCATCATACGCTTTGCTTTCGTCATATGACCAGGATACCACTGAAAATGCATATTTTTTACCTCACAAATCCAAAATCTTTTTTCGGGGACACAACAAACCATGCCTTTCCGTAAATATAACTCCGTTTTACATTTCCTACGTCTGCATTTCGGCTGTCCTCACTATTTTCTCTGTCATCTCCAAGTACAAAATACTCATCCGACGCAAGCTGCATCTTCTCTGATACAATGCCAACGTCATTTATATCGGTTGTTTTATAATCTTCTTTTAGCTTCTCACCATTGATATATACGTGATTTTCTATAATTTCCACGGTTTCCCCCGGAAGTCCGATGATCCGCTTAATATAATAATGGCTGTTTTCATTTCCCTTTGGCTTAAAGACAATGATATCGCCGCGTTTTGGTCTGGAAGCATTATATACAATACGGTTTACAAGCACTACGTCTCCATTTTGAAGGACTGGCTTCATGGAATCACCGACGGTACTGACCTTTTGCCCAAAATACCAAACTGACACAAATGCCAGAAGGCATACCACTGCAATTTTAAATATCCACATGCCGATTCTGGTAATCTGTTCCATCCGGATATGCTTCTTGCGATGTTTTCTCTTTTTTCGAAAGTTTAATCTTTTCTTTCTCATAAGATCCCCTTATAACAGAAAAAGGACAATATACACATATGTACTTGTCCTTTTTACCTTGTTTCTTATTTTACTAATTCTTTTACTTTTGCTTTCTTACCAACGCGGTTTCTTAAGTAGTTCAGTTTCGCTCTTCT
>OGWS01002638.1_pt1 | contig 10956 bp, 7 predicted proteins | sample 1576111 | NCBI WGS metagenome assembly OGWS01 (sample SAMEA3541534, study PRJEB24748) | human gut metagenome | biome: human gut; feature: human-associated habitat; material: faeces | place: China | collected 2012
CAGCGTCCTTGCCCTCTCCGTCACCTTCGGTGACACCTCTCCCAAAGGGAGAGGCTTTGCGCCCTGCTTTCTTATTTATACCTCTATCAGCTCCCCCAGCTCCAGCGAATATATCCCTTTATAAGTCACCCGCCGGGGGGCGAAGCGCTTCTCAATGGCCCTGGCGTAGAGCTCCAGCTGAGCGCGGTAGGCGCGGACGAAGTCGGCAGGGGTCTTGCGGCGGTCCGTCTTGTAGTCCAGAAGCTCGAGGTGGTCGGGGTAGATGAGGACGATGTCCGCGATGCCCTGCACCAGCACCCCGGCGTCGGCGGCAGGGCCGTCGGGCAGGGCGCGGCCCTGGGCAGCCATGACCTCGGCGGCGGGCAGCGACGTGATAAAAGCCAACTCCCGCAGCACATCCTCTGCCCCGCAGATGCGGCGGAACGCCTCGCTGCGCACAAAGCGGAGTATCTTATAGACATCCAGCTTCCCGGCAATGACGGGGAGCGTGAGCTGCGCCGCCGCCTGACGCTCCCGTTCGGCGCGGACGGCATCCAGAACGGCGTCGTCCTCTGCGTCCCGCACAGCGGCCAGCGCCCCGAAGTCGGCGTGCTCGAGGAAGGCATGGAGAGCCGTACCCATCTCGGCGGCGGTGAGGCCGTCCTTCGAGAGGAAGCCCGGGCGCTCAAGGGTGGTCTGCTCAGCAGCGTGGACGAGGCTGGTCACGCTGACCTTGGCCGGGATGTCCGCCAGTGCTGCCGCCGGATACCGCCAGCCGAAGCCCTGCCGCAGCGTCTCCACAAGGGCCGGGTCGGCCTCGGGCCGGGTTGGCTCTTCCGCCTCGGCGGGGGCTTCTTCGGGCGGGAGGACATCGGCCTGCACTGTGAGGGCGATGGTGCTTCTGGTGTCCGCAAAGGGCAGTTCGAGGTTCCCGGCCAGACGGCGGAGAGGCCCGCCGTTGGGGTGGACGAGGAGCGCCGCCCGCAGCCAGTCGGCGAAGCTGCCTGCCTGAGCGTTCAGGGTCTCCCCCGCCCCGGCGGCGAGGAAGGCGGCGGCTTTTGCAAAGGGGTTGGACGTCCGGCCGATGCCCAGCGGGACCGTCAAGATCAGCTTATCCTGCGCCCGGGTGAGGGCCACATACAAAAGCCGCATCTGCTCGCTCCGCATCTCGGCGGCATGGACCGTGGAGAGGGCGGTGTAGGCCGCCGTCTTATAGGCCCCCTCGCCGCCCTCGGGACGGAGACGGAGGCCCGCGCCGCAGACGCGGTGGAGCAGGACGGGCTGGCGGGTGTCGGCAGCGTTGAACTGCCGGGCCGTGTCAGCCACGAACACCACCGGGAACTGCAAGCCCTTGGAGCGGTGGATGGTCATGATGGTGACGCAGCCGGGCCGCGCCCCGCCGGGGGCAGTCTCCTGCCCGGTGGAGCCCGCCAGCGTGGCCGCGTCGATGGCACGGACGAGGGCCGAGATGCCGCCCGCGCCCGCCCCGGCGCAGAAGGAGGCGAAGCGCCGCGCGTCCTCCCGGCGGCGCTGGCCGTTCTCCATGGCACCGAGGGCGGCGAGGTAGCCGGTGGAAACAAAAATTTCTTCCAGCAGTTCCTCCACCGGCACGCTCCGGGCCATCCGGCGCAGGGCTGTCAGACGCCGGTAGAACGCCTGCACCCGGCGGGTGAAATCATCCTCCGCCCCGCTCTGGACGGTCTGTAAAACTGCGCCGTAGAGGCTGATGCGGGTGTGCTGATCGGGTGTCTGCGCCCCGGCCCGGAGACGGACGAGGTCGTCGTCCGTAAAGCCGAACATCGGCCCCAGCATGGCGGCAGCGAGATAGATGTCCTGCGCGGGGTTGTCGATGACCCGCAGCAGGGCGATGAGGGGGCGGATGTGGGGCGCGTCCAGCAGGTTCTCCCGGGCGTCGGCGTAGACCGGGATTCCCCGGGCCGTCAGGGCCTCGGCGTAGGCCGGAAAGTCGCCTCTCGCCGCCAGCAGGACACAGCAGTCTTCGTACTGCACCGGGCGGGTGGTGCCGCCGTCCCGCACCGGCTCACCGGAAGCCACCATCGCCTCGATGCGGTCGGCGATATATTTTGCGTCCGTCTCGGCGGCATCGTCGGGCAGGAAGTGGGCCTCCACACTGCCCTCGTACGCGCCGGGGGCGCCGCAGACCAGGCGCTGTCCGTCGCCGTAGGCCGTGTCGCCCAGAGCGGGCGTCATGAGCTGTTCGAAGATAAAGTTGATGCCCGCCACCACCTGCGGGGCAGAGCGGAAGTTGGCGTCCAGCGCCAGCATGGCGTTCTCGCCGGGCTGGCCGTCTTCGGGGCGGGGGCGGGCTTCGCCGCCGGGCAGGAGGGGCCAGCTCTCCAGCTTTTCCCGGAAGATGCTGGGGTCCGCCTGACGGAAGCGGTAGATGCTCTGCTTTAAGTCGCCCACGAGGAAGAGGTCATCCCCTGCCGGGCTGGCCAGACAGCGGTAAAGGGCGTCCTGCAGGGCGTTCGTGTCCTGATACTCGTCCACCATGACGGCGGCGTAGCCCTGCCGGATGCCCTGACACAGCTCAGTGGGCTGGCCGTCGGCGTCCCGCAGGAGCCGCAGGGCCAGATGCTCAAAGTCGCTGAATTCCAACAGCCGCCGCTCCCGCTTCCGGGCCGCAAAGCGGGCGTCAAAGTCCCGCACGGCGGCAAAGAGGGCGCGGAGGCAGGGTTCGGCGGCGCGGCGGTCAAGCTCGGCTTCGTCGAGGCTGCAACTGATGAGGTCTTCGATTTTCTCAAAGAGCTTCGCGGCCTCGTCGGCCCGGGTCTTGACGGCGTCCTTGTGCTCACCGGTGAGCCGCTTTTTCATATTTTTGAGGCCGGGGGCCTGTTCCATGCCGAGGACGTAGGGCGTCAGCCTGTCGTAGAGGGGCGTCCATTCCCCCGCCCCGGCCAGACGCTCCACCTCGCCCAGCAGGGCGGCGGAGTTTTCCAGCCGCTCGAGGGGTTCGGCGAACTTCTCGTTCACTGCCGCCACGGCCTTTTCCTTGGCGGCAGGGGTCTTTTTGCTGGCCTCGGCGTCGGCCTGCGCAGTCACGAAGTCCTCCCTGCAGTCGTTCAGCGCGGCGCAGAGCAGCTCCTTCGCAGCCCGGGCAGAGCGGGCGGCCTCCTGCATCAGAATATCATGCCAGCAGGTGCGGGCAAAGCCGTTCTCGTCCTGCCACGGAGCCAGCATCTCGTCCAGCTTTTTATCGTAGTCCGGCAGGGCGCGGAGGAAGTCATAGACCTGCAAAACCGCCTCCCCCGCCGCCTTGTCGGTGCGGCCCTTGCCGTAGAGGTCGGCGAAGGCGCAGAAGTCCGCATCCTGATAGGCCGCTTCCAGCGTCTCAGAGAGGGCCGCGTTCCGCAGCATCTCCACGCTGCCGGGGTCGGCAGGGGTGAAGTCCGGCGGGATGTCCAGCGCCTGAAAGTGCTTGTGGAGCAGGTCGAGGCAGAAGGCATCGATGGTGCAGATGGGGGCTCTCTGCAAAAGCATCCGCTGGCGGCGGAGGGCCGTGCTGCCCGGCTCTGCCTGACTGCGGCGGAGCAGCGCCTGCCCGATGCGGGCGCGGAGCTCTGCGGCGGCGGCGTTGGTGAAGGTGACGATGAGGAGCCGGTCGGCGTCCACGGGATGTTCCGGGTCGGTGATGAGCCGGACGGCCCGCTCCGTCAGGACAGCGGTCTTGCCGCTGCCGGCGGCGGCGCTCACCAGCAGCGCACCGCCCCGGTCGTCGATGGCGGCACGCTGGGCCGGGGTCCATTTTGTCTCGCTCACTGGTCTTCCTCCTTCTTTTTATCTGAATTTTCTGGCGGTTCAAACGGCTTTGCGGGGGCGTCCAGCGCCCGCTCTCCGATGCCATCCTCATGGCAGCAGATGAAACCGTAGTCGCACCACCGGCAGGGGCTGCGGCCCGTGACCAGCGGCTCGGCGGCGATGCAGCCGCCGTAGAGCTGTTCGCCCATCTGGGTCACAAGGTCGTCCAGATGGAGCTGGATGCGGGAGAGCTTGGCCTTGTCGGCACGTTTCTCTTTCTGGTAGGGGCTGGGTACACCGCCCCGGAAGCTGAAGGGCAGATACCGCCCGGTCTCCTCGGCGTCCATGGCGTCGAAGACCTTCTGCTCATCCCGGACGAGGCCGTCCAGCTTGTATTCCATGCTCCGGGCGGCCTTGCCCCGGGTGGTCGTCTCGGGGGCCGGGTCGGCCAGCAGGTACAGCACACCCGCAGGCTCTGCCCCGGTGAATCGTCCACCGGCGTCCCGGGTCAGGCTGAACAGGTAGAGCAGCATCTGACAGTCGAGGCCGCAGTAGACTTCCCGCAGGTCGAGCTTTTTCGTGCCGGTCTTATAGTCCACCACCCGCACCCAGCGGGTGCCGTCGTCCTCGATCCACTCGTCGGCGCGGTCCACAGTGCCGATGAGCTGCACCGTCCGGCCATCGGAGAGGCGGTAGGTCTGGCCCCGCACGGTGTCCTCGCCGGGGCCGATCTTCAGCTCACAGGCCACCGGTTTGAAGCTGGACTGGCGCTGCTCGTCCCGCAGGTAGCACAGCAGGCCCGTCATGCTCTTTTTGAGGCGGGAGAGCAGATAGGCGAAGCGGGCCGTGTCCTCGGGGAGGTAGCGCTTTGCGTACTCATCCACGAGAAGCCCGGCCAGCGCCGCCATGGCCTCGTCGTCGAGGTCGAGGAAGGGCTGTAAGCCAGCGCAGGGGTTGTCAGGGCCGGGGTGGGGGTCGAGGGCCATCTGGAGCACCCAGTGCATGAGGGTGCCGCTCTGGTCGGCGGAAAGCTCCGCCCGCTTCCGGGGGCGCAGGCCCAGCACGTACTGCAGAAAATAGCCGTAGCGGCAGGTGTAGTATTTTTCGAGCTGACTGGGCGAGATACGGAGCCGCCGGCCCAGCAGCGTTTCCAGCGCCTCGAGGTCGCTGACCTGACGGGGGCTGCGGCCCGCCATCCGGCGCAGGAGGGCGAGGCCCTCGGGTTCTGCCCCGCCGGGGGCATGAAGGGCCTCGGTAAGGCTGACGCGCTCGATCTCCGTCAGGGGCCAGCCGCCGCCCAGCACGTCGAGGCCGTCGGCGGCAGTGGCGGCAAGGTCGGTCAGGTCGAGTTCCGGCGCACCCGGTCTCAGCACGTCCACGATGGGCTCGAGGGCGGCGCAGAGGGTCTGGCCCTGCCCCTTCGGCCAGCTGAGCCAGAGGCCCCTGGCCGGGGCGGTGAGGGCCTTATAAAAGCAGACCTGTTCCCGCACCACCCGGTTCTCGAAGCAGTCCGGAAGCTCGATCTCCTGCGCCATCAGGGCGTCGCGGTCGGCGTGGGTCAGCAGGCCCGTCTCGCCGGGCGCGGCGGGAAATTCGCCCTCGGAGAGGCCCAGCACAAAGACATAGTCCGGTGCGTCAAGGCGCATCTTGCCTGCGCTGGCCAGCACCACGGCGTCCAGCGTCTGGGGAATGTGGCCGAGGTCCGATGAGCGCAGCAGCAGCCCGAACAGTTCTTCGTACTCGGGGATGGTGACGCTCTGGCCGCCCAGCAGACTTGCCATCTCATCCAGCAGCCCCATGACCACGTTCCACTCCCGGGCGGCTTCCTCGGCGGCGGGGATGCCCCGCTCGGCCCGGATGGCCTCCACCTGCGCGGCCTGAGCGTCCTCCGCGCCCAGCTCCTTCAGGCAGAAGTAGAGGGCGCGGCTCATCTGCTCGGCGTTGGCAGAGCGGAGCTTCGCGCGCAGGCCGTCGGCAGCGGTGATGAGAAGGGCGCGGGCCTTTTCGGCCCGGGCAAGGTTTTCTCTGTCCTCGTCGGTAGGCTCCACATCGCCGAAGCCCCGGGGGTTCTTCTCGAAAGGCGCGCGCCACGCCGCCGCATTCGGCGACCAGGTGTAGGCGTAGTTCTCGAGGGCGCAGACCTCTTCCTCGGTGAGGGCGCAGAGGCCGGTCTTGGCCAGGGTGGTGAGCTGTTCCGTCAGCTCTGCACCCCGGGCAATGGCCAGCAGACACCGCACCGCCGTGGCCGGGGCGCTGAACTCGGGAGTCGTCGGCTCGTCGCAGTAGAGGGGGATGTCCGCCATCCGGAACTCGTACTTGACGGCGGCGCGGTATTTCGAGATGTCGCGGCAGACCACCGCCACCTTCCCGCAGCGGACGCCCTGCCGCATGAGGCGGCGGATGGCGGCAGCGGCGGCGCGGGCTTCTTCCTCCCGGCTGGGAGCGGCGAAAAGCTTTATCTCCGGGCAGGCCGTGGGCGGGTCACACCGGCCCGCGGCCAGCAGCTGGGCCGCAGCGGCGAGGCCGGGGGCATCGGCGTGGCGCATATCCCGGCGCAGCAGTTCCGGCACAGCCACCGCAGTGCCGTTCCGGCGGGCCAGCTGGCGCAGCTGGGCCGCCACCTGCTTCGCGCCGGAGAAAAGGCTCATGTCCCCCGGCACGAGAGGGGTGCCGTCGTCGCAGAGGGCCACCGTCACGGTGGGCAGCGAGGCCAGCAGGGCGCCCATCAGCCGCTTTTTCGGGGCGTTGAAGGTGTCGAACTCGTCGATAAAGACGGCCCTGTCCCGCAGGAACTCCGGCAGTTCGCCCCGGGCCAGTGCGGCCTCGAGGCGGGATGCGGCCAGCTCCAGCCGGTCGGAGGGGTCCATGCCTGTCCCGGCCAGAAGGGTCTCGTAGCCCTGAAAGATGAGGGCCAGTTCGCTGAGCTTGGCGCTGTCGGTGCCGCAGTCCTGCGCCAGCTCATAGAGCTGCCGGCCCGAGAGACCCGCGCTCTTGAGCTCGTCGATGGTCTCGGCGGCCATCTGGCAGAAGGCGGCCGAGCGGCGGTGGCGGTAATAGTAGTGGACATTGTCCTGCAGTTCCTCGAGGGCGCGGCGCACCAGCACGGCACGGCCCGCGTCGCTGAGGGTCTGGACGGCAGAGCCGCCCTCCGCCGACAGGATATGCTCGGCGAGGCTGGTGAAGGAAAAGCTCTCCACCAGTCCGCTCAGCGCGTCGCCCAGCTCCCGGTGGATGCGGCCCTCGGTAGACGAGGTGAACTGCTCCGGCACCAGCAGGATGCTCTTCTCCCCCGCCTCGGCCCGCGCCCGGATGCGCTGGTACAGCAGGGTGGTCTTTCCGCTGCCGGAGCCGCCTAAAAGTAGTTTTAACATGGTGAATCTCTCCGTTGGGTCAGTTTTTTATCGTGGGAGCCAAAAGCCTCTCCCTTTGGGAGAGGTGTCACCGAAGGTGACGGAGAGGGCTAGCCCGGCATGACAGAACCACCGCACAGCGATAAGCAGAAGCCTTTGTCAGGGCGATACCATCGCTGCGCCTGAGTCTCGCTGTCCGCGTCCTTGCCCTCTCAGTCACGCCGCGGCGTGACAGCTCCCCCAAAGGGGGAGCCATTGGCAAGCCGGTTTTGGTCGTGCTGGACGCCTGAGGCTCACTGTGGCGCAAAAGACCGGGCCTCGCGCTCAGACTTAATATCAGCTATCATTGTACCACAAAATTGCAGCGACATCTATTCTGTGGTACAATGAAGAAAAAATCATCTCAGAAAGAGGACACCTGCATGAAAATTTTAGCAGTAGATTACGGCGACAGCCGCACCGGCCTCGCCACCTGCGACCGCACCGAGTTCCTGACTTCCCCCATCACGCCTCAGATCACCGTCAAGGCCCGGGACAAAGTTGCCGCCAGGGTCTGCGAGGTGGCAAAGGAGATCGAAGCCGAGCTCATCGTCATCGGCCTGCCGCTGAACATGGACGGCACCGAGGGCGAGCGCGCCCGCAAGAGCCGCAAGCTGGCCAAAACCGTTGAGATCTGGAGCGGCCTGCCCGTCCGGATGTGGGACGAGCGCCAGACCACCTGCGCCGCTGCTGACCTCCTCGACGAGAGCGGCACCTTCGGCGCAAAGCGGAAAAGCATCCTCGACTCGGTGAGCGCGACGGTGATATTGGACGACTACATCCAGTGGCGGAAGGAGCACCCGGGGGAGGTCTGAACGCCCCCGCCGCCCCTGTGGCAAAGTTTCTTTGCGAAGTCCGGACAGTTTGTTGTGAAATCCGCAGAAAATCGTCGATTTCCGGTTCGTTTTCACAATTTTCCCGGGCCGAATTTGTATAGTTTTCCGGCTTGACAGCACCGGCTCTTCTCCGATAAAATGAGGGTAGAAGAACCCCCTGACCAGATGGCCGGAGATGAGCTTCTTCATGAGAAAAAACAACTGGACTCACCAAAACAAAAACGATTGGAGGCGACCCACATGACAAAACTGAGAAAGCTGACTGCCCTGCTTCTGACCGGTGCACTGACCCTTCTGCTCCTGACCGCCTGCAGCGGTGGCGGCGGTTCTTCCGGCCCGGAGGCCCAAGCCGAAGCCGAGGTGATGCGGGCCATCCGAAGCAACTCCTCCACCAAAAATCTAGAATACGACGTTGGGATGTGCAATATTGCCAAAGACGAGCTTGGCAAAACCAATCTGGACACCGAGCTGAAAGGCAGCATTGGAGGATACGGAGTCTACCACAAAGTAAAGATTGATCGGGAAAAATCCACCCTGACCCTCATCGCCCAATACGATTATCAGAACACCAAGCTGGACGATCTCATCGGTTGCATCACCAATAACAACGAGGCTTCTAACCTGAACTTCAATCTTTCCAGTAAATGGACTAAGGTAGGCGTAGCAGCCACGACCCATAACGGGAAGACCTACATCGCCATCACTCTGCAGGTAAAGAAGACCTGACCTGTCCCTTTTCCCCCATAAACGCAGATCACCCGCCAGTTGGCGGGTGATTTTTTTTTTTTTTTGCAGCCGTCCCACCGCCCGGAGGGCGGAAAAGCAGCTTCTTATTCAAATTTCGTGATGGTCACACTGTTGATGGTGATGGGTTCGGTGGGGCGCTGAGCTTCATCCACGCCGGTCTGGGCGATGGTGTCCACCACGTCCATCCCTTCGTACACCTGCCCGAAGACGGTATCGGTGTAGTCGAGGTAGGGTGCGCCGCCCGCCGTCTGGTAGGCGCTCACCACGTCGGCCCGCCAGCCGGCGGCGTTCATCTGGTCAATGAGCTCCTGCGTCACCGAGCTGCTGCCCGGCAGGGTCTCCATGACATAGAAGACGCTGGCGCAGTCGCCGGAGGCGTCCGCTGCCGCACAGAGTGCGCCGGAATAGTGGTGGAGCTTATCGGTGGTCTCGGCGGAGAAACGGTTCCCGTTCCAGATGGTGGTGCCTCTGCCGTCCGCGCCCTGCCCGGCCTCCACCACGAAGTCCTTCTCCACCCGGGTGACGGTCAGGCCGTTGTAAAAGCCCTGCTGGGCCAAAGTCGTGAAATTCTGCACAGCCTGTGGGGCCTCGGTGGAAAAGAGCACTGCTTTGAACACGCCTGCCGAGGTATCGAACACCGCGATGGTATCCCCCGCCGCCGGGTGGGTGAACTGCAGCTCTGCCGACTCCACAGCCGGGCGGCTGATCGTCTGCACCGTGCCGGCCTTCCCGCCCTGGATGCTGGAGAGGATATTGTCCGCACTGCACCCGGCCAGAACTGCCGTCAGGGCCAGTGCCGCCATTATTTTTTTCAAGGCTCTCATGATCGGGCCTCCCTGTCCATATATTATAGCAAAGATGACTTTTCAAAAGCTATCGCTATAGTATATCACATTCCGGCCCGGGAAGCGAGAGGGAAAAGCGTGAAAATTTGTTATTGGATTTCTATGCGAAAAACATCTTGACGAGCGGGCAAAAAAACGCTACACTATAGGCGTACCCGGAACCCACAGCTCAGAAGGAGCAGAGCGGGCGGGGTGTGACAGTTATTCCATTTTTTAGATATTTGACAGGAGAACGTGACTTATGGCAGAAGATATGAAGAAGTCCGCCGCTGAGACCGAAGAGGAATATCAGCCCGACCTGATGACCCTCGAGGACGAGGACGGCAATGAGGTCACGTTTGAAGTGATCGACGCTCTGGACCATAAGGGCGTGCATTACCTGGCCGTTGTCGAATACGCCGAGAACGAGGAAGACCTGGACGAGGACGCCCAGCTGGTCATCCTGAGCGTCGGCGAGGACGACGGGGGCGAGTATCTCGACGTGGTCGAGGACGATGAGACCCTGCTGGAAGTCAGCAAGCTGTTCGAGAAGCGTCTGAGCGACCAGTTCGAGATCGAGTGATCTTTCAGCAAAGACTTCCTGCCCGGCGCGATTTGTTGCGGTTTATATGATCCTACTAATCATCCAACGGGAGCTTGGAGTTCGTCGGTGGATTGCAGACCTCCCCGTCATGGGTCGACCATGAAGGCTCGATGAGGAAGCGCGAAACCGGAGACAGAGCACCCACCTGTCCGCAAGGGTAGGTTTGATTGCCGCAGACGACCGGGCGGGATTCTTTATAGGTATTCAAAAAGGCTCTCGTGCCGTATTTCCTGCCGGCATGAGAGCCTTTTTCTTTTGTCTCTATTCCCCGGTCTCGTCCGTAAACAGGCCCGGGATGCCGCAGACAGCGGCCACACCCACCAGCGTGAACACGATGCGTGACCAGATGGACGCGCTGCCGCCCAGCAGCCAGCCGACGAAGTCGAACTGGAACAGGCCCACAAGACCCCAGTTGATGCCGCCGACGATCATGAGGATGAGACAGATTTTATAAAAGGTCTGCACAAAAAGACCCTCCTTCCTTTGGGCAGTATGCCCGACGGGAAGGAGGGTTATGCATTTTATAGGGTCAGCGCCGCTCGAAAGCCTCTCCCTCTGGGAGCAACGGCGACGACCGCCGCCAGCGGCCTTGCCCTCTCAGGCGCTTCGCGCCAGCTCTCCCAAAGGGAGAGCCCTTGGCAAGCCGGTCAAGTTTCCTCTGGACGCGCAAAGCTTATTTGTTTCGTGGACTGTAGTGCCCTGCTGTCCAGGCCAGCGGCAGCTTGACAAGGTGCGTTGTCCAGAAGCGGCTGCCCTCTGTAGCGAGGCCCGCTTTTTTGCGCCATATTGCACCTCGGACGTCCAGTAGGAAGTGGCCC
>OGWS01002646.1_pt1 | contig 10898 bp, 9 predicted proteins | sample 1576111 | NCBI WGS metagenome assembly OGWS01 (sample SAMEA3541534, study PRJEB24748) | human gut metagenome | biome: human gut; feature: human-associated habitat; material: faeces | place: China | collected 2012
GCGCCTTACGGATAATCTCAACGCGGGTCTCTTCGGAAAACATCGGTGTTTTCGCCGCGTTCACCGCCACTACGACATGCACTTCATCGAAAAAACGCGCGCAACGTTCGATGACGTCCAAATGTCCGGCGGTCACTGGGTCGTACGACCCGGGGCAAACTGCAATTGTCATAGCTTCAAGCGTACCGCGATTGCGTGAAATTACGCGAAGTGTCGGCGAATATGTGGGTTTTCATGGCTATGATGGAGGCAGTGGTGCCGCGGTTGCGGCGTATTTGAGGAGTTGATTATGGCATGTTCGATATTCGATGATCGCGACGGCTTCATTGACGAGGCCGACCCGGTCTCGCCGCTTTCCAATCCCGACGCGGGTACCGGCACTGCGGTGTTGGAACGCCCCGAAGAGGAGACGAAGCTGGATGATGGCGGCAACGGCGATGCGGATCGTTTCGCGCATTATGTGTCGCGCGATCGCATTGCCGAGTCCCGTCGCACCGGCCGACCGGTGGTGGCGTTGTGCGGCAAGGTGTGGGTGCCGAAGCGTGATCCTTCGCAGTTCCCGGTATGTCCGGATTGCAAGCGTATCTACGACGAAATGATGAATTCTAATTTCTAATCGTTTTTTATCTCTTTCATCGTATGGTGATCTTGGAATTTCGTTGAAATTTCTGAAGATTGCCGAAAGTGATTACATATAAAAAATCTGCCGAGATGGTCTCTATATCGAAATTATTTTTCGATATAGAGATTGTCTCGGCAGATTTTTATTGCTGTCGCGTTTTATTGTCAGCTTGCCGTTTTGAAATATCCGCGTTTAGCGCAACGAAATTTCGTCGATGCGACGCAATTCCTCATCGCTGAACGTGGTGTTCTTCAACGCGCCGATATTGTCGAGCAGCTGCTGCGGGCGGGAAGCGCCGACAAGCACGGAGGTCACGTAACCGTCGTGCAGCAGCCAGGCGAGCGCCATTTCGGCAAGCGTCTGCCCGCGTTCGGCGGCAAGATCGTTCAGGTCGCGGATCTGCTGCAGGCGTTCCGGCGTCAACGCGCTTTCCTGCAGGAATCGACCGTCGTGCGCGATGCGGCTGTCTGCGGGCACGCCGTTGAGATAGCGGTTCGTGAGCAGACCCTGTTCGAGCGGCGAGAACGTGATAAGACCTTTGCCAAGCTTTTTGGCGGTTTTCTTCAATCCGTTGCGTTCCACGGTGCGGTCGAAAATGCTGTAACGGTTCTGGTTGATGATGAACGGCACATGCAGCTCATCGAGGATCGCGGTGGCCTTTTCCAGCGTCGGACCATCGTAATTGCTCAGGCCCACGTAGAGTGCCTTGCCGCTTTGCACGGCGGTTGCCAACGCGCCCATGGTTTCTTCGAGCGGCGTGGAGGAATCCATGTGGTGATGGTAGAAAATGTCGACATAGTCGAGACCGAGGCGTTCGAGGCTTTGGTCGAGCGAGGCGAGTAGATATTTGCGGCTGCCGAGATCACCGTAGGGGCCGAGCCACATTTCGTAGCCGGCTTTGGTGCTGATGATCAGTTCGTCGCGATGATGATGGAAATATTCGCGCAGCAGACGGCCGCAGTTCTTTTCCGCACTGCCCGGCTCGGGGCCGTAATTGTTGGCGAGATCGAAATGTGTGATGCCGTTGTCGAATGCGGTGAACACGATGTCACGCATAGTGGCGTACGGCGTGATATCGCCGAAATTATGCCAAAAGCCGAGCGAAACCGCTGGAAGTTTCAGGCCGCTCTCGCCCACATGATTGTAGGTCATGGAATCGTATCGAGCGGGTGACGGCGTGTAGACGGTGGTCGGTTCAAGCATGGTTCCTCCTTGAAAACTCTGCGTATTCCGCTGTGCGCTGTGTTGCTTGAGTTGGCGCATGTCGTAAGTTTGTCGACGATACTATCGTCGCACTTCAAGTAAACTTGAATGCAAGTATCGTCGATAGTGTGTTTTCCGATGATTGACAATCGCAAGGAATCGCAAAATCGCTAGAAAAACCTAGAAAATCGTAGAAATGAGAAGGGGAATGGCAACATATACGATTCGTGAAGTCGCGCAACGATTCCATGTGCAGACGTCAACCTTGCGCTATTACGAGGATCAGGGGCTGCTGTGCGACGTGGAGCGCGACGATGCGGGGCGACGCGTGTACACCGACTCGCATATCGGGCGGCTCGAGGCGATCGCCTGCTTCAAACATGCGGGCATGAGCATCGATGAACTCAAACGCTTCTTCGCATACGAAAAAGACGAGCGTGCGCACATTGCGGACATGCTGGAATTGTTGGAATCGCGGCATCAAGCGATTGTGAAACAGCGGGCCGCGCTGGAAGAGGCGTACATGCATGTGTTGCGCAAACTGCACTTGTATCGCGATATTCAGCACAGCATCGAAACGGGGGCGCCATACCCGGATTGGGCGAATTATGATGGCAAGGATTTTCGCGCCGACGATCGGTGAAGTTCGGTGGACTGACGAAGATCAGTGAAGACTGGTTGGCGAAGGGCGGTGACGCCCAGTTGGCGAAAAAGCGGAAAATAAAAGGTGTGGAACCGCAAACTACAGTTCCACACCTTTAGAACACCTAGCAGAACGTCTAATAGAGACTGCTGCGACTCGTTTCAGCCCTACTTCAGCAGAGTGGCCACGGATGGCAGCAGGGCGCGCAACGCCTTGCCGCGATGGGAGATGGCGTTCTTTTCGGCCGGTTCCATCTGCGCGGACGTGAGCTTCTCGCCGGCTTCGACGGCACGCGCCGGCTGATCGTCGGGCACGAACAGCGGGTCGTAGCCGAAGCCATGCTCGCCATGAGGCTCATGCAGCAGCACGCCCGGCATTTCGCCGGTTTCCACGATTTCCTGAGCGATCGCATAACGACCACCGGCGCCTGCGCCTGCTTCGGTTTGCGGCACCACCAGCGCGGCCGCGCAACGGAAACGCGCGGTACGCTTGGCATCCGGAATGTCGGCGATCTGCGCGAGCAGCAGCGCGTTGTTGGCTTTGTCATCGCCATGCTTGCCCGCCCAACGTGCGGAAAGAATGCCGGGGGCATTGCCCATCACGTCCACAATCAGACCGGAATCGTCGGCGATTGCCGGGCAGCCCGTACGTGCGGCCACATCGCGGGCCTTGAGCAGCGCGTTCTCTTGGAAGGTCACGCCGTCTTCCACCGGATCCGGCAGATTCAGCGAACCGGCCGACACCAGCTCCACCTGATCTGCGTCCACACCCAGGCAATCTTCCAGAATGCGGTTGATTTCAACGAGTTTGCCCTCGTTATGCGTTGCGACGATGATTCTCACGTTCCGATTCCTTTCGTTGCTGTTCGTTGCTTCGTTGATGTCGGCTTGCCTGACGTGCGTTTGACGTGCCCTGACTTGCCTAACCTACGATTGGTTTGCGAGGCCAGCCTGCGGTTGGCTTACGTCCGACTTGCAGCCTTCAGTCCTGTGCGAGCGCGGACTGCTGTGCGGCCTGCAGTTCCTTGTTGCCCTTTTCCGCCAGGTCAAGCAGCGCGTTCAACTCGGCGCGGTTGAACGGGCGGTGTTCGGCAGTGCCCTGAATTTCAATGAATTCGCCGGAACCGGTCATGGCCACGTTCATGTCGGTCATGGCCTTGCTGTCTTCGATGTACGGCAGGTCAAGCATCGGTGTGCCATCGATCACGCCTACGGACACGGCGGAAACGCTGTCTTTGATCACGCGCTCGGCGGACCTGATGTGCTTGTGCTTCTCGGCCCAGCGCATGGCGTCCACGAGCGCCACATATGCGCCGGTGATCGACGCTGTTCGGGTGCCGCCGTCGGCCTGCAGCACGTCGCAGTCGATCTGCACCTGGTTTTCGCCGAGTGCCTTCATATCAACCACGCCACGCAGGCAGCGACCGATCAGTCGGCTGATCTCATGCGTGCGTCCGCCGATCTTGCCGCGCACGGATTCACGATCGGTGCGGTCTGCAGTGGCTCGCGGCAGCATCGCATATTCCGCGGTGACCCAGCCCAAGCCGGAGTCCTTGCGCCAACGTGGCACGCCTGCGGTGAACGTGGCCGTGCACATCACTCGCGTATTGCCGCATTCCACAAGCACGGATCCTTCCGGAACATCCGTGAAATGACGGGTGATGCGCACCGGACGCAGCTCATCCACCTTGCGTCCGTCCGTACGAATCATCGTTTCGCCCAACAAGTCTTTAATCGCTACCATCGCTGACTTCTCTGCTTTCGATTGATCACACGATCAACAATCGTTTGTATTTTCCGAAAAAACAGTATCACCAGCCGAAAACCCGTCTTTCCGTCTTGAACTCGCCTCTTGCTGCACCTCAATTTGCCTATCCCAATTTGCGTCGTGCCCGAATTTGCGCGCATCTCACGTTTGTCTCACGTAATACAGGCATGCAAGCACGTATGATGGAACGAAAACCTGTGCTTGGCCACGGCGAGGCCTACACTTATGGTCAGTTTCACCAAAAGTCAGAAAGGCTTTGGAAATGCTGGATTATTCACCTGCACTCATGACCGACATGTACGAATACACCATGCTTGACGCGTGCCTGAGGGACGGCACCGCCAATCGCAAGTGCGTATTCGAGATTTTCACCCGTCATCTGCCGCTTGGCCGCCACTATGGGGTGGCCGCCGGCCAAGGTCGTATTCTTGACGCGCTTGAAAATTTCCATCTTGACGATAATGATCTGAAATTCCTTGCAGATCGCAAAGTAGTGGGCCCCGAAACTATCAAATGGCTTGAGAATTTCCATTTTTCCGGTTCGATCAAGGGATATCGCGAAGGTGAGATGTTCTTCCCGAATTCGCCGATTCTGCAAGTCGAAGGCACGTTCGGCGAGTGCACGCTGCTGGAAACGCTGTTGCTGAGCATTCTGAATTACGATTCCGCGGTCGCGTCGGCCGCGTCCCGCATGGTCAGCGCCGCGAAGGATCGCCCGTGCATGGATATGGGCGGGCGCCGTACGAACGAGTGGGCCGCCGTTGCCGCTGCCCGTGCTGCGATAGTGGGCGGATTCAAGGGCACGGCCAATCTGCTGGCCGCGCAAATGTATGGCTTGAATGCCATCGGCACGGCCGCGCACTGCTTCACGCTGGTGCATGATGATGAGCGCAGCGCGTTTGAATCGCAGATTGCCGCGCTCGGCAAGAACACCACACTGTTGGTTGACACGTACAACATTGAAGAGGCCGTGAAGACAGCTGTTGACGTGGCCGGACCCGAATTGGGCGGCGTGCGCATCGATTCCGGCGATCTGGCGTCGTTGGCGCAGCGCGTGCGCAACCAGCTGGATGCGTTGGGCGCTACCAACACGAAGATCACCGTTACCAACGATTTGGACGAGTATGCGCTCGCTTCGCTGCAGACCGCGCCGGTCGATTCGTATGGCGTGGGCACCATGCTCGTCACCGGATCGGGCGCTCCGACCTGTGCGATGGTGTACAAGCTGACTGAACGCGAGAATTCCGCTGGTGACATGCAGCCGGTGGCCAAGAAGTCGAAAGACAAGGCCACGGTTCCGGGCCGCAAGCTCGCCTTCCGTTCGTACGAGTATTCGCTGGCCGACTGCGAACATGTGATTTCCGGCTCCGAAGAGCAGCTGGCCGCCTATCAGCCGGAAGAAGGCTGGAAGGATCTGCTGGTCGGCTACGTGAGCAACGGCGAAATCAACTCCGATTATCAGGGCCACGAAGCCATCGTCAACGCGCATAATTACCGCGCCCAGGCGCTGGCCGAACTGCCGATCGGCGCGCAAAGCCTCATGAAGGGCGACCCGGTAATCCCTACCGAAATCACCGTCCTTTGACTCGTGCTACCATCATGCTGGTTGCGTACGGCAATCAATCTCGTAATCAACCAGCATGAAGGGGTAGGATTACATGCGAGCATTTTCTCTGGTTACGTTGAGTCCGGAGGCGTTTGACGATTTTTCCGCACATCACGCGGACGGCAACTTTCAACAGACCTCTGCCGCAGGCCGTCTGCGTGCCGGCCAAGGGATCGAAGTGGAATACCTTGGCGTTCAAGAAAACGGCACAATCGTTGCGGGAGCGCTGTTCGAAACGCATCGCAGCCGCCTTTCCACCTTCAGTGTGGTGCACGACGGCCCCTTGTGCGACTATCGCGATCGCGAATTGACCGAATATTTCATGACCCAACTCAAGCAGCACGCGAAGGCGAAAGGTTCCGCACAGATGGAAATCGTGCCGGAAATGCCATACTGCCTGCATGACTCGCGTGGCGGCGAACTGCCAGCCGACCAAGGTGGCGCTCCTGCTGATGATGCCGTGGAAACGTTGAAAAACCTCGGCTTCATGCATGACGGCTTCACCATCGGCTACACTGCGGTGCCGCGCTGGCGTTACTTGAAAGACCTGACTGGCATTACCGACGAAAAGTCACTGCTCAAGTCGTATGACAAGCGCACGCAGTGGAGCGTGAAACGTGCCGCATCCATGGGCGTGCATGTGCGCGAGCTAGGCGAAGACGAGCTGCAGGTGTTTGCCGACATCGAGCAGGCCACCGCCGAACGCCGTAATTTCGAATATCGCGGTGAAGCCTACTTCCGCAAGTTCAAGCAAGCCTATGGCAGCAAAGCCCACTTCATGGTGGCGCAGATTCACATCGGCGAATACATTGCCGACATGGAATCCAAGTGTGACGCCTTGCGGAAGAAGGTCGATACGCTGCAGACCAAATACGATGAGCATCCGACCACCAAAACGGAACGCCAGTTAGGGGAAGAGTCCCGCAACCTTGAGGCGGCGGAAAAGCGTTTGGCTGAAGCGGCCGAGTATGCCAAAGATGGTGACGTGCTTCCGGCGGCAGCATCCCTATTCGTGGAACACGCTCGTGAAACGGTGTATCTGTTCTCAGGCAGTGTGGAAAAGTACAAGCCGTTCTACGCTTCCGCGCTCATTCAGCATGATGCCATGCTGCATCTGTGTGTGGAGCGTGGTGTGACCCGCTACAACTTCTACGGCATCAACGGCGTGTTCGACGATCCGGAAGATGAGGGTCGTGGCGTACTCGAATTCAAGCAAGGCTTCAACGGGTACGTCGAGGAACTCATGGGCTCATTCGTGCTTCCCGTACGCCCGCTGACCTTCAAACTCAAGACCGCCCTCCGCAAACTCCTGCGCCACTAGCTATTAGCTCACCTTCCGCTTGGAGGATTCTGGGTGGGGGCTTATAGGTGCGCGAGGGTTATGTGAACGCTGTTGACAGCGACTGTAGGCCGGACTAGGTTATCGCTTTTGGTGAAAAGGGATTTTAGCCAGTTGGGATAGTGAAAGGCAGTTACGGATCGTGATGCGCGAAGTGAATGCGAGTGAGGAACAAGAGCAAGAATCGTCTGAATGGAATGTGCGCGAGCTGAGCGGTAGTGAGTTTGATGAGCTTTCCGCCGCGAGCAGATACGGCGGATTCCAGCAGACTTCCGAAATGGCGGCATTGGCTCAGTCCGACGGCATGCAAACGCAATACGTTGGACTGGTGGATTCGCACGAGGCTGCCGAACGGGTTCACGCCATCAGCCTGACGTGCTGGCCCAACCAGGTGTATTGCGTTCGTGATTCGCAAGGCAAGGCCATGGCCGAACCCAATGATGAGATGGTGCGGGAGTACGAGCGGCTGGGTTGGAAGCATGCTGGCTTTACCTGTGGATACGATGCCCTGATGAACCGTTGGAATTACGTCAAGGACTTGAGAGAGTTCTCGAACGCCGGCGAGCTGCTCGCTTCGTATGCGAAGAACACGCGTCGTAACGTCAAGATCGCGCGGAACAGCGGCGTGGAGGTTCGACGCCTGAATCGCAGTGAGCTGAACGTGTTCTACGATATTTGCGAGCTGAGTAGCGAACGCCAGCATTTCGCCAACCGTAGCCTTGATTACTTCGAACGCGTATATGATGCGTTTGGAGACAAGGCCGAGTTCATGGTGGCGGAAGTGCATCTTGACCGCTATTTGCAATCCTGGGAGGAAAAGCTGGCGAAGTTCTCGAAAGACGTGGAACGCTTGGAGCGTTCGCTTGAGCATACGAAGTACCCGGATGATGTGCGCAAGAAGCTCGATACGGCTCAGAAGAACGTGGAGTCCGCACGTCGCCGCATTGAGGATGCGAACGAGCGCATCGCCCGTGATGGCGAGGTGGTGCCGGTCGCCGTAGGTCTGTTCATGTGGCATGAACGCGAGCTGGTGTATTTCTCCAGCGGATCCGACGATCGTTACGCCAAGTTCTACGCGCCCACCGCCTTACAGCATGAGATGATGTCGCGTTGCTTGGAACGCGGAGTGACGCGGTACAACTTCTATGGCATTTCGGGAGTGTTCGACGATCCGGAAGACGATGGACGCGGCGTGCTCGAGTTCAAGCAGGGCTTCAACGGCTACGTTGAGGAACTGCCGGGCGAATTCACGCTTCCGGTGAGCAAGCTGCGCTACGGCGTGAGCGATTTGGCCCACAAACTCCTGCGCCACTAGCTTTAGGGGGTTTCAGCCATGCTTGGCGCGACGCGGATTTGCGTGGGGTGAGACTTTCTGGTACGCTTTATGTCTTGTGCGCGGATGGCGTGTGCTTCCGGGCATTGCCACTTTAGCTCAGTCGGTAGAGCGGCTCACTCGTAATGAGCAGGTCGACAGTTCGATTCTGTCAAGTGGCTCCAGCGCCCTAGATGTGAAAGCATCTAGGGTTTCGCGTATCAGGAGCGTTTCGCCCCGATATGGCTACTTGCGCGAGTGGCGGAATTGGTAGACGCGCAGGATTTAGGTTCCTGTGTCTTTGACGTGTGGGTTCAAGTCCCATCTCGCGCACTTTCAGAAAACGGCGGAATTCCGCCAGTTCTTGGTCATTGTAGTCCACTCAATAAGCCTTTTTGAGAACATGTTGAAAACATTTTGCCCGTTTGCGTCCCAATTCTTCCACTGACTGGAGGATTTGGGACGTTGGGGAGCTTGTTTGCGGGTGGATTCTTCCACTGACTGGAGGATTTGGGACGTTGGCCGGCTTATTTGCGGGTGAATTCTTCCAGCGGGTGGAGGAATTGGGACGCTGAGGGGCGCGTGAGCGGAGTGTTTCTTCCAGCGGGTGGAAGAAACAGGACGGTGATGGGTGGCTTGGTGGCAGGGGATGCTCCTAAGATGGCTTCGGGTAGGAAGAGAAAGAGATGATTAGGGATTAGGGGAGTGTCGTGTCTGCGCTGATTCAGCCTGTTGCGCTACTGCTGATTATTCTCGCCGGATACTTGTTCAAACGTGCCGGCCTGTTCGAAGATCGCGATTACCGCATTATGCAGACCATTATTTTCAATCTGGTGCTGCCAGGCGCGATCGTCTATTCGTTTGCTACGAATCCGCATGATTCCAGCATGCTGTTGATTTCGCTGTTCGGCCTGATTGTTGCGTTCATTCCGCCGGTCGTGGTTTTCTTGACGTCCCGCCACCGACCGGTGCAGAACCGTGCGTTCATGATGTTGAATGGTTCCGGCTTCAACGTTGGCTGCTTCTGTTTCCCGGTGGTGCAGGCGTTTCTTGGCACGGGCGCGATCGTGCCCGCCGCCATGTTCGACATTGGCAATTGCGTAATGGTTGCCGCCGGTACGAATGTGATGACGCAAACGCTGCTGCACATCAAGCCTGGCATGCCGCTTACCGAACAGTATCAGGGCAATGCGCCCACGCTCCCGTATGTGAAGCCGAAAGACAAGGATGCCAAACGTCTTGCCCGCAAGGCGTTGGCCCGCAACGTGTTCAAGGGTTTCTTCGGTTCGGTTCCGTTCGACACGTACTTGGTGATGATTATTCTCACGCTCGCTAACGTGAAGATTCCTGACATTATTGCCGCGCTCGTGCAGCCGCTTTCGAACGCGAATTCGTTCTGCGCAATGCTGATGGTGGGCATGCTTATGGATTTGCCATCTGGCAAGCAGGATGTGCTTCAGTTGTTGAAGGTGATTGGCTGGCGACTGCCGTTTGGTATTGCGTTTGCTACTGCGGCTTGGCTGCTGCTGCCGTTTGGCGCTGAGATTCGTGAGGCGGCCGCAATGTGTTGTTTGGCGCCGATTGCAGTGTTTTCCACGCTGTTTACCGACAAGGTGCTTGGTAATGCGAAGCTTGCTGGTTTTACGCTGTCGATTACTGCGATTATCAGTTTGCTGCTGATGACCGGCGCTCACTTCTTGTTCGTCGCGCTCGCATAAGAGCGGCAAGGAGATCTTTACCGGGTGCGGGAGATTGTTTGTGACCCCGCAGAGCACGAAGTCGTTGAATGCTTGCTTGCTGGTAGTTGCAGTGCCGTTTTCTTGTCGTTCACTGCATAATGCGATCGTTTCGTTTATTACATGTTTGGAAGTGTTACGAAGACTTGCGCCGGAACCATGCATACGATTTCAGTAATCGTCGAAAATGCGCATGTCGAAGACGGAAGGTTGTCGGAACCGCGCTATATTGCGAATCTTGGCGAATGTGTTAACTCAGGAAATATTTTTGTGTTGTTCTGTCTTCTTTTGTGAGTATCTTGTGAGGTGAAGAGATACGGAATGCGACACGCGGAAATCCGCAGGGAAGCCGCAATCGCATCCGCTTCATAGTGATGATGAAAGGACCTATACACCATGGCCATCAATCCTCCTGTTGACGCCACCAAGACCCCGGAGTGGGCCGCACTGCAGAAGCACTACGATGAGCTGCAGTCCGAAGGCATCAGCCTCAAGCAGTGGTTCGCCGATGACGCCGAGCGCGTCGAGAAGCTGAGCTTCGACGCGGGCGACCTGCACTTCGACCTGTCCAAGAACCTGATCAAGCCGGAAACCCTGCAGCTGTTCGCAGACCTCGCCAAGGCCGTCAAGCTCGACGAGCGCACCAAGGCCATGTACACCGGCGTGCACA
>OGWS01002650.1_pt1 | contig 10883 bp, 6 predicted proteins | sample 1576111 | NCBI WGS metagenome assembly OGWS01 (sample SAMEA3541534, study PRJEB24748) | human gut metagenome | biome: human gut; feature: human-associated habitat; material: faeces | place: China | collected 2012
ACCGAGAACGGCGGGGATTTTTGCTTGTTGGGAAGTTTCCCAAACCCTCTGTTTTATGGAGGGTTTTACCCTCTGAAACCGAAGAAAGGAGGTTACACATGGCAAGTTTACGGGACACCGTAAAGGACTATCAAGAAGAATTAAGGGACGGTATCGCTTGGGTGGCATTTTGGAAAACGGGACGTTCTTGGAACGCCGAATATTTCCACCTTGAAATGGGCGATATTCTCTACCCGGAGGACAGAAGCCGCATGGAAGAAATCAAGCAGGCTGACCCTGCCGCTGTTGTGGTAAACGGCTATTATTCCGGCTATCTTGGCGAGGATATGAGCCTTGACGAGCTGACCGCCGGAGTGCGCCACCACTACGAAAACGGATATAGCAATATCGGGGAATTTATCGAAGCCCACGACGACAGGCTGCCGCCGGAGCTTATCGAGGAAGCAAGAGCCGCCGCCCACGCTGCGGGGCTTCCTTTCTCTGAAAAAGCCTACCGGGACGGCAAAGAACCCGACCCCTATCTATTTGACGGGAGTATGAGCATGGAGGACTACGCGCTTATGCACCGCATGATTGAGAAAGAAAGGAGCGAACGCATGGAACAACCGATTTTAAGCGGGTATCTTTCTAATCTTGGAAAGTATACCGAGGGCAGACCTGCGGGCGAATGGGTATCATTCCCCACGACTGCCGAGCATTTGAAAGAAGTCTTTGACCGTATCGGGATAGACGGCAAAAACTACGGAGAGCTGCACATCACAGAATACCAGTCCTCTATTGCAGGACTGGCAGGAAAATTGACCGAGCTTGAAAGCCTTGACGAACTGAACTATTTGGGCGAGCTTTTGAAAATGCAGTTTGACGACGACCGGGAAAAATTTGTTGCAGCTATGGAATACGGCGACCATACAAGGGACTTGCAGGACATTATCAACCTTGCACAAAACCTTGATTGTTACTGGCTTTATCCGTCCGTACAGAGTGAGGAAGATTACGGGCATTATCTGATTGAAGAACTGGGCGAGTTGGAGCTGCCCGAAGAAGCAAAAAAATATTTCATGTATGAGGAATACGGGCGGGACGCTGCTATCAATGACGGGGGCAGATTTACCGAGCAGGGCTATATCTACAATAACCGCAACACCTTTACAGAATGGTATGACGGGCGCGACGTGCCGGAGGAATACCGGGTAACGCCGCAGCCGCCAGTACAGGAAAAGGAACAGGCAGACCTTGACGCTGCCGCAGCCATACAAACCGCCGCCACAGAGCAGCCCCCGGTTTTCCCGATTATCCTATCTTCTGAAAAGCCCGCCGACAAAATGAAAGAGATTACCGACCGACTGGAACAAGGGATTTTAGGACTGTATGAAAGCGACCGTTACGCCGACTATCTGCGTACTATGTCTAAATTCCATGATTACAGCCTTAACAATACAATCCTTATCGCCATGCAGGGCGGCAATCTTGTGAAAGGCTATAAACAATGGGAAAAGGAATTTGACCGCCATGTAAAGCCCGGAGAAAAAGCTATCAAAATACTTGCACCGTCCCCGTTTACCGTTAAGAAACAGGTGGAAAAAATCGACCCGGACACCCAAAAGCCTGTTTTCGATAAGGACGGGAAACCTGTTACCGAGGAAAAGGAAATCAAGATACCCGCCTTTCGTGTAGTATCTGTCTTTGATATTTCACAGACCGAGGGAAAGGAGCTTCCTGCCCTTACCTATGAGCTGACGGGCAACGTGGAACAATACAAGGATTTTTTCGCCGCCCTTGAAAAGACTTCCCCGTTTGTTATGGGATTTGAAGCACTAAGCGGCGGCATAAAAGGACGCTGCAATTATGAGGAAAAGCGTATCTTCATAAACGAGGGCATGGACGAATTGCAGAACATCAAGACCGCAATCCATGAAATCGCCCACGCCACGCTGCATGATACCGCCCTTGCCATGCCGGAACGCCCCGACCGCCGCACCCGCGAGGTACAGGCGGAAAGCGTCGCCTATGCTGTCTGCCAACATTACGGGCTTGATACGTCGGACTATTCTTTTGGGTATATCGCCGGGTGGAGCAGCGGAAAAGAACTTGCAGAACTGAAAGGCTCTCTTGAAACAATCCGCAGCACCGCCGCAAAGCTGATTGATACCATAGACGGACATTTTGCAGAAATCCAAAAGGCACAGGATAAGGAGCAGACCACCGAACAGGCGCAGCCCGCACAGGAAGCCGCCAAACAGCCCGAAGCAGAAGCAGCCGCGACGGAGCTTCCCGAAGAAACAGCCCCGGTACAGGAAAAAGAAACAAAGCCGGAACAGGCTGCACCCGCCGCCCCTTATTACACTATCAATGAAGCTGCCGCCAAACGTGCAAAGGATATGAACAGCTTTTCCGATTATAAGCAAGGCAGCGCGACGGCTGAATACAGGCACTATGTAGATGAAGCCGTACAAATCGCAGAAAGGCAGAAACAGCGGGTAGACCCGATGTACCATGAGAAAATCGACAGCCTGCTTGACACCTACGCCCGGAAACTGGCGGCGAACATGAACAAAGGCTATGAGATTGACGCGCGTGTTCCCTCTATCCTGATTGCGGGCGGCTCTAACTTTCCCACAAGGAAGAAAGAAAAGCAGAACGCAGCCCGCGACAGCAATTATCGGGAATGGCAGGACATACAAGGGCTTCTTGATAAAATCCGCAGCACCGGCATGGGCGGTATCAGCGCAGACGACCCACAGGCAGTACAGAAATTAGAAAAGAAACTGGATCGGAACCATGCCTGCAGCATATACAAGCTCTTCCGGAGCGTAGTAAGGAAGAACACCAACTACTTTTTTGCCCTGAGCTTTATATTCAGCAAGCTGCTGCTTCGGAGTTGCAGCTTTTACCTTAAATTCTTCTAATAATGCGTTAACACTCATGGTTATTTAGCCTCCTTTGCCTGCTTATTTGCTTCCATTGCCTCAACCAGACCCTCTACACGAGTCTCGTACTGAGCAGCATTGAAGTTACGCGGGTCAGCCTGGTCACCATCGAATCCTGCGCACGGAATACCAAGATCCTTTGTGAAGCGGCGCTGCATCTCTGCCATGTAACCGGACCACGGCTTACAGCTTCTGTTGTAGTGAACGAGAACGCCATCTACCTTGTTATCACGGCAGATGCCTTCACGCCAGTCAACACCCTGCTCGATGCAGACAGAGTTCGGAGCTTTGTAGTAAGCACGAGCCATCTCATCCAGACCATTGTATACGAAACCGAATGCCGGTGCGTATACAACTGCTGTTACGTTGACGCCGTTAGCCTTTAACGGTTTGAACAGTGCCGGAAGCTTCGGCCAGCACGGAATACCCTCGAACATTACACGGTATTTCTCCGGGAACGGAGTTGTGGTCTCACCCTTCTTAACTGTCTCTTCCAGGTCTTTTGCAAGTAATTCAAAAGCATCACCAGCAGCTACAGTAGCACGTGCAGTTACAACGTCTGCCATGTGGTTGAACAGGTCAAATCCACTGTATGGAGCCGGTTTGTACTGCAGGAAATCACAGACTTTCAGCCAAGCCTTAGCGGTACGGTTAGCGTTTGCACAAGCCTGCTCGAACTTCTTCTCGTCGAACTTCTTGCCTGTCAGCTCTTCCAGCTGTTTGATCGCTTTGTCGAACTGAGCGCGAACGTATTTAACATTCTCATCATGAACTTCTACTGTATTGTTGTACGGGATATCGATCATGATCAGCGGAATGTTACACATACGAGCGATGTTCTCATACCATTTTGTCATACAGTTACAGATGTTGTTGCAGCAAAGAACGAAATCCGGCTGCGGAATACGCATCTGACGAATCGGAGAAATAGCCTCAAGACGTTTCTCTTTTTCCGGACCATCCGGGAGTTTTTCAATCTCAAGCAGGTTGTCCAGCTGCAGATACGGAGTCTGAGTCTTCGGATCCTTCTTCGGTTTTCCGTCTTCACCCATCACTACGTTGCCGTCAGCATCTTTTAATGGTTTACCTGTGCTCGGATCGATGATGTATTCACCAGTCTCCGGATCATACTTACGGGATACACGTACACCAGCTGCATATGCAAGGCTGATACGAGCGTAACCGCAGATATCGTTGTCATATCCAAGATCCTCAGCTGCCTGGCACATCAGCTCACCGTAACGGTTAGCTGCGATACCAGCTGCCTGGTTCTCCGGATACATAACGTGTAAATCAAATGCTGCTGCAAGCTCACACGGGAATTTGGAAGAAGACCATCCAACTAACTCGCCTCTTGCTTTGGCCTCACGCGCCTCTTTGTGTACGTCATCTACGACTTTACGAAGCGCAAGAACACCAGGACTAACTTGTTTTGCCATAATAATTATCCTCCATTCTTAAAAATTAACTTAGTTACTTCTGACGGCTGGCTACCTGATATGCCATCAGGGCTGCGCCAAGCGCGCCGTTATACTGTGTCAGCGGGGATGTACAAATCTTTACGCCAAGCTCAGCCTCAAGCGCATCTACTACGCCCTGGTTCTGAGCCACACCGCCTGTCATAACGACATCCGGCACTACACCGATTCGGTGGGCAAGACCCGTGACACGATGAGCCACTGAACGATGAATACCGGCAATGATATCACATTTATCCGTTCCCATCGACAACTGGCTTATAACCTCACTCTCTGCAAAAACCGTACAGGTGGAACTGATTCCTACCTGCTTCTTGGACATAGCGCCAAGACGGCCTAGATCACTTACCTCAACTTCGAGAACGCGAGCCATAACATCCAGGAATCTTCCGGTTCCGGCTGCACACTTATCGTTCATCTGGAAGTTTGTCATGACACCGTCCTCAACGCGAAGAACCTTCACGTCCTGACCGCCGATGTCAATTACGGTATGAACCTTCGGGAAAAGGAAATAAGCGCCCTTTGCATGACATGACAGCTCACTCATCTGCTTATCGGCAATTCCGTCCATCAGAGATGTACGTCCATAACCGGTAGCCAGTGTGAATGCCATATCTTCTTTCTTGAGGCCTGCATCTTCCAGAACTGCCTCGATGGCACGGCTTGGACCGCTGGTACCTGCTCCAACGTCAATCAGAGACTTACCTACGATCTCCTTGCCATCCTTCAGGATGATACATTTGGAAGCTGTAGAGCCTACGTCGATACCTAAAGTGAAAATTTCGCTCATGATGTATCTTTTTCCTTTCAATACTGACTTTCTATGCCTGATTTTTGTTTCAACGATGTTTTGGCAGATCCGTGCTATCACATCGTCTCCACCCATCATAATACCACAAAATCAACTAAAAGTCGCTGTAAAATCTTGAAAATGTTATAAAATAATTCTTAACAAAACTATTACTTATTACTTATCTGCCTGAGTATACCAATAAATCGAGCAAAGGTTCCAGTTCCTTTGCCCGATTTATCTGCAAGCATCCGGCAAAACGGTTCATTTACAGTCATACAGACAAGCCGCTTCGCCAGAGCCTCACACTATTCACACTATCAATTTGTTACTTATCACTATTTACACTATCACTGTCAGCCGCGTACTTACGCGCCTTCTCTTTTTAAAATGTTATCTTAGCGGCACCTATCACAATGCCGTTTTAATTTGATAATTATTTACCGTAGTTGATGAACTCACGAGTAGATCTCGGAGCCAGCATCTGATGCATCGGGCAGATAGCCTGAGCATTCTGATAATAAGCCTCGGTAAATGCCTGGATGTACGGACGAAGATCGGTCAGATCTACGATCTCATCAACCATACCCTGTTTTGTACAATATTTCGGACGAGATTTGTCTGTGTACATCTGGATCATAGCGTTCATCTTGTCGATGATCGGCTGAAGCGGCTCGCCAGCTTTTTTAGCTTTAACAAGCTTTCTGGAGTACATAGCGTTTGCAGCGGTCTCACCCGGCATTACGTAGTACTCGCAAGCACCTGTACCGATAGAGAATACGTTGGTGTTGTTGCCCTGCGGACCACCCAGAACGTAGTGAGCAGCAGCACTTGCCTTACGAAGAGTAACCTCCAGAGACGGAAGCTTAGCATTCTCGATAGAGTAGATCAGGGACTGACCTAAACCAAGCAGCTCTGCCTTCTCAGCGTCATCGCCTACATCGATACCTGTGGTATCCTGCAGCCAGATAACCGGTGTCTTATCACGAGCACACAGAGTAACGAACTCGTTCATCTTAATCAGACCCTGACGGTACAGCTTACCACCGATACCTACAGAACCCTGTTTGTACTCCGGATAGTTCATGAGTAAGCCCTGTACGTTAGCGATAACACCAACCAGAAGGCCGTTAACTTTTGCAAGACCAGCAACGATCTCCGGACCGTAGCCTTTCTTGTACTCGAAGAACTCACTGTTATCGAACAGACGGCCGATTACATCGTAGATGTCGTACGGACGTTTCTGGTTCATCGGGATGATGCTGTACAGATCCTCAGCCGGAAGCTGCGGAGCCTTCGGGCTGTCAACACGGAAGAACTCCAGGTTGAAGCACGGAAGGTAGTTGATGTACTTCTTGATTCCCTCGATAACGCCTAAATCATCCTCGTAAACTTCACGGAAGAATCCTGTCTCATCATAGTGGATCGGCACGGAACCCGGAGCCGGAACGTGATGTTTGCTGTTCTCGATCTGAGCGTTAACGATCTGCTCTGCTGCTTCCTCATCGATGTAACCCTTCGGGTTCATACCGGAAAGGATACCAGCGCCACCAACTGCCATGTTCGCATCTTTATGAGCGATCAGGATAGTCGGGGAAATGCTGTGGTAACCACCACCTGCCGGGTTGGTTCCGTAGATACCTACGATAACCGGAACACCAAGCTGGTTTAACTCAGCGTTGCGGAAGAACGGTGTACCACCACCACGACGGTTCGGGTATACTTTGTCCTGATTCGGGAACTCAACGCCTGAGCAGTTTAACAGGTATACTAACGGCAGATGCAGCATCTTAGCGGTATCTGCAGCACGGAGCAGGTTATCTGCCTGTCCCGGAACCCAAGCACCAGCCATCTTCTTGTTATCAGAAGCGATGATGTAAACCCATTTGCCATTTACACGGCCAAGACCATTCAGAACGTTAGTTGTCTGGAAACGGTTGTCTTCCGGATTGTAAAGGCTGTTTAACGGGCACCATGTACCTGGATCGATCAGGGCGTTGATACGCTGTGTAGCAGAAAGCTGTCCACGTGCGTTTAACTTCTCTTCGGTTGTGATACCAGCATCAAGAGCCTGCTTAATGGACTCATGGATGTCGTTCTCAACAGCCTTCAGTTCCTGCTCGTTTTCCGGATTCGGATTAACCAGAGCTTTACCAACGGTAGGCATATTCTGGAAATATCCTGGCATTGAATACATATTCATGTCTTCTTTTCTCCTTATAAAATAAAAAATAAAAATGGTTATAAATGAATTGCTTGCGGGACAGTTCGTCTCCTGTCCCGCCTGCAATCAGTAACTAATTAATCGACAGAAATGATATCTGTCTTGATTCCCTATGGAAGGCTAATTACTTAGTCTCCTTCGGAACTTTGATGAATGCCTGACCTGGGTCGATCTCTTCACGAATAACGCGGATGATCTCCGGATCCGGACCTTCCATAAGCTGAGCTCTTGTGGTATCGATCTCGAAACCTGTGTTCTCCTGAACCATTTCCGGAGAGGAGAATGGATAGTAGTAAGCAAGGTACATTCTCTTGGTCTCTTCGTCGAATTTCATGATACCAAGATCGGTAACTACCATCTGCGGTCCACGGTTGCCCGGAAGACCTGCTCTCTCACGTCCGCCAGGGCCGTCCATCCAGCCACAGCTTGTGATGTAGTCAACATGCTCCATGAATCTTCTCTTCTGATGCTGCATCATGATGATGGTGTTGCAGAAGGTAGCGATTCCGTTTGCACCGCCAGAACCGGTGAAACGTGTGGTAGGTTTAACATAATCACCCTTACCAAAGATACAGGTAGAGTTAACGTTTCCGTACGGGTCGATCTGAGCGCCACCGATGAATGCGATCATACGATCAGCATCATGTAACCACTCATTAGCCTCGAAACCTACGAAACGAACGTTTGGCCACTGTACTGCACAGTGAGCCATGAAACGGTTGTCACCTACAGAACGCGGAACCTCAATCGGAGAACAATCCATAAGACCACTCTCTACGATCGGATGGCAGCTCGGGCAAACCACACGCTTCGCAAGGGAAGCACCGATTAACGGAAGACCAGTACCAACGATAACGATCTGGTTTTCTTTAATATTTTTTGCGATGGCATAAGCCTGCATTTCCTGCTTTGTATACTTTGTATAATCAGCCATTTTAGATTTTCCCTCCCTCAATTAATGTCTGGTAGAATAGCCAAGATGCGGCTCATTCTTAAGGTTCATGAGGCGAGCGCCGCCAAGGACATTAAGAAGATCATCCTGATCCTTGCAGCCGTATACGTATTTCTGGAGGTAATCCTTGAAGGTCTCCGGAATCTTTGTGCCGTTAGCAGCATCCTCTGCAGCCTGTTTTGCAACTTCTGCAGCCTTTGCAAGCTTCTCGTCTTCCGGTTTAGCAGCAGCAGCCTTCTCAGCCTTTGCAGCAGCCTTTGCGAGCTGTGCCTTAGCATCCTCAGCGTCAAGGTACTTGGAAGCCTTATCGTACTCCTTAAGTCCCTTATCATCATCATCATAGTAGCCATAGCACTGTGCCGGCCATGCACCGTACGGAGTACGAACGACAGCGTCTACGCACTCGCCGAAGATTCTTGTCTTTGTAGGATCACGGCGGATATATTCATCACTTACGATCTCCTCGCAGGTAACGATACAACGTTTTGCAGCTACAGCGATATCTACGTCATGGAACTCATCACCATCGATGATACAGGTTCCATCCGGAGATGCCTGCTGAACATGGATGATAGCGCAGTCAAGCTTCGGAACCGGAACAGCCAGCAGCTTCTCGCCTGGCTCAAGCGGGTTCTCGATCTCTACGCATTTCAGGTTGTCAACACCTTCCATGGTTCTTCTCTTCTCTTCGCTGATACCCCAGAACTTAACAAGTCCGGAGCCCTGCATCATACGTACCGGCAGGTACGGAAGACCCAGAGATGCAGCATGAAGCTGAAGCATCAGAACGTCCTGAGAATAATCCTCATATGTAAGCTCACCCTTCTCGATAGCTGCACGGAAACGACGAGCTACGTTGGTGTAACCAGAGTTTGCAGTATAGCAGTTAATGTAGGCTCTCACACGGCCCTCACCGATTAACGCATCCCAGTCACCACCTGCCGGGCCAGACCAGCCTACAAAACCAGTTTTACCCTGACGAAGGATCTCGTAAACTGCTGCATACGGTTTACGGTTTGTTGTAAATCCGCCGAGACAAAGTACATCGTTGTCACATACATACTTTTCTACGGCATCGTGTAAAGACATTACTTTATTAGCCACAATAAAGCCTCCTTTAAAAAAATTTTCTATAACTACCTATATAAATAAGTAAAAACGGGATCCGGTACTTCCGGCGCTGCGGTCTTTCGCAGGCCAGATGCAGCCAGATCCCGGCTGCAACAGCCAAAAATCAATATTCGATTAACCGAAAATCAGCATGAAGAAACCTGCTGCTACGGCAGAACCGATAACACCTGCTACGTTTGGTCCCATAGCGTGCATCAGAAGGAAGTTGGTCGGATTCTCTTTTGCACCAACTGTCTGAGAAACGCGGGCAGCCATCGGTACAGCAGATACACCAGCGGAACCGATTAACGGGTTGATCTTGCCGCCGGTTACAGCGCACAGCACCTTACCAAGGAGAACACCTCCGATGGTAGCGAATGCGAATGCAAGAAGACCCATGCAAACGATAGCGATGGTCTGAACACGCAGGAAGATCTCGCCGTTTGCGGTCGCACCTACGGTAGTACCAAGCATGATAGTTACGATGTTGCACAGTGCGTTCTGAGCTGTATCAGAAAGACGCTCTGTAACACCAGATTCACGAAGCAGGTTACCAAGCATCAGCATACCAAGCAGCGGAGCTACGGACGGAAGAAGCAGGGAGCAGAACAGTACTACGAATACCGGGAATACGATCTTCTCAACCTTGCTTACCTTACGGAGCTGCTTCATAACGATGGAACGCTCTTTCTTAGTGGTAAGAAGCTTCATGATCGGCGGCTGAATCAGCGGAATCAGCGCCATGTAGGAGTAAGCGGCAACGGCGATCGGAGCAACCAGATCCGGTGCCAGGTTGTTAGCTACATAGATAGCGGTCGGACCGTCTGCACCACCGATGATACCGATAGCAGCTGCCTCACCTACTGTAAACAGACCAGTTGCGTTAGCCAGCATGAATGCAATGTAGATACCGAACTGAGCAGCTGCACCAAGCAGAAGGCTCACCGGGTTTGCAATCAGCGGACCAAAGTCTGTCATGGCACCTACTGCCATGAAGATCAGACACGGGAACAAACTGGACTTAACACCGCCGTAGATGATACGCAGAACACCTGCGGTATACCACGGCTCGCTTTCCTTCATCAGGTCAGCCAACGGCAGGTTTGCCAGGAACATACCAAATGCAATCGGAAGCAGAAGAAGCGGCTCGAACTGCTTTTTAATTGCCAGGTATAATAATACAAAAGCAATGAGAATCATTACACAGCTTCTCCAGGTCAATGCTGCGAAACCCGACTGTGCAAGAAGCTCTTTTAATATTTCAAAAAAGTTCATTACCTAACCTCCTAGTTCAGAGCAACCAGAGCAGCTCCTGTATCAACAGAATCGCCAGCCTTAACAAGGATCTTGCTGACTGTACCGTCTGCCGGAGCAACGATCTCAGTCTCCATTTTCATGGCTT
>OGWS01002655.1_pt1 | contig 10874 bp, 14 predicted proteins | sample 1576111 | NCBI WGS metagenome assembly OGWS01 (sample SAMEA3541534, study PRJEB24748) | human gut metagenome | biome: human gut; feature: human-associated habitat; material: faeces | place: China | collected 2012
GCCGATGAGCGACGTGTGGGATTCCCTAACCCAGACCGAAGTGCTGACGCTGATTAACTCCACTTACGGTACCGTCAAAGGCTACCGTCGCGGCTCGCTCGTCACGTTGCGCATCGACTGGAAGTCGTCGGCGTCCGGCGCGTGGAACACCGGCAATTTCGGAACCCTGCCTGAAAGCTGGCGTCCTCCAATGGATTTGAATTTCTCATTTGGCGGACGCGACGGAGCGAACCAGAAGACCATCAACATACATGCGGACGGAACCATGACCTACGCCAATCAGGGCGGCACGCAGGGCACGAACGCGTTCGGCATGACCGTCTCATACGCGCTGTGACCCGTGGGGTCACTGCAAGACAGTGCAACCGCCTGAACCAGTGTCCCGAAGCTATGCGGCGGGCATCGGGTCGGCGGTCCTCCATACGCCGGTGCATCCGGCGTACGCGCTGTTCGGATTGCCAAGCATGATCACGCGGCCCGTATGCTCGCCGTAGAGGATGAACGTGGTGTTGCCGCCGAACACGGCGATGGGAACGTTCGACGTTTCCGCTGGACGATACCCCCCGGGTATGGTCTCCCGCGCCTGTGTGTAGTTGTTCTCGCCGCTCTGGTTGAATTTCACGTTGCCGCCCGCGAAGCAGATATCACCCACGCGCGTCAGCGAAATACTGTTGCTGCTGTAGGGGACCCTCCATGTCGTGGAACGCTGGGTTAGGGAAAGCTACGCGGTAATCCAGCAGCCGGATATGCCGACGAATCGGCTGGTATATCCGGTGCCGTTCAACACCATTTTCCCGTCTGCGGTGCCGTAAAGGTAGAAACTGGTCGCGCCGCTGTTGTCGGTGCCGCGCATGACCGCGCGGGAATCGCCGGACGGTCTGAAACCCTCCGGGATTGTCTCGTTGACGGATGTGTTGCCGACCTGATTGAAATTGCTTGTCAGCGTGATATACGCGCAGGCGGTGACAATACGGCCGACACGAACCAGAGTGATATACCTGTCGGAATACGGCATCCTGACTTGGCCCGTGACAGGGGTTAGGGAAAACTATTGCCTGTTCCAGATTGCGATCCAGCTTCCGAATATCGCGACCCTCCCGCACCAGCGGTTGTCTTTGGTGTTCCACAGGCGGAAGCGTATCTGGTTTACGTCGCTGGTATCCCAACGTTGTGCGGTGTACTCGCCGGCCTGGTCGAAACCAGTGCCGAACGGCCCAATCGTGTAGGCCGCGTAATCGGCTTTCTTCCCGTTTGGGGATTGGACGTTGATGTAGAATGTGCCGTCATCATTCGTGGTGATGGTATGGCCTCCGCACAGAATATACGGCATTTGGGTTAGGGAATCCCACACGTCGCTCATCGGCTTCAACACGTTGAACAATGCGACTGGTGTGCCGATGGTGATGCCGTCCAGCGGGATGCGGTACAAGGGCATGTCGTAGGTGGTGCCCCCGTCCAACGGGCTGGTGGTGTTCACGGCGGGGTCGGTGGGCGTGCCCGTGGTGGGCGTGCCCCTGACCACGACCAGTTTCGCGCTCTCGATGTTCTGCGAGCCCTTCGCATAGCGGCATACGATCAGGTCGTTGCGTTTCTGACCCTGCGACCCGTTGGTGACGATCAGGTCCTCGGGCGTGCCTTGGCTGACGTGACGGCCCTGCATGACCAGCTCGCCCGTGCCGATGGTCACCTTGTTCGCCGAAACGACCGTGATCTTGAACTTGTCATGCACGTCGAGCACGTAATCGTCCAAGCCGAGGATGCCGGCGTTGAGGCCTGCGGCCTGTTCGGCGGTGGCATGTGCCTTTCCCGCGTGTCCGGTTACGAGTTCAACCATTGTTTCGGCCTCCGTTCTGCATCCAACTGTCGAAACTGTTGTCAAAGTCCCTGAGCTTGTTCACGTAGTCCTTGTAATCCTGCTCGCAGAACAGGTAGTCGTGGCCCGTGCCGGCGGAGTCCAACCGGTTGACGTTGTACCACGTCTTGATATCCGGGTCATCCAAGTCCTTGTACCATTTGTGACTGCCGCAACGGTCGCATTGCATGACCGTCGCATTATCGATACGCGCCATAGCGTGTCCTCCCTTGTTACTCGGCCTCGTAGTCAACGGACAGGACGCCGTCGGAGACCTTGACGATTTTCTTGCTGATAGTCGCGTTGACGGTGATGCCGGTGAGATTATCCCTTGCGGTCACGGTGTCGCCCACGTCGAACACCACATTCGCGTCGTCGCGGACGGTGACCCTCACATCACCCTCGGATTGCAGATCCTGTAGTTTCTCACGGGTCTTCTGGTTCAATTCGGCGGTTTCTGCGTTGCTATAGTCGTAGACCTGCGTTATCTCGTCCACGCCCCTGAGCGACTGGGTCTGGCTCACGGTGCCTTTCGTGTCCGCATACCAGTGGACGACCACGCGGGCCGCCAAATCGCCCTTGTCCAAACCGATCAGGTGATTCGGCTTGCGCCACGTGCGGGTCGCGTCGAAGTCGATCAGGTCGGAGTCGATCGAGTCGCCGTAGTGGGCGGCGGGTTCTGCCCAGATCTCTACGTGTCCAGACCTGTAGGCGAGCCTGAGTTTCAGTCCGTTGGCCTCGCACATCTTCCGCAAACCCGTATAGCAGTCCGTGTAGCGGTCGAACCGGTAGCTTTTGATGGTCTGCGCGCCGGCAGTGGGCGAGTCAACCGCGTCGAACACGCCGTCAAGGCCGACGCGACTGATGAGCGAGCCGATGACCGTGCTGGCCGTGCCGCTCACTGTGAGATAATCCCTGCCCCTATCCGGCTCGAGGATCTTGTTCGCGAGCACGCCGTGCCACGTGCGCCCCGAGTAGGTGAGGGTGCTGACGCCGGCAGTGAGCTGGTCTTCCATCGCATCGACCACGCCACCGCATTCGCTGCCGTCGATGTAGATATAGGCACCCGCATCGATGGTGGACGCGCCGCTCACGACAAGTTCGAAATCGTTTTCCTCCTTGCCCCACGCGCAATCCAGAGTGAAGTCGACGGCGGAACGGACATCGACGTGATTGGAGTCGGTGATAATCAGGTCCACCATGACGGCGTGCTCCTCTCCTGGATCACTGTCAGGTCAAAGCCGAACCCGTTCCACTGCACCTGGTGTTCCCCGGCCGGCAACGGCTGGAAAATATAAGTGCCGCCGTTGATGCCGCTGCCTCGTTCGCCCTTGTCGAACACGTTCGTGGTGTCGCCGTTTTCTGCGGTCATGACGATGCTTCGTTGTCCCTCCACGCTGTTGACGGTCACATACGAGCCCGAGGGGATGTCCATATGCAATTCGTACCGGTTGCCGCCGATGATGATGGCTGGCTGTGAGACCGGCCCGTAGACCACCAGTTCGAACGGCATCGGCGAGACGGCATCGTTAGCGACCGTCGCGTTTCGTGTCGTCGGCAGGTAGTCGTGAGGGTAATCGTGCGGGTAATCAAGGTCGAGGCCCGGTTGCAGGGCATCCGGCCAGAAATGCTGCACGTCGTCACGCTTGTGCCACAGGCCGTCAAGCAATGCGACCGTGAGCGCGTACTTCGCGGGGCCGGGCGGATCATAGGATGGTTCGATGCCGGTGATGAGCGCGGTCTGCGACCAGCCGTCCACGGTGAGCAGGCCGGCGTCGTCCTTGCTGCGGGATGACGCCACGGCCTTGACGTCCGCGTCGAACAGTTCGCTCGCCACGTCCAGCACGTTGAGGTCGGCGCATGTGGCCTCCAATTGGACGCTTGACGCGTTGAGGGAGGCGGAGTCAATGCCGTGCGCGGCCAACTCCACCTCCCATGCGTGTGTGCGCAGGCTCTCGATGCGTTTGACCATGAGACCGGCCGGGTCGATGAGATCAACGACGCTGGCCGGAACGGCGCGGCTTGATCCTCCGCCTCGCCGGTAGGTCATCGATTGCATGACTGTCCTCCTGTTTTAGACGAGACCAAGCCTGCGCTTCTCCTCGCGGATGGTCATGGATGGCGTGTACTTAGCGATGGTCGGCCCCAAATCACCGTGCAATGCCTGCAGGTCGGAGCGCAGGCCGCGAAGCTCCACAAGCATCGACGCGAGGTCTGCGAGCCCATTCCCGGTTTCAGGCAATGGGGCGGAGCCCTCCACACCAATGGCGGAGCGCAACGTCATCGGCTGGAATGCCGACTGTGCGGCGGCCGTGACACCCTGCATCCGCTTCGCGATGTCACGCTGCAATGCGGGGGTGGCCTTGTCAATGCCCTCGCTGATGCCGGGCGGGATGTAGCGGCCGACTTCGTCGCGGAACACGCGGGACGGCGAATGGATGCCGAGCGCTTCCTTCGCCTTATCGACCAGTCCGGAAAGCGCGCCCTTGATCTTGTCGTACAATCCGCCGATGGCACCGCTGATGCCGTTCCATAGACCACTGATGAGCTGCGAGCCGGCGTTTTTGAGCAGCGAGCCAGCTCCGGCGAACACGCCCTTGATGGCGCTCACGATGCCCGACACCAAGCCGCCGACCGCTCCGGCCGCGTTGGAAAGAATCGATTTGAAACTGTTCCAAGCTCCCGACCAGTTGCCGTTGATGAGGTTGGTGACCATGCTGATGACACCGGAAATAACGCCGACCACGCCCTGGATTACGTCTTGTATGCCGTCGATGACACCCGACACATATGGGAGCATCGCCTGCACCGCAGGCAACAACGTACCGGTGATGAATCCGATGATTGCGCTCACTACCGAGCCGACCACGCTGATGATGCTCTGGATGACCGGCATCAGCTGTTGGATGATGCCTGTGATGCCCGAGACCGCATCGGTTATGACTGGCACGAGCTGTTGGATGAGCGGCGTGATGGCGGTGACCAGCTGGCTAACGAAATCCATGACCTGCTGGATTACCGGGACGAGCGCGGAGGCGAGCTGGCTGATGACTTGGCCTATCATCGACACGATCTGCGAGGCGACCGGCAGCAGCGCGGCGATGATGTCCGCCAACGGTGGCAGCAGGCTGGACACGAGCTGGCCGATGAGCGGCATGAGCGAGCTGAGCGCGTTCATGAGTGGTTTGATGATCGTCGGGATGAGCGGTGCCAGCGACTGGAGTATGTCGCCGAACACTGGGATGAGCTCCGCGACAGAAGCGGTGATCACCGGCATGACCTGTTTGAACATGTCCTGCAGGCTTTTGCCGAACGCATCGAACGTCGGCTTCATTCCCGCGATCGTGTTCTTGAACAGGTTGAACGCGCCGGTGACCTGCGTGCCGAAGGCGTTGCGCAGTTCCGGCACCGTGGCGATGAGCGTGCCCAACGCTGCGACGACGATGCCGATGGGTCCGCCCAACGCGCTCAACGGGCCGGACAATCCGCCGAGCACCCCGCCGAGCAACGGAATCTTGGACAGCAATGGTGCGATGCCGCCTGCTCCGAGGGCCATGAATGCAGCTATCAGAGGGGCGATGGCGCTCTGCACGGGTTTGAATATCTCGCCGAGCCCGTTGAATACGCTGCCGATGGCGTTGATCGCGTTCTGGAACGGTTCAGGCAGGAGCGTCACCAGATCCGAGAACAGGCTCGGGATGGCTTTGACGACGCTCTGGGCGATGACCTTCACGCGGGGCAGGATGTTCTTCAACGCAGTGCCGATGGAGTCGGCGAGCTGCTGGCTGAGAGCGCCCATGTCGGCGTTCTCGTTGCCCAGTCCGGCGAGCCAGTTCTGCCATGCGGCCTTCATCGAGTTCACGGACCCCTCGATGGTGGTCGCCGCCTCCTTGGCGGTCGTGCCGCTGATGCCGAGGCTCTTCTGCACTCGGCTGATGGCCTCGGTCACGTCGGCGAACGAATCGATGGAAAGGTCGTTGCCTTCCTTCATCACGCCCGGCAGCTTGTTCGCGTCGGCGATGAGCCGCTGCATTTCCGTCTTGGTGCCGCCGTAGCCGAGCTTGAGGTTGTCCAGCATCGCGTAATTGCCGCGAGCAAGCGACTGATACGTCTGTTGGATGGTCTGGATGTCGGTGCCCATCTTGTTGGCGTTGTCCGACATGTCGATGATGGCCTGATTGCCCATCTCTGCGGCCTTGGCGGTGTCCCCGCCAAGCGAACTGACCAACGAGGCCGCGAAGCTCGTGACCTGGTTCATATAGTCGTTCGCGCCGACGCCGGCCGTCTTGTACGCTTCGGCCGCGTACTTCTGCACAGTGCCGGAAGCGCCCTTGAACAGGGTGTCGACGCCGCCGACCGCCTGCTCCCACGTGGCATACGCGCCCAACGCCTGCTTGCCGGTGGCCACCAGCGTGCCGCCGATGGCTGCCACACCTGCTCCGATGGCGGCGACCGCTCCCGTGGCGAGGCCCTTGATATGGGCGACCGCGTTTTGGGCGAGGTTTTTGAACGAGTTGCCTGCGCTGGAGGCGAGGTTGCCGAGCGTGCTGCCGATTGCCCCGGCGACGGTCTGTGCTCCGGCTGGGAGTTTGGACCATACGGCTCCGGCGGCGGTGGCGATGTTGCCGAAGTAGTTCTTGGCTACGTTGGCTACCGGTGCGAGTTTCTGCCCTACTTTTCCTGCGGCATCTCCGATGGCGGAGCCGATTTTGCCGCCGAATGAGCGGATGGGTGCGGTCCAAGTAGCGACTGCCGTTTTGATGGTGTTGCCGGTTCTGCTTCCCCAGTCGCGAATCGGTTGCGTCCATGCGGTGATTGCCGCGCCGATTGGTTTGGCGATGCCTGACACGGTGGCTGCGATGCTGCCGCCCCAGCCTTTGAGGGTTTGCTGGGCGGCGCTGATGGCTCCCTTGAGTCCGGTTTGGATTTTCGCGCCGACCTGCACGGCGAAACCGCTCAATGAGGATACGGCCTTGTTCGCGAATCCGGCTATCTTGGAGCCGAGCGGTTTCCAAATGGCGTCTACGCCGAGCAGGCTACGCACGAGGCTGCCGAGCGCTCCAGAGAGTCCGGTGAAGGTGGATTGGCCCCGGCTGATGCTCGAGAATCCAGCCGAGAACGAGCTTGCCATCGTCTTCATGGAACCGAATACGGTGTTGGTGCCCTTGGCGAGTTCGTCCTCGGCGGCCTTGAGCGCCTTCTTCGCGTCCGCGAGCCGTTCGGCGGCGTCGTTGGACTTGTCGAGAGCGGTGGCCTGACGCAACTGGGCTTTTTCGAGATTGATGGAGGCGGTCTGCGCCTGAGTCGAATCCGACCCGTATCTGGCGATGGCCGCGTTGAGCCTCTCCTGCGCCTGCTGCACGTTGACCGTGGCCTGACGATAGTTCAGGAGCGCGGCGCTGGCCTTGGAGGACGCCTGCGCCACGTCACGCTTCAACGGTTTCAGCACCTCGTCGGCAGCGCCCCGGGCACTCGAACCGAATGCCTTCTTGAAGCTGCCGCCGAACGATTTGCCGATTTTCGAACCGTTGCCGAACGCCTGGGAGAAACGGGTGGAACCGGATTTGCCGGCCCCCCGCATCTCCTTGTCGACCGCGCTGCGGAAGCCCTTCATCGAGGGGAATATCGACACGTGGCCGGTTCCCACTTCCGATCCGAAAGCCATAAGACGACTCCCCTCCTAGTTGATGGTTGTTATCCGAAGAGCTTGCTCATATGAGATTCGGCCTCGTGGATCTCCTCGGCGGTGGGCTCGACCGTTTCGGGGTCGCCGCCCACGTCGCCGAGCAGCGTGGAAGCGCCGAGGAACTGCAATACGGTGATGTCGGTGGCATTCATCGGGAACATGAGGCCGATGAGCGAGGCCCCCGTGTAGGAGGCCGGGTCGCCGCACAGCGCCGTGTACAGGTCGATGGCGTCACGGTAGGGGAGACGCCGCCCGAGATCGTGTTCGACGCTCCACCCGAATCGGGCGAAGTCCGCTCGGACCTTTACTCCGTCATCGGAGTTGAGGATTCGGCAGAAGTCGGCGATTTTCCCAGTTCGACGCCTTGCGATTTGGCGAGCGTCTCCCCGTAGTCCTGGATGAGGTTGAACGCGACCTGTATGGGCTCCCTTTCGAGCTGTTTGGCCTGCTCGTCTCCGGCGAACACGGTGAGGATGCGTTTGACCTGTTCGAGGCTTTCCGTGTCGGTCTGTGTGTTCGACAGGGCCTCGAAGTCGGCGATGGAAAGATAGAGGGGCAGTTTGTAGACGGTGCCGCCGGGTGTCAGTGCCCAGTATTCGTTGTTCTTGATGATGTGTCGCACCTTGACCCGGTTGGCGACCTCGGCGAGGGCCTCGGCCTCCCTGGTCTCGTCCCAATCCTCGAATTCAGCGATCGAGGGTGCCGTGTTCTGCTGCTTTGCCATGATGGTTCTCCTGTCATACGTGTTTCTCCCGTCGTTGGTGTTGGGGCTCCCCGCATGCCGACAGGAGAGAGGTCATGCGGGGAGGGAATCGTTGTCAGGCCGCCGCGTAGGACTGCAGGTAGCGGCTGTTGCCGCCGTCTACGGCGGGATCGAGCTGCCATGTGGCGGTCAGCGAGAGGCCGGACACCTCGCCGCGCGTATCCTGCGCCGGCTCGTTGCCGGTGATCTGGATGACGCCGAGACGACGGCGTTTGCGGCCGGACTTGTAGATGGTCTCCTGATAGGCGAACCATTTGGTGTCCTGGATGATGTCCTTGACGTGGTAGACGCCGGTTTCATCGGGCCTGCCGATGGTCATGAGGCGGGTGAGGTCGTTGTCCTCGGCGGCGGTGAACGCGAGCGTCAGCGCCGGGTCGGCGTTGAGCGTGTAGCCCGGCTGGTGGAATTCGGTGGCGTCGTCGCCGTCGCGGGAGTCCTGCGGCGCTCCGTCGCTGGTGATGAGGCCAACTGCGGCGGAGGAGGAGCCGAACACGTCGCCGAGTTCGGTGATCGGGTCCGCCACGCTGGGCGCGATCTGCGAGGCGGTCAGCGTCTTGCCTGCCACATAGGGGGCGACGATGATCTTCGACGTGAGTACGTTCTTGACGGCATTAAGGTCGTTGCCCTGGTTGTCTGCTGTCATTCCATGTCCTTTCAAACGAAAAGGCCCTACACATTGTGTAGGGCCTAGGAAAACGGTTAAGGGATTGGTTAGTGTTCGCCGACCGTCGAATATTCGACGATCAGGTAGTAGTGCGCGGTGTCGGAATCGTCGGACACCGGGTATGGGCCGTTGCACGAGGAATCATCCACGGAAACGATTGGCGAGCCCTTGGCGAGGGCGATGGCCGGATGTTCGGTGAGCGTCGCGTAGACGCGACGGGCGAGAGTCTTGCACGGCTTCTCGTCCTGACGGCTCCATCCGTACACGTTCACGCCAATCGAACGGTCGAAATGGCCGAGCCCGTCCGCGTTGCCGCCATCGTCCCGGACGGTGACGAGCGGATACGCGCCCTGATAGTCGGGAGGCTTCTTGCTGCCCACCTGCAAACCATCCACATCGGTGATATGAGTGCGCAGGTAATCACAGAGGAAAGCCTCCATGTCGGGAGGCAGTATCAATGTCATAGCTTCACCGCCTTCAACGCCTTGCGGAGATTGCCGGTCTTGGATTCGACCAGCATGGTCTTCGCGTCGGTGCCGACCACCATGAAGGTGGTGCGGTGCGCGCGTTGGACGGCCTCGACCTGCAGGCCGTCGCGGTAGGCTCCCGTATCCACGGGCGCGTTGGCCTTGGCCACTCCGAGCGCCTTCTCGGCGGCTCCACGGGTCAGGGCCCTGACGCCGGCCGAGTTGAGCATCTGGTCGAAGAACGAGTCGTTGAAATGCACTTTGATCTGTCCGCTTCCGGCCATCGGCTACCCCTTCCACTCGGTGAGCTGGACTTCCGATGTGGGCTGCCAGCCGGTAAAGGCGTTGGCATCGCGGCTGGGGAAGCCGCTGACCTCCCACATGCGGCCGTCCGCCGGTTCGGGTCGGATACGGTCACCAAGCCGGATATCCGCATTCGGGTCGGCGACGGTGAGCACCGCCGTGGAGGTGGTCTGCACGTCCAACACATCGGGCGTGCGAGTCGAAGTGCTCGATGCCAGGGCACCATGCACTTCCAATTCGACAGGATGCTTCCAATCCTCCGTGGTCTGCGCGGGATTGTACGGGTCGGCTTTACGCGAGGCGCGCAGCCGCACGAACCGTGTGACCGCAGGCAGGCCGGAGGCATTGATGTCATCGATGATGCTCACGGCAGCGCTCCCAGCTTGTACCGGTCGAGTTTCGCCAGCTCGTCGGCCATCAACGACACGTTGTAGGTGACGCTGCTGCCGTTGACCGACTGGGATTGGATGACGCCGGCGGAGGCCATGCTCGCACGCTTCGCGGCGTTGATGAGCACGCCCATCACGTCCGGCACCTCATCCGGCGTATAGCCGGCGTGGATGCGGTAGCGTATCGCGGCGACGCCGGCCGGGAATGCGCCGGTGGTGCATTCTACCAAACCCGTGGTGGGGTCGTAGGCGTAGTGCAGCCGGTTGCCGGCGCTGTCGGTCAGCTCGTCGACGGAGGTGACATGGCGTGCGGGGAGACGAATCACCTTGCCTCCCCGCGAATTGGCTACGCCCGACAGTTCGATGTTCGGCGTGATATGCCAGCCGCACGTGCGGCGGATGGCCGCCTGCGCCGCCTTCAGCCAGAACTCGCCGTCAGCGTCGAAGCCTGACGGGTCGGTGATGATGTCGGGAATGGTTTCATCGGCCATCGTTCGCCTCCAGTCGATTCACGTTAGGCCACGGTGAAGGCGTGCGACTTGTCGTCGGTGCCGACCCAAGTGCCGCCGGTGATGGCATTGTCGGAGTTCTTGGTCAGGGAAATCGACTTCACGCCCACGCCGGCGGCACCGGGAGCACCATTCTTGCCGGCTGGCCCCGGATCGCCATTGCCGCCTTTCGCGCCGGCCGGAATGCCAAGCGTGAGCACGCCATCCGCGAGCGTCGCGGTGGGAGCCGCGCCGGCGGCGA
>OGWS01002661.1_pt1 | contig 10857 bp, 10 predicted proteins | sample 1576111 | NCBI WGS metagenome assembly OGWS01 (sample SAMEA3541534, study PRJEB24748) | human gut metagenome | biome: human gut; feature: human-associated habitat; material: faeces | place: China | collected 2012
CGTCCCCGTCAATGTCGTCCACAAGGGTCATGTTGCCCTCCGGGGTAAGGGGCTGGCCCTCCGGCTCCATGCCCCCGGTGGTGGGTTCCGGCGTCGTCTCGGCGGGCTCCCCGGTGTAATAGTCGCCATCCCCGCCGCCCGCAAAGGCGGTGACGGAGAAGGCGGTCATGCACAGGACCACCGCCAGCATCGCCGTAAACAGCCGAATCACTTTCTTATTCTTCATGGTCGCTGTCCTCCATATCCTCGTCGTCAGGCTCCGGTGCCGCCTCCGCCTCCATCATCCCGTCGGGCAGGGTGATAAGGCCGCTGGCGTAGGCCTTCAGGAAGGCGGTCAGCTCCTTGTTGTCCATGCGCACCGCCTTGACCATGCGGACGATCTCCAGGTTTTCTTCCTCGGTGAGCTGCGCCTCCAGCTCCCGAAGTCGCTTCTGCTGGGCGGAAATCTTCTCCTTCGTCTTTTCGATGTCCTTGCGGATTTTCTCAACCGTTGCCATGTGTGCAAAACTCCTTTCCAAATCGTTCTCTCCAGGAATAGTTCCGCCCCAGGCCCTTGACCGTTTTCAGGTTTTTCCGGGCGTTGTCCTCCAGCGCCAAGGCGCGGCGAAACAAATCGGGATGCTGCTCCCGCAGGGCGGTGATCTCGTCGGGTTTCATGCTGGGACAGAAAAAACAGGACGATTTTCCCGGCTGGGGCAGCCCTGCCGCCTCGATCTGCCGGATGCAATCGTCCCGCGTCCATCCCCATTCCATCAGGGGATACCACTTGCTGTATTTTCGGTCGGCCAGGTCGCCCAGCAGCACCTTGTCGCTGCGGTAGCCCTCGCCTGCGTCGTAGCCGATGAACTTGACCACCCGGCCGCCGCCAGCCCATACCGCCCGGCAGCGGGGATCGTGCCGGCAGAACTTCTCCTGGGGGAAGGCCTTGTGCTTGAGGGAGCACTTTTTGTGGCCATAGGCAATGGAGGGGAGGGAACCGGAGCGGAGGCACTCCTGCTCCAAAGTGAGCCGCTGGCCGTCCCGGGTGGTGTACCACACCCGGGTGATGGGCGGCATCCCGTGTTCCGCCAGCCACCGGCTCATAATTTCCAGATAGGAATAGGTGTGGGGCTGTTCCCCGCCGGGATCCGCAAAGAGAATAAGGTCGACCGGAATGCGCCTCTGCCAAAGCCCTATCAGCATGGCCGTGCTGTTTGTTCCGCCGCCATAGCCCACCACGTTCATCCATCTCCTCCTGTGATCAGCACATGCTTGTGGGGCGGGGCATGGACGTCCAGCAGATTGCGATCCGCGCCGGATTTGAACAGGCAGACGCCCCGCTGGGGAGAGCTGATCAGATCGTACTCGGCGCTCTCCAGCTGGAGGTTGTCCATGTAGAACTTCTTGTCCACCTTGCCGCCATGGAAGAGAAACTGGTGGGTGGGGATGGCAAACAGGGGGCGGGTCAGCTCCCGCACGCCCTGGATATCGAAATCCTCCAGGTTTTGCGACGCCAGGATCAGGGCGGAATTGCGCTTGCGCACCCGCTTGAGGCAGTTACGGATGTACTCAATGGTGGTCAGGTTGGACAGCCAGAGGTAGAGCTCGTCCAGGGCGGCCACGGTGTTGCCTTTGGTAAGGAGCTGGTCGCTGAGGTAGGACAGCAGGTTGAACAGCAGGGCGTCCTTGACCGAGGAGTTGGCATGAATCAGATCCTTGACGCCAAACACCAGGAACCTTGCGCTGGTGATGTTCGTGCGGCCGTTGAAGTAGACGCTCTCCGCCCCCCGGCACATGGAGTGGAGCCCCAGCAGGAGCTCCCGCAGCAGCTCCCTGGGATACAGAGGGCTGTCCTCCTGGTCATAGTGCTCGTAGGCGTCCTCCAGGACGGCGTACAGATCCTCCGCAATGGGCCAGTCCTCCGGCCCCATGGCAGAGAAGTCCGCCTTGTCCGAAATGCCCCATTTCCGGTACAGCCGCTCCAGCATCAGCTCCAGGGTATCGATCTGCTGGTGGGTGAAGGGCTTGTAGGCCCGGAAAAAGTCCTTGAGGAAGGAGATGTGCTGGGATAGGGGGGATTGCTGGCGGAAGGCATTGGGCACAGTTGGATCGTCATCCCTGTCGTCGCCAACATCCCACCGCTTGGCCTCCAAAAAGTTGATACGGAACTGCCCGCCCATGAGGTCTGCGTAACAGCCACCCAGTTTGCCACAGAGCCAGGTCAGCTCCTGCTCCGGGTCCAGGCAGATCACCGTCTTGCCGCTCTCCAGCAGGTTGCAGATGAGCAGCTTGAGCAGGTAGCTCTTGCCCTCGCCGGAGTTGCCCAGGATGAGCACGCTGGAATTGGTCTTGTCCGGTGTGCGGCGGTCCAGATCCAGCAGGATGTCCGAGCCGTAGTGGTCATTGCCGATGTAAAACCCGTGAGGATCGCTGCGGCCGGAGTAGTTGATGGGGTACAGGTTGGCGGTGGAGCTGGCGGGCAGCACCCGCTCAAACTGGGCGCCCAGGGCGTTCCGCCCCGCCGGGTTGGCGGAGAGGAAGCCCTCCCGCTGGCGGAGCAGCAGGGGATCTGCACTGAGCTTGGCCCGGGTGAGCTCGGCGCCCACCTCGTCCCGCAGCAGCCGCAGCTCCTCGGGGGTTTGGGCGGCCAGCTCCAGGAACACGGCGCAGTGGATGAGGGGCTCCCGGTTCTTCCGGGCGCTGGCAATGATGGCGGCCACATCCTGAAGGTTGGCCTCCGCCGTGACACTCCGCTTCAGGTTGTCCTGATTGCTCCGATCCAGCCGGTTCTTGTTGACGGCCTTGTGGTAGATGGCGTCCTCCTCCGCCGCTGTCACCTGGCGGGCGTAGAGGTGGAGGGTGACGCCGGCCCGGTTACAGATGTGGGAGAGCAGGGCCAGCTCCTCGGTGGCGGCGGGGTAGCCCCGGAGGGCCAGGACGCAGCGGTACAGCCCGCCCAGCACATAGGAGTCCGTGTTGAACTTCACGGCTGCTGGGGCAATCAGGTCCAGAAAGTCCTTGGGCTGGAAGAGCTGCGCTGGTTTTTCCACCGGTTTTTTCCGCTTCTTCTGTGCTTTAGCCATGCTCTGTCACCCACCTCTCTCCATCTATGCTGTCAAAGTGTTCGGTCACCATGTCCTGCTGGTAGTACACCGCCAGGATGCGCTTCACGTCCTGTTCCCCGGCCAGGCAAACGTGAAAGCCGTGATCCTGGATCTGCTTCTCCAATCGCCGGGGCAGCTCCCGATCCTCTGCGGCCTTGCTGTCCAGCCGGCAGACCAGGACGAACTCCCGGGAGGCGGCGGTGGAGGACTGGCGTGCGTCCAAGTGCTCCATATCCTGCCGGAGCAGCTCCCGCAGGGCGGGAGACGGTTCCTCCTCCAGCCTCCTCTGGTAATACTGCTTGTTTTTCAGAAATGACTCCCTGGAGTCCAGGGCCAGCAGCTCCAGGGATGCCATCCCCTGGAGAAGCCCGGTGAGGGCCCGCACCCGGCCCCGGATGCCCTCCGGGGACAGGATGGACAGATTGTCCGGCCGGAGCAGGTAGAAGAGCAGCTCATCCCTGCCGCACACCGAACCGTGCTCCGTCAGGCGGGTGACACCCATGAGCTGCCGGGTAGTCTGCCGCTGGCGCAGGAGCTGCTGTTCCTTTCTATTCATTGTTCTGCCCCCATTCATAGTATTGCTGCTGCAGGAACAGGAAGCAGGCCGCCCGCCGCAGGAAGTCCAGGACGCTGGAGCCCTCCACCTGGATGGCGAGGAAGGCGTACAGCACGGTACCCACCAGGGGCAGCATGGTCCCCGTCTGGGCCAGCGCCAATACAGAGAGCAGAAAGGCCACCCCGATAATGGCCACGTCCCGCAGCTGCCACAGCCACAGGGTGGCCTTGGCCTTCAGGTTGTCTGGGTAGATGAACACGAAAACACCTCCAAAACAGGAAGGGACCCAGCCTGTCCGGCCGGATCCCTTCCTGCAGTTTATCCTTCTGTACTGCTTTCTTCCGTATCCTCGTCACATCCATCTGTTTCCCCCTCGGTCTCTGCAACGGCTTCCTCCGGGAGGCGGCCCTCCTGCTCCACGTGCCCCTCGTTGGCGGTATCCCCTGCAGCCTTACATTCCTCCTGGGCCTCCGCCAGGGCCCTGTGGATGCAGTCCAGGAAGAAGGCGTTCTGCTTGATGCCCTTCTCCTGCAGGTAGTCCTTAAACTTCTCGAACAGCTCGCCGGGTACCTGGAATGCTACCGTTCTCTTGTCCATGATCATAATGTTTTCCTCCTTAACTTGATTCTCATAAAATGTTTGGATCAACCAGGCCATATACTGGCCCAGTGTTTTGCCGGATGCCTCCTGCTCCTCCCGCACCCGGGCGTGAAGCCCGGCGGGGATGGGTGCACAGAGGTTCTTCACATTTTCTTCCATGGATTGGCCCCCCTTCTGTTTGGTAACGCAAGTATATCGATCCCGGCGGTAAATAGCCATCACCAACAGCAACAAAGATTTTGCCGGAAAGCAAGCATAAGCAACAATGTCAGCCCCCCTCCGCCGCCCGGGCGATGCCCGCCATGATATACTCCACGCATGGCACTGGGACACTATTACCCAAGGCCTTGTACCGGGCGGAGTCCGAGGCGCCGGGCAGGTCTGTCCACCCATCCGGGAACCCCTGAAGCCGCTCACACTCCAGTGGAGTGAGACGCCGGATCAGGAAAACCGCCAGTGTATCACGGCTTGGCTGGCAGATCAGATCGGTGGCATCCTTCCCCTGACGGGCACTCTGGGTGGAAGCACTCTGCCCCTCTCTGAACTTGTCCACCCACTGCCGGCGGAAAACAGCATGCCGGTCTGCACCGGTCAAGGTATAGGCCACATCCGTCTGAATCCCGATGCCATTGCCCCCATTGCGGGGCTGCCGGTCAATGGCATTGCCGCAGATACACATAGTCGGCTCCGGCTGGAGGGCCAGAGGCAGGTTGTTGCCTCCGGTACCAGCCCTGGCGGATAGTGTGGGCACGATCGGATGCGGCCCAGTGTATCGGCTGTCAATGCCGTGGTTCTCAAAAACCAGGGGCTGATGCCCGTGCTGTTGTGCCCGCAGGGTTCCGGTCTTATCTTCAGTGCAGTCCATGACGCTGCCGCCCTGGTCGTTGAGGCAGAGCACGGAGGGCATGCGGTTGCCGCTCTGGCCGGCCTTCAGGGTGGGCGCCGCACGCTCCGAGTATCCAATACTGCCCGCGCTGGCCCCCGCCCCGGCGGAAAACCCGGCTGTAATATCCCGGGTATCCGCCAGGCCGCACTCATCCCAGGCGGCCAGCCCCGCCTGCACCAGGAGGGCCGCATGGAGCTGGGGCGGGAGAGGCTTGCCCCGCTCCTTCGCCCTGCGCAGAATGCCCAGGCAGGCTCTCCTGGTCAAATAGTATTTTCGGGGCGGATTGTCCTGCAAAATCAGCGACAAGGAACACCCTGCGTCTCCGCTGGGGGGTGCCGGGCCAGTATTGAGCGTCGAAGACCTTCCACGCCAGGGAGAATGCAGCTCCCACTCGTAATTTCCCAGCAGGTTGCCAGCCCCAGGGGTGAGGTCGAGTGAAAGGTATGGAATTGTCTGCAATTCCGGCGATCTGTTCCAGGACGAACCGGAAGTCCTCCCCTTTAGGGAAGCCGCTGCTGAACACGCCGGGGACATTCTCCCAGCAGAACCATCTGGGGCGAACAGACTTGCCTGTCCGCCCTCGTCGTATATCCGCATCCCGCATCTCCTTTGTCACCCGGATCTGCTCCAGGAACAGCCCGGACCGTGCGCCGGCCAGTCCGGCGCGGGTACAGGATGCCACGGATAAGTCCTGACAGGGTGAGCCGCCGCAGATAATGTCCACCGGCGGCAGCTTCGCCCCGTCCAGCCTGGTGATATCCCCCATATGGAGCGTCTCCGGGAAATGATGTTTCGTGACCTGAATTGGGAAGGACTCAATCTCGCTGGCCCACAGCGGGGTGATCCCCTGCCGTATGGCGGCCAGCGGAAAGCCGCCGATGCCGTCAAACAGGCTTCCGAGCGTAATCATTTTGTCGCCGCCTGGACGATCGTGCGGGTAGTATTAACGGCGGCCTGGGCGGTGTAGACGGCGCTCATGATATTGGCTCTGGTGGTGGTGTCCAGGCCGAAGGCCCCGGCGATGCGGGGCACCTCCCCGGCGGCCAGCATGAGGCCCAGCCCCAGGAGGGCTTTGTCGCTGAACACCATGAGCCCCGCCACCAGGATGGTGGCCTGGAGGAAGGCGGTGAGGCACAGGCCGATGACCTGCTTGCACCACTGGGTGAATCCGTCCGTATAGCCCCGGGGGATGGAGAACATGTACAGGGAGCCCACGGCAATCTGGATGAGCAGGATGCCGCCCCGCTTGAGATTGCTGAAAAACACCTTGATCACCGCATAGGCCATGAGAATCATGGCAAAGAGGAGCATGATAGGGTTGGTACCCAGGCCGAACTTGGATGCCGCGGCCACGTCCATGAGGCCGGCCCCCTCCATGTCTGTGAGGATTTCATTGCCCAACTCCCCAATGCTCTTTCCCGCCCCTGTGACTTCCATGGCGAAGGTACCCTGGAGGGAGACGGAGAGGGCGTACAGCCGAACGGGCACAGTGGTGAACAGGCTGACGGCAAAGAAGCCCTTGAGGGCGTTGAGGGCGGGCTGCTGGAGATTGCCCCGGCCAGATGCGTACTCAATGCCGCACTCAAAGGCAGATACCACCACGCTGACGGCAAAAAGGGCCCAACCCAGCTGGGAGAAGAAGCGCACCACTGACCGCACCCAGGAGAGGTCAAACAGCTCCACCCCCATGTTTCCCATCTGGGCGAAGAAGGCGCCCAGGAAGCCCACCATCTGGCTGTAAAACCAGTCCAGGATGGACTCCATCACCGGATTGGCCACAAAGTCCCAAATAAACACTCGCCTTCACCGCCTCAGATGCCTACGATATTCCAGATGTAATTGGGGGCCAGCAGCACGAAGATCAGGCAGACGAACAGGATGGCCGCCCCCGTCCACTCAAACTGGCCGTGCTTGCGATAGTCGAAGAAGCACAGTGCCACCTTGACAAAGAATGCAATCCCCAGCACCATGGTGAGGGCGGGGAACACCACAGTATCCACCACGGTCTTAATCTGGCCGGCGGCATCCGTCCAGGTCTGCTCCACGGCGTCCGCCACATTGCCGGCGGAGGAGGCGAAGGCCGGGACCATGCACAGGGCGGCCACCGTCAGGGCCAGGAGCAGCACCCGGATTCCCTTTTTTCTGATACTCATTCTGACACCTCCATAAAATTGGAGGGTCGCCCGACTGGGGCGGCCCTTCTAACGATAGTTTGCTGGAATCAATAGCCGGTGCGGGGCAGGGGCTCGGCGGGCTTGTAGACCTTGGTCACCCACCGGGAGGTGGCCATAATCCACTGGCCGTTGTACACGCCGCCCACATCCGCCTGGTTGACGAATTGGCTGCCACCGGTAAGCCAGGCGTAGACGGTGGCATAGACCTGGGGCGCCTCCACCTGCCGGAAGTTGGCGGGCACCACGCCGAAGGACACCATGAATTCGGTGACGTACTCGTTGGAGGCCAGGCCCAGGGCGGCCCTGGAGGCGTCCAATACATAGTTCTGCTGGGTGCTCAGGTTGTCCGCCAAGGTGCGCCAAGTGCCGCCACTCAGGTTGGTCTTGTAGACCACCTTATAATTGCCCGGCACGTTGTAGGTGCCAGTGACAATCTTGTCCAGCCGCACCGCCTGGCCGGGCAGGGTATCCCTCCAGAAAAATGAGGTAAGGCTGGTGGTGGAGTTGTTGCCGATGCCGCTGAAATCGTAGCGGATCTGTTGGCCGGGCATAACCTCCACATAGCCGGTCTTTTGGATGCTTACATTGGTGTAGAGGCTCTTGTTGGTCATAGCCACCTTGACAATCTGGCCGGCAAACTCGATCTCCACCTCGATGGGGGTCTTGTCCAGGCCGTAAAAGTCTGCGGCCTTGGACTCCACGATTTTGTAGCGGCCCAGTGGGAGAGGCCGGGAGGATGCAACGCCGTTCTTGTCCGTCTCAACCGTATCGACTAAGTTGCCGGTCCGGGCGTTGTAGATCTCAAACTCTGTGCCGGGGATGGGGGTGCCGGCGGGCCAGCCGTTGACACTGTTGTAGTCCGCGGAGGTCTTTGTTATCTGGATCTGTCCAGTGATGGGGGTGTTCTCCCACTCCACCTCGGTGGTCTCCCCAGACTCCACATAGACGGTCTTTTTCTCCGTGTCAGGAACATAGCCCTCATTCTCTAACTCTCTGAGATAATACCGCCCGGCCTCCAGACCCTCGATCAGTACATACCCCTCGTTATTCGAAGTGTACTGGCCAACGGGGGTGTTGGTGCTATCATAGAGGATAAACGGCACCCCATAGATGCCCTCGCCGGTGGCGCTGTCCGTCTTGTGGATGAGGATGCCGCTCACCGGCGTGTTCTCCACCTGTAGGACTGTGGTTTCTCCGTTTTTGACCTCAAAATAATGGGGAGTGTCGTCCAACTTGAAGCCCTCCGCGCTCTCGGTTTCCACGGCATAGTACGATCCATTCTCCAGGGCCAGGAACACCCGGCCATTTTTGTCGGTGGTCACGGTATCCACCAGGGCGTCGTCCATACGGCGGATTTCAAATGTAGTGTTGGGAATCCGCTCCCTGGTGTCATCCGCGTTGACCTTGATGATTTCCACGCCGCCGATGGGGTCGTTATACACCGTGATGGTCTGGGTGTCGTTAGGGTTGATGACCACCGTTTGGGTACGGGTTTCCTCATGGATGGTGTAGCCCTCGATGGTCTTGGTCTCTGTGACGAGGAATGTCCCCACCAAACCGTCAATGATGATCTGGCCGTTTTCGTCAGTGCGGTAGAGGCCCATGCTGGAGGTCATGCCGCCGTTGTCGTCCACCACCGTGCCGTCCGCCTCGGTGATGGTAAATTCCACCCCCTCCAGGGGCTCATGGGTGACGGAATCCAGCTTGTTGATGACAAGGCCGCCCTTGGGGGTGTTGGTGATGACCACCGTTTGGGTATCTCCACCCTCCCCGATGACTACATTGGTGGAGGGGGCGTCCATGACGTACCCATGGGGCGCCTTGATCTCCGTGAGCACGTATGCGCCGGGGGCCAGGTTGGTGATGCGGATCTCACCGCTGCTGTCGGTGGTGAAAATACCGTTCTGGGTGAGGGTGGAATCGCCAATTACCCCGTCCAGTCCCACCTCGCAGCCGGCGGCCGTCGTCACTCGGAACTGGGCCCCGGCGAGAGGCTGGCCCGTGGCGCTGTCCCGTTTCTGGATGATCAGCTCACCCTTCGGCTGATTCTTAAAAGTGAGGCTGACCGTCCGGCCCTCTTTGATCTGCACGGTCTGGGCCTGGGTATCGATGAGGTAGCCCGGAGGGGCCTGGGTTTCCGTCACCACCACGCTCTTTCCGGGCTGGAGGCCGGAGATCAGGATCTCACCATTTTCGTCCGTCCGGTAGATGCCGTTGGAGTCCCCAATGAGGGTGCCGTCCGCATAGGTGACCTTGAACTCTGCGTCAGGCAGGGTCACGCTGGGGTTGGCCGAGCACACCTTGCGGATCAGGAGGTTCCCGTCCGGCATGTTTTCAAAGCGGACAGTGATGACACTCTGCTCCCCGTTGTCTGCCAGGTAGACGGTCTCGGAGGACTGGATGATGCTGTACCCGTCCGCCGGATCCACCTCCTCCACGATGTACGATCCTGGCTTCAGGCCCGTCCAGATGGCCATGCCGTTGGAGCCGGTCACCTTCTGTCCAATCACGGTGCCGCCGGTACCGGAGGCGCCTCCCAGGTAGCGGAGCTGGAAGGTGGCCCCGCCCAGGGCCTCGCCAGTGACGCTGTCCGTCTTGTGTACCACGATGGCGTTGAGGGGGACGTTCTCAAATGTCAGAGACTTGTTTCCGCCGCCCTCAATATAGACCTCCTGGGTGGCAGGCTCCTTGATGGTGAAGCCGGGGGCGGGTTCCAGCTCCGTCACCCGGTACCAGCCGTCCCGCAGGCCCTCCAACACGATCTGGCCGCTGGCGTCAGTGAAGTAGATCCCCAGGTTGTTGAGCTCGCCGGTGTCGGTGCCATTGCTGCCGTACCAGAGCTGGAATTTGGCCCCCCGGATGGGGCTGCCGGTGATGCTGTCTACCTTCTGGATGGTAAGGGTGGGCTTTTTGTGGTTCTCGAAATAGACGGTGTGGTTCCGGTTGGGATAGAGGGTGACCAACTGGGGCTCCGCATCCATGAGATAAGGGGAGGGAACCGATTTTTCTGAAATTTGATACACCCCGGGCAGCAGATTTTCCAGGGTGGCCGTTCCGTCTGCCCCGGTCTTGATTTCATCCACGCTGTGGCCGTCCGCCGCCTCCACTAGGAATACGGTATCCGGCACGGGCTCCCCGGTGTCGGCATCCCGCTTCACCACCGTCAGGTTGGGGCGGATGTCGTTCTCTAGGATGATCGTGGAGGTCTTGCCGGGGAACAGCTCCACATGGCGTTCCACCGGGTCGCTGATGTGGTCTGAGGTGGTGTCCAGCTCCTTGACCGAATACACCCCTGGCTCCAAGCCGGAAATCAGGATTTCGCCGTTTTCATCAGTGGTGCGGTCCAGATACCGGCTGCCGTCCTCGATTTTGGCGATGCGGAAGGTCACCCCAGCCAGCCGGGAACCGTCCGAACTCAGCTTGATGAGGTGCAGGGAGGGCTGGACGGAGTTGGTGAACACAAAACGGGCTGTCTGGTTGGCCTCCATCTGGATGATGCGCTGGGCCTCATCGATGATGTAGCCCGGGCAGTCCAGTTCCGTCACCACATAAGCTCCG
>OGWS01002674.1_pt1 | contig 10807 bp, 10 predicted proteins | sample 1576111 | NCBI WGS metagenome assembly OGWS01 (sample SAMEA3541534, study PRJEB24748) | human gut metagenome | biome: human gut; feature: human-associated habitat; material: faeces | place: China | collected 2012
TACACGCTACCATTATAATATGGAGCAAATAAAAAGTACAGTCTTAAATTGTCGAATTTTCTGCTTCAAAAGTCCCCTCGTTCAGTATATAATAAAAAACAAATTATGATTTTAAAAGGAGATACATTCATGGCAGGTTCAACTTACGGAACAAATTTCACCATTACAACATGGGGAGAGTCTCACGGTGCTGCTATCGGCGTCGTTGTCGATGGCTGTCCGGCAGGTCTTTCCCTTACGGAAGAAGACATCCAGTCCTTTTTGGACCGCAGAAAACCGGGGCAGGGAAAATTCACCACCGCCCGAAAGGAAGCTGACAAAGCCCGCATCCTCTCTGGTGTCTTTGAAGGCAGAACAACCGGAACTCCGATTTCAATTCTCATCCCAAACGAAGATCAGCGTTCCCATGATTATGGAAATATCAAAGACTGCTATCGTCCGGGACATGCAGACTATACCTTTGATACCAAATATGGTTTCCGCGATTATCGGGGCGGTGGGCGCTCTTCCGGAAGAGAAACGATCGGACGCGTCGCTGCCGGGGCTGTTGCTTCCAAGATCCTTGCAGAGCTTGGCATTCACCTCCAAGCGTACACCTGCGCAATCGGAGATATCAAAATTCCGGCTTCTGAATATCGTCTGGAAGAAATATCAGAAAATGCTCTGTATATGCCGGGCAATGCCTATGCCGCAAAGGCCGCTTCTTACTTAGAGCAACGCATGAAAGCGTGCGATTCTTCCGGGGGAATCATTGAATGTCGGATCGACGGTATGCCTGTAGGCATCGGAGAACCTGTTTTTCATAAATTAGACGCCATGCTTGCCGGCGCGATCATGTCCATCGGAGCCGTTAAAGGAGTTGAGATTGGTGACGGTTTTCTTGCAGCCGGTTCCTGCGGCAGCAAAAATAACGATCCTTTCTATATGAAAGATGGAAAGCCCGCCAAGGAGACAAACCACTCCGGCGGTATCTTGGGCGGCATGAGCGATGGAAGTACCATTCTTCTAAGAGCGGCAATTAAGCCAACACCTTCCATTGCCCAGGAACAAAAAACAATCACCCGCGACGGTGATGAAACTACCATCACCATTCACGGGCGACACGATCCTGTTATTGTCCCAAGAGCTGTAGTTGTGGTAGAATCTATGGCTGCGATTACGATCTTAGATCTGCTTATTCATAATATGTCCGCAAAATTGGATAATATGAGAGATTTCTACCTTTCTGATCATTAAATATGGAAACAACCACCGCCGATAAATTCACGCAGCAGTGAATTTGTCGGCACATTTTCGCTTCCGATTCCCACAAAATAATCCAAAAACTTCAACAGCCTTTTGGCTTCCATATATTCCGGTGCTTCCCGGTCAATACCGAAAAGCAGCGCCTCTACATAAGGCTTTAACACTGCCAGTTCATAAATAAGCGCCGAATTAAACATCACATCTGCCTGCTCCTGATACGGGAAAATGTTGCGTTCTTCTCCTCTTCTCACAGACGGCCACATGCGAATGGTTCGTTCTGCCGATGATCCTCTCGTCCTTGCATCCCGCACAATCCTGCGAAGAAGTCTTCCGTCTGTCGTCGGAATCCGGTTATGCTCGTCAATGTTAAGCTGCGTCAGCGCACTGATATAGATCTTGAATTTATTTTCATCCTGCAGATGTTCCGTAAGCTTCGGGTTCAGACAATGAATTCCTTCTATAACAAGTACATCATTTTCTCCAAGCTTCTTTGTCTCCTTTCCATATTCCTTATGACCGGTGACAAAGTTAAACGTCGGGATCACAACTTCTTTCCCATCCAGAAGATCCTGAAGCTGACGGTTAAACAGTTCTCTGTCCACCGCCTCCAGGCATTCATAATCGTAATTTCCGTTCTCGTCCTTCGGATTTTCTTCCCGCTCTACGAAATAATTATCTACAGCGATAGGATGCGGCACCAGACCGTTGGCACGAAGCTGGATAGATAATCGGTGAGAAAATGTTGTCTTCCCGGAAGAGGACGGTCCTGCGATCAGGACAAATTTAATCTTGGGGTTCGATGCGATCGTTGCCGCGATCTCGGCAATCTTCTTCTCCTGAAGCGCTTCCTGCACAAGCACCGTCTCCATCATATCCCCTTTTGTGATCTTATCATTGAGCGCACCTACCGTTTCGATTCCCTGCATATCTCCCCATTTTGTAGACTCCTTAAGCACCTGAAAGAGCTTATTCTGAGGTTCAAACGGAGGTACTATTTCCGGTGCAGAGCGTTCCGGCATCTGAATCACAAATCCATCGTCGTATTTGTATAATTTAAAATATTTCAGATATCCTGCACTTGGCACCATGTACCCATAATAATAGTCTTCGAATTCATTCATACTGTATATGTTGACTTTGGATACTCTTCGATAAGTAAATAATTTCTCCTTATCATACATTCCGTGCTGTCTGAATGATGCAATCGCATCGTCTGTATTTACGGATTTCTTCGATATCTCAAGATCCATGTCTACAATCTCGCGCATTCGGCTTTCTACATGGTCGAGAAATTCCTGCGTAAGTTCCATGTCTCCGTCAATGGTACAGTAATAACCCTTGCTCACGGAATAGTGGATACGTACCTTTTTGATCTTTTCATGGTGCACCACATCATAGATGGCTTTCACAAGCAGAAGACTCATACTTCGTTTGTAAGTCTTATGCCCCATATCTCCTGCTGTTGTCTCAAAATCCAACACACAGTCCATCTTCACCGACTTATGAAGTTCCTGAAGCTTTCCATTTATGATCACAAGAACAATGTCGTGGTCATAAAACTTCTGATATTCACGAGCAATCTCTCCATAAGTCGTTCCCTCTTCGTAGGTACGGATCTCTTCTCCGATTTTCACTTGATACGTTAACTTATCCATACTCACCGCCCCTTTTCTTTTACAATATGATAAATGGATGGCTGATCGGCGCCCCGATCACTTCCATTTCCTGAAAATGTTGTATGAGATATTGTTTCATATCTTCAATAAAAATATGCTCCACGCCATAATGACCGGCATCAATGATCGAAAGCCCCTGCGCAGCTGCATCAATTCCTTCATGATGACCAATGTCTCCTGTGACCAGAACATCCGCCCCCTTCTCAATAGACACTCCAATCACACTTTTTCCGGAGCCCGGACAGATGGCAACACGACGGACTCCCCGGGACAAGTCGCCAAATACCTTCACATGCTCCAGTCGGAAAGCTTTCTTTACTTGTCCACAGCACGCTTCCAGAGTCATTTCCTTCGGAAAGTTTCCAATCCTTCCGATTCCCTCTTCCTCTTCTGTGATTTCCAGAACTTCTGTATCACGAAGGCTTAACATTTTCCCCGACAGACTTGCCATTCCAAGCACATCATAATTCGTATGCATGGCATAGTAGGAAATATCCTGCCTGATCAATTTCAAAAGTCTTCTTCCTATAAAATCTTCGTTGGTGATCTTCATTCTCCCGCCGAAAATCAGAGGATGATGTGTGATGAGCATATCTGCTTTGCATGCACAGGCAGCTTCAATCACTTCATCTGTAGCATCTACAGCCACATAGATCTTCTTTACCTCTTTGTCGTCTCTCCCTGCGAGAAGTCCTACATTATCCCATGGAAGTGCATAGCTTCTCGAATAATCCTGCTCCAGTACCTCTATGATCTCTTTACACTGCATCCGCCTCTCTCCTTACCTGCCTTTTTCATCTGCTGTTTGTTCGTTTATCAATGCTCTTCGAATACCTTCCAGGCCTGTCTCGTAAGCTTCATTTCATCTCTGACTTCTTTTTCTCTCTGTCTTGCACTCACACTTTCGGTTCTTGCCTCCAGCTGTCTTAAGATACTCTCCTGAATGCTGATTTCCCTTAAGAGATATTTATGAAGCACGGGATGTCTTTTTTCCAGAAGTTTTTTCCCGTAAATGTATTCATACATTTCATACGTTTCCGGCTCTCCGTGAACAACACGCATGATCGGATAGAATTTTCCATCCTCTTCCACCATGTCTTCCTCTTCAATGACAAGACCGTGTTCACACAGGTATTTACGCACCTTCCAGATCTCGGACTGGGGCTGGAGTATGCAGGCTGTCAGAGAATCTACGACCTTTTTTCCCTCCGTCAGGATCTTAATGACAAGTGCGCCTCCCATGCCGGCGGCAATCATCGTATCCACTTCCCCCGGCATTACTTTGCAAAGCCCGTCCGACAGTCTCGTCTCAATCTGTCCTTTCAGTCCGTTTCCTACAATGTGCAGTCTTGCACGCTCCAAAGGCCCTTTGTTAATATCCAGTGCAATCACCTTCGAAGCAATTCCTTCTTTCATAAGATAAATCGGTATGTAACCGTGATCGGTTCCAATATCTGCAACAGAGGCGCCCTCTGTCACAAGACTTGCAACCGCATAAAGTCTCTTTGATAGTTCCATAGGCGCCTCTTTCTTAATCCAAATAATCTCTTAATTTTCTGCTGCGGCTCGGATGGCGGAGCTTGCGCAGCGCTTTTGCTTCAATCTGACGAATACGCTCACGGGTAACATCAAATTCTTTTCCTACTTCTTCCAGTGTTCTTGCTCGTCCATCATTCATACCGAAACGGAGTCTTAACACCTTCTGTTCTCTCTCTGTCAGTGTATCCAACACTTCATCAAGCTGTTCTTTTAATAATGTCTGAGCTGCGGCTTCTGCCGGAACCGGCACATTATCATCCTGAATGAAGTCTCCCAAATGGCTGTCTTCCTCTTCTCCGATCGGGGTCTCAAGAGACACCGGTTCTTGAGAGATCTTCAGAATCTCTCTGACACGCTCCACCGGCATGTCCAATTCCTCTGCAATCTCTTCCGGCGTAGGTTCACGTCCCAGCTCCTGCAATAACTGTCTGGAAACACGGATCAGTTTGTTGATGGTCTCCACCATATGAACCGGAATACGGATCGTTCTTGCCTGATCTGCGATCGCTCTTGTAATTGCCTGACGAATCCACCATGTAGCGTACGTACTGAACTTGAATCCTTTGTGATAGTCAAATTTTTCAACAGCTTTGATCAGTCCTAAGTTTCCTTCCTGGATCAGATCAAGAAACAGCATGCCTCGTCCCACATAACGCTTTGCAATGCTGACAACGAGACGTAAGTTCGCCTCTGCCAGTCTTTTCTTTGCATCTTCATCCCCATCTGCCATTCTTCTTGCGAGCTCAACTTCCTCTTCCGCAGACAGAAGCGGAACCTTTCCGATTTCTTTCAGATACATTCTCACCGGATCTTCAATGCTGATTCCATCCGGAACAGACAGGTCGATCTTCTCCATATCCACTTCGTCTTCATCAGAGAGCATAATATCCGAATCATCAATATCATCATCGTCTGAGCTGATGCGCAAAACGTCAATATTCTGACTTTCTAAATATTCAAATACCTTCTCCATCTGTTCTGCGTCCAGATCTGTCAGTATTATCGATATCATTGAAATAATCATTGATCTCCTGAATCTCCAGAACACTTTTTTTCTTTTTGCCAAGCTTTACAAGTTCTTTTAATTTTTCCTCGAATTTCGCCATGTTTTCTTCCATGTAGTGTCCATCCTCTCATTGCTTGTTTATATTTTATCCTCAATTAATAGAAATATGCAGTTTTTCAAGGTCCTGCAGTTCCCTTTTTGCTTCCATCAACCGCTGAAGACCGGCAATATCTGTCGGCGCAAGATTTTTTGCAGCCGTATCAATGCTGTGCCCCTTCACCCGGATTATGGTTTCTTTCAGCGCCTTTTCCTGTTCGCTGATCGTCGTCAGCTCTCTGATCTTCGTATGGAACAGGCTGGCAACCTCACGGTGTTCCTCTTCATCTGTGAAATGATTCATGATTCTTGCCGGATTTACATCCTGTCCCTCATACTGTTCATAGAGAAGTGCTGCCACCTTTTTATATAACTCTCCGGTAAAATCATCCGGAGTGATATATCTTCTTATCTGATTGAAAATGCCCTCGTCTTCGATCAGCCATGTAAGAAGGATCTTCTGAGACTTCACATGTCCATCCTCTTTTTCCCTGCTCTTTCCATCTAATCGCTTCGGGCGTTCCACTTGTTTTGCAAGCCCTGTCTGAACCGCCATTTTCAGTACCAGCTTTCGAAGTTCTTCAAAACCTACGTGATAGGTCTTTGCCACCGCCTCAATATAGTTGCTGCGTTCGATCTCCTCATCAAACTGAGTGAGACGCTTCGCCGCTTCTTTCATAAAGTCTGTCTTTCCTTCCGGCGTTGTAAGGTCGTAATCTCTTTCCAGAACTTCCAGACCGAACATGAAACCATTTCGCGCCTTATGTATCCGCTCCTCAAAAGCTTCCGCGCCCAGATGTTTGATAAATTCATCCGGGTCTTTATACGGCTCCATGCGAATGATCCTCGCAGTAATTCCCACGTCTTTTAAAATTGGCATTGCACGAAGCGCCGCCTTTGTCCCTGCCTCATCACTGTCGTAGGTCAAATACACTTCCTTCACATACCGTTTGATAAGAGAAGCATGCCCCGGCGTCAGCGCTGTGCCAAGTGATGCCACCGCGTTGGAAAAACCTGCCTGATGGAGCGAGATCACATCCATATACCCCTCACACAGAAGAAAATATGGTTTTCTTGAGCTTCTCGCCCGATTGAGTCCATAGAGATTCCGACTCTTATCAAAGATCATCGTCTCCGGTGAATTCAAATATTTCGGTTTTGCGTCTCCCATAACACGGCCGCCAAACCCAATAACCCGGCTGTTGCTGTCCATGATCGGGAACATCACGCGGTTCCAGAATTTATCCGACACTCCATAACGCTCGTCCACCGTGACCAGACCGGCTTTCACGATCAGCTCATCACGGTAGCCCTTGCTCTTCAAATATTGATACAGATCGTTGCTGTATTTGTTGGAATATCCAAGCCCAAACGAATGGATCATCTCATCCGAAAGCCCCCGGTCTTTGAGATAAGAAAGCGCATGTGCGCCTTGCGGACTCTTTAACTGCACATAAAAATACTGTGCCGCCACTTTATTGATCTCCAGCAAAATTGCTTTCTGATCCGCCCGCTCTCTGGCCTCTTTGGAGTATTCCGCCTCCGGGAGCTCCACGCCTGCCCGATCTGCCAGATATTTCAGCGCTTCCTGGAACGAATAGTTTTCGTATTCCATCAGAAATGTAAAAACATTGCCGCCTGCACCGCATCCAAAGCAATAGTACATCTGCTTCTCTCTGCTGACCGAAAAAGACGGAGACTTCTCATTGTGAAATGGACAGAGTCCAAAATAAGAGCTTCCTTTTTTCTGTAATTTCACATAACTGGAAATCACATCTACAATATCATTTTTTGATCTTACTTCTTCTATAATCTCATCTGAATAATACATAAATCAGTCCTCATATATAATATTCGACAAAAGTATCGGATTTCCTTTTAAAATTTCCAAGATTCCGGAACAAAATATTCCTGAAACTTTTTCACTGCATAATTATCCGTCATTCCTGCAATATAATCACACACAATCCGCTCTTTTGACTCTCCCCGCTCTTCCGTCATTTTCAGAAATTCTTCCGGCAACGCCTCCATATGTTCCATATAGTATTCAAATAAATTGGAAATCATATTGATTGCTTTCGTTTCTTCTCCTTTTGCCTTCGGGTTCAGATACACATGCTCAAAGAGAAACTTCCGAAGACCGGACATGGCTTCTTCTATCTCTTCGGACATCTGAATCTTAGGCTGTTCCATACTGTTGATGATCACATTGTGAACCATCGTATCCAATCGGCTTCTTGTTGTAGTGCCGAGAAGCTTTGTATATTTCTCCGGCAAATCCTCCGGCTTAAGAATACCGCCTCTGATCGCATCATCGATATCATGGTTAATGTAAGCAATCTTATCAGAGAGTCGTACAATCTGTCCTTCCAGCGTACATGGCTTCCCGCTGGTCTTATGGTTCTTAATCCCGTCCAACACTTCCAACGTAAGATTTAATCCTCTTCCGTCTTTTTCCAGATACTCAACCACGCGGATACTTTGAAGATTATGCTGAAATCCTGACGGACTGATCTGATTAAGCGCACGCTCTCCTGCATGCCCGAATGGAGTATGCCCCAGATCATGCCCCAATGCAATCGCTTCTGTGAGATCTTCATTTAAGCGCAGCGCCTTCGCGATCGTTCTTGCATTTTGAGACACCTCCAGTGTATGTGTAAGCCTCGTCCTGTAATGATCCCCCTTGGGAAGCAAAAATACCTGCGTCTTCTGCTTCAGCCTGCGAAATGATTTGCAGTGCAGAATACGGTCTCTGTCTCTTTGAAAGACCGGGCGAAGATCGCATTGCCTTTCCTCCCGCTTTCTTCCGGCGGAATCTCTGCTTAATTTTGCATATTGGCTTAAATACTGCGTCTCTCTTGCTTCCAGCTGTTCTCTGATCGTCAGTTCCTGTCTATCCGGCATAATCTCCCTCCCCACCAAGCAGTTCCTGTCTCTTGTGATATGTTTCATTATACACCAAAAGCTTTTCACCGCCAAGAAATCCTCTTCGCAGGAAAAGCTTTTTATTTTTTATCTTTTATCTGTTAAGAATTGTTAAAGACATCTCTGTCGAGCGCCTTATTCTGATGCGCAACAATAGTTGTACATACCGCATCTCCGGTAATATTGACAGCAGTTCTTGTCATATCTAAGATACGGTCAATGCCCATAATAAGACCAATTGCTTCCACCGGAAGTCCTACAGAATTAAATACCATCGTAAGTGTTACCAGTCCAACACTTGGCACTCCGGCTGTTCCGATAGACGCAAGTGTTGCCGTTCCGATAACCGTCAGATAGTCCATTACATCAAGCTGGATTCCAAATGCCTGCGCCGCAAATACAACCGCTACGCCCTGCATAATTGCAGTACCGTCCATGTTGATCGTAGCTCCAAGCGGAATCGTAAAGGAAGAAATCTTCTTGGATACTCCCATTTTCTTAGCCAGCGTGTCAATAGACAGTGGAATGGTTGCATTCGATGTAGCTGTCGAGAATGCAAACGCCATAACCGGGAAGAAATTCTTAATGAATTTAAATGGATTCAATCCTGTAAACACTTTCAGAAGTCCCAGATATACGATGAAACACTGAATTGCCAGAGCAAGAAGCACACCAACCATATACTTGGCTAATGGAACAAACGCGCTGAATCCGATATTGGCAAATGTTCTTGCGATCAGGCAGAATACACCAACCGGAGCAAGGCTCATGACCATCATAGTCATTTCCATCATAATATCGTTAAACTGACTGAAGAAGTTCCCAACGGTCTCGGTACGTTCCCCTAATTTTGCCAGAATAATACCTACGATCAATGCAAACACAATAATCTGAAGCATATTACCGCTTGCCAGAGAATTCAACGGATTGTCAGGGATGATATTGAGGATTGTATCGGAGAGAGAGGTTGCCGCCATCTCTTCTACCTCAGCTGCATTGGACTTAATGGCGCTCATATCAAGACCGATTCCCGGATTGATAATATTTCCGACACTGAGCGCTACTGTAATAGCAAGCGCTGTCGTAAAGAGGTAGAAGATCAGTGTACGCACACCAACTGTACCAAGCTTCTTCGTATCTCCGATCGCCATACTTCCACACACCAGTGAACAGAACACCAACGGAACAACCAGCATTTTCATCAGGCGAATAAAGCCCTGTCCAACCACATAGAGGATTCCCTCTACAATAATATCGTCTTTCACATGACCGGAAGGTACCATATAACATAACACAATACCAAACACAGCACCTGCAAGGAGGGCAATAAATATTTTTGTTGTAAGACCTATTTTTTTCTTCTGCTTTGTCTCTGCTCCCATCCTAGCTCTCCTTTCTCTCTTCCATATATTCTTTTAACGAATCTTTCCACTGCGGCATCTGATACAGATCAATAATACGCAGGATAAAATTATCGAGCACTGCATATGCCGGTCTTGCGGAGGAAAGCTGTGACTCTGCAGTCGGTACTGCGCGAAGCCCGGTCTCCATACCTGCCAGCTTTAAAATCTCCTGAGCAAATTCGTATCTGCTGCACACACCCTGACACGTCACATGATAAGTTCCATATTCATTTGTCTTGATCAAGTGAAGAATCAGTCTTGCCAGATCTTTTGCGCTTGTCGGAGAACCAAACTGGTCAGAAGCTACCGGAAGTTCTCTTCCTTCCTTCGCTGCTGCCAGAACATTATTGACAAAGTTATTTCCTTCTCCGTATACCCAGTTGCTTCGCACAACAAAATGCTTATGTGTAAACTCCTTCACGTAGTTCTCGCCAGCCCGTTTGGATCGCCCATAAACGGTCTTCGGATTCGTGTCATCAAACTCACTGTACGGAACTTTGCTGAGACCGTCAAATACATCATCTGTAGACAGCTGTACAATCTTCGCCCCCACCTTGCGGGCAACAATGCTTAAGTTTCTTGCCCCAAGTGCATTGACACGATATGCCAGCTCCGGATTTGCTTCACAAAGCTCTACGTCTACGACGCCTGCACAGTTGATGATCACATCAGGACGGTTGATTTCTCCAAAATTCAACACTTCATCTGTATGAGTGATATCAAGTTCTTCCTGATCCGTATTAAATATTTCCACTTCCAACGGGTCCAGCACTTGATTGATCGCCATTCCTAATTGACCGGCTGCCCCTACAATCCAGATTTTTAACATTTCTATATACCTCCATAGTCTAATACATGAATCATATCATAAAAGCGCCTGCACGAAAAGAAAAAACTAAGAGCAGAACACAAATTTA
>OGWS01002676.1_pt1 | contig 10795 bp, 9 predicted proteins | sample 1576111 | NCBI WGS metagenome assembly OGWS01 (sample SAMEA3541534, study PRJEB24748) | human gut metagenome | biome: human gut; feature: human-associated habitat; material: faeces | place: China | collected 2012
ACATCATCCCGCCGGCAGCTTTCAACAGGTGCTGCTGACCCACTACCATCTGGATCATGTGCAGGGGCTGTTTCCGCTGCGCTGGGGAGTCGGCGCGTCGATTCCGGTCTATGGCCCGCCGGATGACGCCGGCTGCGACGATCTGCTCAAACACCCCGGTCTGCTTGACTTTAGCCATACCGTCACGCCGTTTGTGATGTTTAACCTGCAGGGGCTGCGGGTGACGCCCCTACCCCTTAATCACTCGAAGCTGACCTTTGGTTATCTGCTGGAGTCGGCCCACAGCCGGCTGGCCTGGCTCTCGGATACCGCCGGGCTGCCGGACAAGACGCTGAAGTTTTTGCTCAATAACCGCCCGCAGGCGATGATCATCGACTGCAGTCATGAGCCGCGCGCGCAGACCCCGCGTAACCATAACGATCTAAACACCGTCCGCAGCCTTAACCAGGTCATTGGCTGTCCGCGGGTGATCCTCACCCATATCAGCCACCAGTTTGACGTCTGGATGATGGATAACCCGCTGCCGACAGGTTTCGAAGCGGGCTATGACGGGATGGAAATAGCGCTGGATTAAGCGCTGGCCTGCGGGGGGCGATCAGTAGCTATCATCCAGACGACGCTGGTCGCTTTCTAACTGACGACGATCGCGGTCGAGCTGACGCTGGCGTTCATCCAGCTGGCGGCGGCGCTCGTCCAGCTGGCGTTGCCGCTCGTCATACTGGCGCTGACTGTCACGGCTCTGCTGACGGCTCCCCTGATAGCGCCCGTCATCATACCGGCCATCGTCATCGTATCTGTCGTCGTCATCGGAGCGACTGCTGCCCGGGTTATAGGCGTCGTTAATGGCTTGCTGAATATTGCCGATCGCGTCATCGATAATATCGGCGCGAGCGGCCAGGCTGGTCAGCGACAGAGTGCAAAAGAGCAGTGCGGTTGCGTAACGTTTCATCGGGGCCAATCTCATCAGAGTCCTGCCGCTACCTTAATCATCCGCATGAAACCCGGGTAGCGGAGGAATCTCAAATCCTCGCGTACGCCGCGCTCAGCGCCTGCGCCAGCTGGGCGCGGGTAAACGGCTTACGCAGCCACTCCACTTCCGGCAGGGCCGGATTCTGCGCCGGACGCAAATCCTGGCCGCTGATCAACAGCACCGGCAGCGCCGGAAAGCGGCGTCGGGCGGTATGGATCACGTCGGCGCCGCTCAGGGCGCCGGGCAGCATCAGATCGCTAATCAGCAGGGCAATATCCGGCGAGGCCTCCAGCAGCTGCAACGCCTCTTCACCGCTGGCGGTTTCCAGCGTCAGCCAGCCCAGCTGATGCAGCTGTTCACATAGCGTCTGGCGGACATCCTCTTCATCTTCCAGCACCAGCGCCAGCCGCTCGCCCGCCGGGGGCGGCTCGTCCACCGCTGGCGCCACCTCCTTCTCAACCTCGGTCAACGCTCGCGGCAGCTGCAGCCGCACCGTCGTCCCCTGCCCCGGCGCGCTCTCCAGCGCCACCCGGCCGCCAGACTGGCGCACAAAGCCATACACCATCGACAGCCCCAGGCCGCTGCCGCTGCCGGTGGCTTTGGTGGTGAAGAAAGGTTCAAACACCCGGGCTTTCACCGCCTGCGACATCCCGCTGCCATGATCGATCACCTCCAGGGCCACCATATCCTGCCGCTGGCCGCTGCTGCGGGTGACCCGCTGCGTATTTTGATGACCCCGCCGCGCCCCGCCATGGCGTCGCGGGCGTTCATCACCAGATTGATCAGGGCATTTTCCAGCTGGCCAACGTCTATCCATGCCGGCCACGCCGGCGACTGCGCCTCAATCTCCAGGCTTAAGGTCGCCGGCAGGGAGTGACGCATCAGCTCGCTGAGGTTCTCCAGTAGCGGCGCCATCGACACCGCCTGGGGATGCAGCGCCTGCTTGCGCGAAAAGGCCAGCAGCCGCTGGGTCAGAAGCGCCCCACGCTCCGCCGCCTTCAGCGCCCTGGAGAGGCGCGGCACATCGCGCGCATCCGGCTCCACCAGCTCAAGACTGCCGATAATCACCGCCAGCAGGTTGTTAAAGTCATGCGCCAGACCTCCGGTCAGCTGGCCGACGGCCTTCATCTTCTGACTATGCAGCAGCGCCTCCTCCAGCTCCTGGCGCTTAATCCGATCGATCTCCATCTGGTTGGTCTTCTCTTTCAGCAGCCGGGTGGTGTGCTCCAGCGACGCCATATTGCGGGCGAAAACGTTAAAGGCCCGCGCCAGCTCCCCCAGCTCGTCGCGCCGCTGCAGGGCCGGCACCGAGACGTTCGGCTCTCCCTGAGCCAGCCGCGACATCGCCCGCGAGATGGCGGTCAGGTTCGAGCCGAGATTACGGTAGATGTACCACCCGGCGCAGCCGGTGATCGCCAGCGCCAGCAGCGCGGAAAGCAGAATAAACATACTGATGGAGCGCAGCTCCCGATGGCTCTGCGCCGCCCGCTGCTCTGAGGCTTCCGCCACCCGGGTCACGTACTGATTGATATCTTCGTTAAGCAACGCGACCAGCGCTTTGATGTGATACATGTACCAGCTGATCGTCAGGTCGCTCTCCTCCAGCTGGGCCGACAGCGGGGCCAGCGTCGCCAGTTCGCGGGTCACATCAGGGAGGACAAACGCCAGCGCGGGATCGGCGCTGCGTGTCGGCAGGGCGCCGCGCAGCTGGTCGAGTTGCAGGACGATCGACCGCGGCGTGACGGTATGGATCGCAGCCACGATCAGCCGGTCCATCTCGGCCAGCCGGCGCGGATCGATCGCCTTATCCCCGCCGCGATCGTTAAGATCGGCGAGATGGCGCAGGTTACTCTGATTCTGGTAAAGCGAACTCAGCAGCGCATTGCGCTGCAGATGGCGGCGCTGGCCGCGCTCCAGCATCTCCGCCACGCTCTGCTGCAGCGCGTTGCTGCGGCGAATAATATTGGCCACCCGCGCCTGCTCCTGCTGCGCCAGCGGGGCCGCCGCCAGCTGGGCCAGCGAGTGCTTCAGCGCCTGCTGCGTCGCCAGCAGCCGTTCCGCTTCGCTTTTGTACTCCAGCGCCCCCACCACCTGCGACAGGCGCACCGCCGCCGTGGCGACATTCGCCGTGTCCCGCGCCAGATCCATACTGCCGCGCATGTCGTTGAGAGTCTGGCGCTGCACCTGCTCCTGCAGCTGGCTGGCGTGGTGAAAGCCGAACACCGCCACGCCGCTGACCAACAGGGTGACCACGCCCATCAGCAGATTAAAGGAGAGCAGGCGGCCACGGGCGCTGGTGAAAAACGGGTGTCGGCGAGCGGTCATAACAACTCCGGTGAAGGATCGGTCGGCAGATAAGCGTGACGGTGCAGAAAATGACGCCGCGTAACTGTGATCGCGGTTAACTATTTATCACTATGACAAATATGAATGGATTCTGACATTCTGCATTTATTTTCCGGTGGTGGACTGCAGCTATTGTTCTTACAGACAGGAGCGCCGCGATGACCGCCACCCCGGTACTGGAAATGCGCCATATCGCCAAAGCTTTTGGCAAATTCTACGCGCTGAAGGGCGTCGACCTGACGGTCTGGCCCGGCGAGATCCATGCCCTGATGGGGGAGAACGGCGCCGGAAAAAGCACGCTGATGAAGATCCTCGCCGGCGCCTATACCGCCACCAGCGGCGAGATCCTGATCGACGGAAAACCGCAAACGATCCGCGGCCCCAAGGACGCGCTGGCCGCCGGGATCACGTTGATCTACCAGGAGATGCAGCTGGCGCCGAACCTGACCGTCGCGGAAAACATTTTCCTCGGCAGCGAGCTGGCGCGCGGTGGTCTGGTGCAGCGCAAAGCCATGCTCAGCCAGGCGCAGGTGGTGATCGACCGTCTCGGCGCCCAGTTCAAAGCCAGCGACCGGGTGATGACCCTGACCATCGCCGAACAACAGCAGGTGGAGATCGCCCGCGCCCTGCACCGTCAAAGCCGCATTCTGGTGATGGATGAACCCACCGCCGCCCTCTCCTCGCGGGAAACCCAGCGCCTGTTCGAGCTCATCCTGCGCCTGCGCGATGAGGGGATGGCGATCATCTATATCAGCCACCGCATGGCGGAAGTGTATGAGCTCTCCGACCGGGTCAGCGTCCTGCGCGATGGGCAGTATGTCGGCAGCCTGGTGCGCGACAAGCTCAACGCGCCGGAGCTGGTGCGCATGATGGTCGGTCGGCCGCTCAGCGATCTCTTCAATAAAGAACGGGACATTCCCCGCGGCCAGCCGCGCCTGCGGGTCGAGGATCTGACCGATGGCGGCAAGATTAAGCCCAGCAGCCTGGTGGTGCATGCCGGCGAAATCGTCGGCCTCGCCGGGCTGGTCGGCGCCGGGCGTTCCGAACTGGCGCAGCTGATCTTCGGGGTGCGCAAAGCCACCGCCGGGGTGATTGAGATTGACGGCGAGCCGGTGGTGATCCACTCGCCGCGGGAAGCCATCGACCTCGGGATCGGCTTTCTGACCGAAAACCGCAAAGAACAGGGGTTGTTTCTCGAACTGGCAGCCCAGGAAAACATCACCATGGCGACGCTGGAGCGCGACGCGACCTGGGGGATGCTCAACCGCCGGAAGGCGCAAACCATCTCCGATGACGCCATCCAGTTGCTTAACATCCGCGTGCCGCACGCCCAGGTGCGCGCCGGCGGACTGTCCGGCGGCAACCAGCAGAAGCTGTTAATTTCGCGCTGGGTGGCGATTGGCCCGCGCATTCTAATCCTCGATGAACCCACCCGCGGCGTCGACGTCGGCGCGAAAAGCGAAATTTACCGCATCATGAACGACATGGCGCGCCAGGGCGTCGCCATTCTGATGATCTCCAGCGAGCTGCCCGAAGTGGTGGGCATGAGCGACCGGGTCTATGTGATGCGCGAGGGCGTTATCGCCGGCGAGCTACAGGCCGGTGATATTAGCCAGGAAAGTATCATGACGCTGGCCACCGGCGTGACCGATTCTCACCTTAAGGCAGGGCAACTATGAGCATACCGAAAGAGACCTCCGCGCCGGTCGCGAAATCCGCTTCGGCGAAAAAAATGTTGATGGGCGACCTGATGCAGACCGTCGGCATTCTGCCGATCCTCATCCTGATCGTCGCCGTTTTCGGCTTTATCGCCCCCAACTTTTTCACGGAAAGCAATCTGCTGAATATCACCCGCCAGGCCTCGATCAACATTGTGCTGGCGGCGGGAATGACCTTCATCATCCTCACCGGCGGCATTGACCTTTCCGTCGGCTCCATCCTTGGCACCACCGCAGTGGCCGCGATGGTGGTGTCGCTGATCCCGGCGTTTGCGTTGCTGTCGATTCCGGCGGCGCTGATGCTCGGCCTGCTGCTCGGCCTGTTCAACGGCGCGCTGGTCGCCTTCGCCGGGCTACCGCCGTTTATCGTCACCCTCGGCACCTACACGGCGCTGCGCGGCGCCGCCTATCTGCTGGCCGACGGCACCACGGTGATCAACTCCGATATCAGCTTCGAGTGGATCGGCAATGACTACCTCGGCCCAGTGCCCTGGCTGGTAGTCATCGCCCTGGCGGTGATCGCGGTGTGCTGGTTTATCCTGCGCCGCACCACCCTTGGGGTGCATATCTACGCGGTGGGCGGCAACATGCAGGCGGCGCGGCTGACCGGCATCAAAGTCTGGCTGGTGCTGCTGTTTGTCTATGGCATGAGCGGCCTGCTCTCCGGCCTTGGCGGGGTGATGAGCGCTTCGCGGCTGTACAGCGCCAACGGCAACCTCGGCGTCGGCTACGAGCTGGACGCCATCGCCGCGGTCATTCTCGGCGGCACCAGCTTCGTCGGCGGTATCGGCACCATCACCGGTACGCTGGTGGGGGCGCTAATTATCGCCACCCTCAATAACGGCATGACCCTGATGGGGGTCTCCTACTTCTGGCAACTGGTGATCAAAGGGGCGGTGATCATCATTGCGGTGCTGATCGACAAATACCGTACCCGACATCATCAAAGTGCATAACAACAACATCTTACCTGCGAGGAAAAGCGAATGCGTTTAAAACCGATAGTCACCGCGCTGTGTGCTGGCGCGCTGCTGGCCGCCTCCCCTTTTGCGTCGGCCAAAGAGCTGAAAGCGATTGGCGTGACGGTGGGCGACCTTGCCAACCCGTTCTTTGTACAGATCACCAAAGGGGCGGAGCTGGAGGCCCGCAAGCTGGCGGGGGATAACGTCAAAGTGACGCTGGTCTCCAGCGGCTACGATCTGGGCCAGCAGGTGGCGCAGATCGATAACTTTATCGCCGCCAAAGTCGATATGATCATCCTCAACGCCGCAGATTCGAAAGGCATTGGCCCGGCGGTGAAGCGGGCCAAAGAGGCCGGGATCGTGGTGGTGGCGGTTGACGTCGCCGCCGAAGGGGCCGACGCCACCATCACCTCCGATAACACCCAGGCGGGCGAGCTGGCCTGTAAATACATTAGCGACCGCCTGAACAACAAAGGCAACGTGGTGATCATCAACGGGCCGCCGGTCTCCGCCGTACAAAACCGCGTCGAAGGCTGCGAAACGGAGTTCAAAAAACACCCGGACATTAAAATCCTCTCCGCCAACCAGAACGCCAAAGGCAGCCGGGAAGGCGGCCTGGAGGTAATGACCTCCCTGCTGGCGGCCAATCCGAAGATTGACGGCGTGTTCGCGATCAACGATCCGACGGCGATTGGTGCCGATCTGGCAGCGAAACAGGCGCAGCGCAGCGAGTTCTTCATCGTCGGCGTCGACGGCAGCCCGGACGGCGAAGAGGCGCTGAAGCGTAAGAACTCGCTGTTCGTTGCCACCCCAGCGCAGGACCCACAGGTGATGGCAGCGAAGGCGGTGGAGATTGGCTACGACATCCTGCAGGGCAAACCGGCGCCGACCGCGCCGGTACTGATCCCGGTGACGATGATCGACAAAAATAACGTCAGCTCTTACAAAGGCTGGACCGTGAAATAAGCGCAACCAGGCGCACAATCGTTCCGCCGATTGTGCGCTACGCTTAACGAATATGACGGCGCGGAGTAGCAATCATGGAACGGAAAGGCATTATTGCCGCAGGCAACATGCTGGTCGATCATGTCCACCAGATCGGGCAGTGGCCGGAGCGCGGCTGGCTGGTGGAAATTGTCCATAGCGAACGCGCCACCGGCGGCGCGCCGCTGAATGTCCTGCTGACCCTGGCCAAAATGCACGCCGGGCTGCCGCTGCAGGCGGTCGGCCTGATTGGCGAGGATAACGATGGCGACTACATCACCGCCATGCTCGATCAGTACCATATCAATCGCCAGCTCGTACAGCGCACCAGCTCCGCCCCCACCTCGATGACCCAGGTGATGACCGACGCCGAAGGCCAGCGCACTTTCTTTCACTCTCCCGGCGCCAACCGCCTGCTTGATCTCCCGGCTTTTGAGCCGCTGGATGCGCCGCTGAAAATTTTCCATCTCGGCTATCTGCTGCTGCTCGAAAGCCTCGATCGCCCCGATGAAGTGTACGGCACCCGCAGCGCGCGACTGCTGGCGCAGATGCGCGAGCGAGGCTATGAGGTGTCCCTCGATCTGGTGTCGCGCAAGGGCGACCCGCGCTACCGGCCGCTGGTCCTGCCGGCGCTGAAGCATCTTGACTACCTGACCATCAATGAACTGGAAGCCAGCGAGTTTAGCGGGCTGGAGATTCGTCTACCCAACGGCGAGCCGCACGTCGCCAATATCGCCCGCGCCGCCAGCGCATTGCTTGACGCCGGCGTACGCCAGCGGGTAGTGATCCATTGTCCGGAGGGGGCATGGGGCGTCTCCCGTACCGAAGCCGGGCGCTGGGTACCGTCATGGCGGCTACCGCCGGAGGAGATTATCGGCAGCGTCGGCGCGGGGGACGCCTTCTGCGCCGGCCTGCTGTATGGCAGCCACGAACGCTGGCCGTTAACCGCCAGTCTGCAGCTGGCCCACGCCTGCGCCCGCGCCAGCCTGCAGGCCGTCAATGCGATCGACGGCGCCAAAACGCTCCCTGAGCTACAGGCGTTTATTCAGTTGCAGAATGTTTAGATCGAGTAGATCCCGCTATCAGGGCGATGCCACAGGAGAACGGCGTGTCATGGCGAGAAAAGGGATACGGTTTATTCAAATCACGCCTGTTTTACGCTGAGTTCAACAAGGGCGGGCCAGGTAACTAACTGCGCCACTCGGCCAGCACCTTTTCCAGTTTATCTAATGACTCAGCGCGTTTTATCGCTGGCATCTGATGAATATTGCGCAATTTCCACTGCACGGCAGGCAAATCCTGAATACGCATTTCCGGCGCTAAACGCCAGTCTGGTTCGCCTCGTTTAAATGACAGTAAAAAATCGACATCCTGTTGTGTGAAACAGGATTTTAACGCAGCAATCATCCTGTTGGGGACTGCTGTCAGTTCCTCCAGGGCTATCGTCTCAAATGTCATCCCGCTGAATTCACGGTAAAAAGGTTCAGCAATATCTTTCCAGCGAGGATTCAGCACTTCAGCCAGAGGCCGATTATGGCTCAGTAAATACGCGATAAACCCATTGAAAATGGGACGGTCAAGCTCCTGCGCATCAAGAAGTAATTTCACGTCATAAAAATCTCTGGGATGCTGGCGATCCAGCGCCGCGCATAATTTTCCACCGTAGAGGTCAGGCAACGAAACCACTGGAAGGCTGGCATAGCCAAAAACGTCCTCTACCGCCCCCACCACTTCTCGCTCCTGTGGTGGATATAATGTTCCCCGGGCGACCGGTGAAACCTCTATCTTTATTTGCGCGCTATCGGTAGTAACAATGACACGCATCTCATCTGAACGATTAGCTTGTAATACAGCGCTCATACCTGCCTGTTGTTGCAGATTGGCGGCAATACGTGCAAGCGCATCCCGTATATGAGGTAAAGCGATGGCTCTGCTTTCCAGGGGCACCCAGGCGAGGTCGATATCCACCGATAATCGAGGGAAATCGCGGATAAAGAGATTGATTGCAGTGCCACCTTTCAGCGCAAATTCCCGTTCGACAGCAACATAGGGTAAAACCTGCATTAGCAGAGCAACCTGCCGATAATAAGGCGCCTGTATATCCATATTTTTTATTCCTTTTGAAAGCGTTCAGGCACTGTGATTTGGTATTGAGCATTGAACTTTCCATTTTCCACGATTTGCCGCTTGCCCGCTCCCAGATCGATTTTTTGGCTATCGATTCGTTTGAGCCAGCCATGCTCGTAAAAACTGGCGAAGAAGAGATACAAACGCTTGGCCTGCACGGACTGGCTGACGGAAAGAAGATACTCTACTTTACGAGGATTAAGATTAACCAGCCCCTGGAAAAGCTCTGCAGCGTGGTTAAATGAGAGGGTCCCCGGCACCGCGCTCAGCAACTCGTAAGCAGCCAGTTCTGGCGCACTGCCGATGAGTTTTTTCCCTTTTATATCAAGCGTTACACGGTATCTATCATCCAGCACCGGCAGTTTTTTCCCCGATATGACTATCCACTCCACACCCGGGAATTCCCTGAACCATTTCGGCAGCAGCGCTTTATTTTCCACACTAAGCCAGCACTGGTTTTGTTTTAGCTGTAGATAGTGTGAACGGCCCTGCCAGACTAAGCTACTGAGCCCCGCAACATACACCGGAGCGGCAAGCTGATTTTGCAAACATGCTAATGCATCGTTCCACTCCGGCTCACGTCCCGCACGCGCATATACGCCGTTGCCTCTTTTTTTTAACCAGCCACTTTGCGCGTATTTAAAGGCCAGAGAGGGAGAGATGGCATGCTGGCTTAACCAGGACTGAAGGATCACATCTCCGGGAGCGCTGTTTTGCAGCAGCCAGTTTAATTTTGTTGCCATAGATTAACCCAGAGTGTCACTTTAATAAAAAAAGTAAACTCCCTGCGCCAAATAAAGTCAACAGCGGGTTGGCAGCAAACCCGCCCTACGCCGCCTTCTCGCTGTGGGTCACGTCGGCGGAAAAGACATAGCCCAGACCGCGCAGGGTTTTAATCAACGTCGGCTGATGCGGGTTGAGCTCAATTTTGCGCCGCAGGCGCATGATCAGCACATCGATGGTCCGGTCGAATACCTCGGTGCTTTCATTATGAGTCAGCGCCAGCAGCTGTTCGCGATTCAATACCCGGCGCGCGTTCTGCGCCAGCGCCAGCAGCAGGCCGAGCGCCAGGTAGGGCACGTAAGCGAACAGGCTCGGATTCGCATACTCGATGGCCATGCACAAACTCCAGCTTACGATCATGCCCGCCGGCAGCACCAGCTGGCCGCGGGCGATGCGCCAGAACGGCGAGGGATGGCCGCTCGCGAAGCCCACGAGCGCGCTCAGGTTCGAGAAGTCCAGGTACACGTACACGCCGACGATGAACAGGCAGCATGCCAGCATGAGCCCCGGTCCGAGGAACGCGAGTCCCAGAAAGCCCACCACCAGCAGCAGAAGCGCCACCTTCTCCGCGGTGCCGAACGGCACGTAGCGCTTCACCAGAACGCTCAGCGCCAGGTGCAGCCCGGCGCCGCACGCGACGGCCGCCGCGACGGCCAGCGGGTCCACGGCGTCCAGGTTCGCGCACAGCAGGTACAGCGCGATGCCGAACAGCGCGCCGAACACGGCCACGGTGAATCCGGTAAGCGGGAACAGGCGCGTCTGCTCGAGCGGCGAGTCGGGCTCCTGCTCGCTGCCCACGATGTGGGTGCGCACATAGTGGAGCACGGCCAGCGATGCCAGCGGCAGCAGCACGAGCGCAACGTCACCGTAGGGCGGCAACAGCTCGCAGGCGAAGAGGTAGACCA
>OGWS01002678.1_pt1 | contig 10787 bp, 9 predicted proteins | sample 1576111 | NCBI WGS metagenome assembly OGWS01 (sample SAMEA3541534, study PRJEB24748) | human gut metagenome | biome: human gut; feature: human-associated habitat; material: faeces | place: China | collected 2012
TCAATGAATCAATCCGGTATACCGGAAACAGTAGCACATAAATAGGAATGCCAATCCCGACCAGCAGGAACAGATACAATGTTTCCGATGCCTTATGGTTTCGAAAAACCATTCTGGCAATTGCGAACGAACTCATAAAAGTAAATAAAATACTGAAAAAAGTAGATATTACTACCAGTAAAATCGTGTTAAAATACATTCTGGAAAAATCAATAGTATCCCCCTGCTGACCATCGGCGGCTCCTCCAAGGGGATCGCACGCTGATAATTTTCAAAGCTTATTGTCTGCGGCAAAGAAAGCGGACTGTTGACAATCTCATTATTTGTCTTTAATGAAAGCAACATAGCCCACAGTATGGGCATGACCAAAAGAATAATCAATCCCAGCAGACATATGTAAAAAATGACTTTTTTTATCGATATTCTCTTGTTTCTCATGTTTAACTCCTTTGCTTCCTCGTTGTGATCTTAATATAGGAAAACGAGCCCAGAATTGAAAGTAACAGAATTGCAACCGCAATTGCCATTCCATATCCATACCTTCTGGATGTAAATACTGTAAAATACATATATGAGGTAAGCAGCTCCGACTGATGAGCAGGTCCTCCGCCTGTCATCTGATATACCAGTTCATATATTTTAAATACGCCTGTTACCACCAGAACAATATTAATAATAAAGGTCTCTTTCAGCATAGGAATTGTCACATAAAACAAGCGTTGTAACAAATTGGCTCCATCAATATCGCAAGCTTCGTAAATATCTCCCGGTATTGCTTTGATTCCGGATAAAAAAATAGTTCCATGGAAACCCAGTACCTGCCATGTGAATACGATCGCCAATGACAATGGAGACCATTTAGTTCCACCGATCCATTCAATAGCAAGCATATCCAGTCCTATTTTGTGCAATACACTATTTACCAGCCCATAATTAGGATTCAGGATATATCCCCAGATAATTCCTATGATAATAGGCGCTATTACATAGGGAGCAAAAATCACCATTTTAAAAAATGCGTTTCCGTGAAAATTCTTGTTCATCAATAATGCTGCCATAAAAGATCCAACGATCAGGAATATCACACTGAATAACAATACTAAAAATGTATTTTTCAATGCGATCAGAAATAGCTTATCATGGAACATAGCAACATAGTTTTTTATTCCCACAAATGATGCTTTTCCAAGACCACTGTAGTCCGTAAAGCTATAATAACATGCGATAAACACAGGAATAATAATAAATACTGCATAAATCATAAGAGTCGGAAGCAGCATAATGATTTTTGCTTTCTTTGTACTCAACCAATACATAGCTTTCTCCCTTTCCATTCTATAGAAAAGAGCGGTATTACTTAATTTCATACCGCTCTTTTGGTTTTATCTTTCGGCACTTTGTAAATTTTCTACATAATCAGCTGCTTGTTCCGGTGTGTAAACGCCGGTCATAACACCGAAGGTAGCATCAAAATATCCATATGCCACATTGGACGAAAGTGAATTAAACGGCTCAGTTACTGCTTTCCAGTCATCATTTAATGCCGTGATCATCGTGGAAAGTACAGGATGTTGGCTCTCATCAATCTGTCCATTATATGTAGAGCACGGTAATGCCGCGGTATCCTCGGCAATGATCCTGGTTCCCTCTTCGCCGTAATAGAACTGCCAGAACTGCATAATTGCATCTAACAACGCAGGATCTTCTTCTGCTGCCTTTGAAGATACTACATAAACACCGCCGGATGCCTTGATTCCGATCTGCTGCTCATACTGGCTGTCGGAAAAGGTAGGTCCCCAGAAAAATCCGATTTTAGAAGCCATATCACTTCCCTCAAAATCACCGATATCCCATGCTCCGGAATTGAACATTGCTGCATTTCCACCCAGGAACTGCTCTTTTGCTTCAAAATATCCAATATTAGAAATGTCCTTTGTGAAAGTTCCTTTTTCACGCATTTCTTCTACTTTTTCAAAATAGTGAATAAAGTCTTCGTTATTCCAGGAAATGCTTCCATCCTTCAGACCGTCAAGCTTTTCAAAAAATCCATATCTTGCCAGCATTGTCTCAAATGCCCAGATACTGTAATTATCCTGCGCACCCACGGTCAGCGGTGTGATTCCGGCTGCATTCAGCTTATCTACCGCATCCAGGAACTCTTCATAGGTAACAGGCACTTCTTCGATTCCTGCCTGCTGGAAGAGATCTTTGTTATAATAAAATCCTACCATCATAACTTCACTGGGCATTCCCACATCTTTACCGTCAACGGTACATGAATGCACCAGTCCGGGAAGAAGGCTGTCATTGATACCATACTGATCCAATGCATCTGTCAGATCATATAAATACCCATTCTGTGCAAACTCCTTTGCGGTTGCCTGCTCCAGCCAGAAAACATCCGGAAGCTTATTTTCTCCTGCCAGTAAAGTCATCTGTGTATTATGCTCGGACACTTCTTTGCCCGTAATATCAATTTTAATCCCCGGATGGCTTTCTTCAAAAGCAGTAATAATCTTCTGCAGATGCGGCTCCTGTGCCTGAATATCAGCAACATGCTCTGCAAACTTGATCGTGATCTCTCCGGATCCATCTGCAGTCGTAGAGCTCTGCGCAGTCTCTGCGCCGCCTGTAGTTCCTTCTGCATTTCCGCATCCAGCCATTGTAAACAGCATAGCGGCCGCACAAGTAAGTGCCATCATTTTTCTCCAATACTTTTTCATCATAATTGTACCCTCCTTATTCTTGTACATGAATATCATCTAACGTCCCATACAGGATGTCAATATGTTTGCACATTTTCCCATTCTCTTCCTTCTGACTGTAGATACCCCATGCTTTTCCACAGATGAAGAAACTGGACATTTCACCTTCTATTGCAGGATGGAATGACAAGGTTCCGCGATACATATCACTTTGCAGTCCCAATAATGCATTCAGCACTCCCCAGCTTGCCATTGCTCTGCAATAATGATGACCGGACTCGATCTCACTGAACGGATTCCTCTTGTATCCGTCATAACGATCCCGAATTGACTTTACCACCGTCAGACCTTCCTCTACACAACCTGAATAAATCAGATTAACGGCTACTTCATACTCTACTCCTGTCCACACCTCTCCGGCATAGGATAACGGGAATTTAGGTCTGCCGCCTTTCGGCCAGGTAGCTACTACCATTCCATGCTCTTCATTGATTGCATATGCTCTGTGCACACTGTCCGTATGATAAAAATCCGTTTTATAATTATACTTGAATACGGATTCCATAGCAGATTTTACATGCTCTTTCGGTAAAATTTCCCCGATTCCGGCCATATATGCCAGGAACTGTCCGAGAAGCTGATCTGACAAACAGCCTTTTCCGAATTGATATTTATATTTATCAATCTCCTTCTGTACCTGAATATAATATTCTCCGTCAAACATCAGTTGATCGGCTCTTGCAGCTCCTTTTTCGTAAGCATCTGCGTATAGCTGATGATGTTCTTCGTCTCCTACGATCTCAGCCATCTCTTCACAGCATTTCAGTGCTGCCAGGAAGATACTGTCCGTCATGGGATTCGGTCCGTAAAATTCAATATCATAGGTTGTATTCTGCTGACCGTCCAGTACATCATCTCCATCCAGATCCCATTGTTTCAGGGCATATTCCATTGCCAACACTACTTTGGGCCAAATGGTCTTCAAAAATTCCACATCCCCGAGATTCTTGAAATCCCGGTAGACACGAACAACACTTCCAAGTTCTCCATCACAGGCCGGAACCATTGCATACCGTTCCTGATCAAATACGGAAAACATTCGTGTAGACATGCATCCTGTCTCATCTGTTTCTCTCAAAAATTCTACATTACGCATAGTTTTTTCAAGATCCGGGAACAGAAAAGCAACCGTCTGTGCATAATTCCATACATGAGGCACACTACCGTAACCGCAGCCTATGTAGTCACGTATTCCTTCAAATCCGGCAAAGGTTCCGTCTTCCAGCCGGAAACATAAATTACTTCGAAGATTCGTAATGTTTGCAGTCAGAGCATCAATCACATAATAAGGTAATGTAGTCTTATGGAACATAGCATCGGCAAATTTTCTGCTGTCTGATTCCAGTCGTTCCTTATTATGGTATACATATTTTGCTACATCCCATGCATCTGTGAATTTTGTTGCATAGTAATTTCTTACCGTTCCGTATTCACCGCGCTGGAATTTCTCGTAGTCCTCATCAAACTCGATCCATGCCTTTACCCTGTTGGGGAAATACCATGTAATGACAAATTCGAAGGTTCTTTCTTCTCCCGGCTGAAGTTCTTCCCAGGCTCCGATGGATCCGATCTTTTCTCTTCTTTTCAGGAAACTGAAATTATGAAATTGTGCAAATTCACATCCCACACTGTCAGATACGGTCTCTTTTTCCAAAAGTCCATCACTGGTAAAGTCATCCCAGAAATCCTGTATTCCATCCACCCATTCGCCGTCAAACCACTGTGTTTTATAGGTTACATTGGATCCACTGGTCAGAATCGCCATATTTCCATACCGTAAATGATCCTCTTTCAAATGTTCGGGTGAATAATACAATCCCTTCACATCATCAAATTCCCGATATTCATTTTTTACGCTGTCGGCCAGCTTCAGGTTCTCAATAACATCATATCCCTCAAAACCGGATGCATTGGGAAGTGTGCCTACCAGGCTTACTTTTGTCGGACAGTCTGCAACATTTTTCACTGTGTATCGGATAATTGCACAGGGAATACTGGAATCGTCTGTATTTAAAGGAATAAACGGTGTATATGCTTCCATAGATACTTTTACGGGCAATTCGGAATCTTTGAAATTCACCCTTGCAAAAGGATATTCACAAATCAGTTCGGAATCTTCCATTCTTGGCAGATTTACTAATTCAGCCTGAAGATATCCGTGTGAGCTGGTATATGGCGGAACCATTCTCGATTCCAGAATTTTCGATATAGGTTTTTCCAGTTCTTTGTTTTCCGTACGAATTGCAAAAAAGGAAAGGGGAAATTTCGTATTCTTGGAAGGCCAGTTAAAAATTTCCCAGTCGAGGAACTTTCCTCTTGAATTTACAGAAAAATTACCTGTTCCGATTCCGCCCAGCAGAAAACGGACTTCCGTTGCATCCCGCTTAAAGACCCGCGGTGTTCTGTCAAATAATTTCTCTTTTGAAAATGTCTTTTTCATCTTCTCCTCCTTTTAGTTGTTCGGTTGTTCGAATAACTTGTTTTATTTTTTAACTCCCTGCTTTTGCAGAGAGTTTTTTATTTAATCTTGTTTGTTCGAATAACTTATGCTATGATATTAGCATAACGAAAATATATTGTCAATCACTTTTCAAAATGTGGGGGATTTTATGAACACCAGAACACCAAAATACATGCTTATAAAAAATGAATTTGTCCAGAAAATCGAAAGCGGATATTATCGTCCCGGCGATCTCATCCCTTCCGATAATGAATTAATGCGTACTCTAAATGTAAGTAAAAGCACTATTACACAAGCCCTGAAATGTCTGGAAGCTGAAGGATATATTATACGGCAACAAGGAAAAGGTACTTTTGTAGCAGACCGCTCCAAAGATAAAATAAACCTATCTATTTATTTATGTCCTATGGAAGATAATGAAAAACATTTTTGGATCTCTCTGATCGAACAGTTTAATCTGACATCTTCCGGTTTTTTTGTAACACCGACTTTTCTCACCAACGATAAGGCTCCTCTGCGTGACTCGCTGTTGCAAAGCTTTACCAGTGGAAATGCACCGGATATTCTGTCCCTGGACGGTCCTGATGTCCCCTATTGGGCATATATGAATTCTCTGCTGCCGTTTGATGGATATATGGATTCGTCTTTCCTATCCTCTTTTCTGTCTCCCATTGTGACACAGGGAACCTATCAGGGAAAACTATATCATCTGGGTTATACGGAATCCACTTTATGTATTCTGTATAACAAGGAGTTATTCCATTCCCTTGGTATCCGCATTCCGACTTCTGCGGAAGATGCCTGGAGCTGGGATGAGTTTCTGAATGTCTGCCATACAATACAGACCAAAACTTCTTTTCCCTATCCTTTGCTTATGGACTCCGGACGCGGTCTTTCTCCAAAATCCGGAGAATGGAACAGCTACGCCGGATTGCCATTTATCGTACAGAACAACGGCAGCTTTTTTAACGATACGCTGACGGCAACCTCTGGATATATTAACTCTCCGGCTTCCGTCGCTGCTATGAATTGGCTGGGCGAATTATTTCATAAATATCATTATACCCACGTGGAGAATCTCAGTGCCGATTTTCCTGAAAACTTTGCCATGAGTCTTTCCCTGCCCAGTGCCTATTTTCAATCGCAGAAAAGGAATAGTAATATCGGCATAATCCCTCTTCCCCATGGTATAAAAGCAGCTTCTCCCCATGGAAGCTGGGGATTATGCATGTCCAGACAGACACAATATCCCAGGGAATGTTGTGAATTTATCCGTTATGTTTTCAGTCTGCAGAACCAGTTGAAGATCAGTCAGTTAACGGGTATTCCCGTTTTAAAAGAGATTTATGACGTAATGGACAGCTTTCAGGCTGGTTCCGGCAACAGCAATATTTTATTTTCACAATTACGGAATACCTCTTTTACCAGACCGCAGACCCCCGCATATCCTTTCTTCAGTAAGCAGTTTTCCTATGCGTTTTATAATATTGCCATGGGTGCTGATGCACAAGAAGAAATGAATCACCTGGCGCAGCAGGTAGACGATCATCTTTACCGGCATAATTACTATCAACAAAGCTAATAATTTAGGCTAAGGATAAATAAATTCATTTAACCTTAGCCTATTTTCTTAAATATACAATTTTGACATTTCCTCTTCCAGTCCCCACCGCTTACAGTTCTCTGCCAACTGCGCCAGCGAATATCTGAGGTAATCCATGGGCTGTTCCTTCGTAATCTCCACGGCAAAACGAAGATTTTTATAAGTGTTCTTCATTCCCCAGATCACATCCTCCCAGGGAGTTCCCTCCGGGATTCCTTTCACGCTTTCATCTGCATAGACCACATTTTTGGCTCCCGCCTGATACAGAAGATCGAAATAGGCTTTCATTTCCACTTCGTTCAGCTTCTCGTGAATAAAAATAAGCCCTTCTCCGTATCCCGTAAATGATGCCTTGCCAAGATACCGGCACAGCATCTGCTTTAGCATCTTTTCCGCACAGGTATAGTCGCTGACTCTTCCCAATACGATCGGAGAAAAACCAATAGAATTAGCCGGAAGAGCGTAAAGCATGCCTTCGCACTCTTTTCCGGCTGTTATCATTTTCCCTGTTTTCTCAAAAATCACCAGGGATTTCTCATCATATTTTACTTTTTTCTTATAATCATAGATCTTAATGTCTGCACAAAGCTCTGAAGGGGTAAACTTTTCCATCCCGGTACCTCCGTCCGTTTCTGAAAATAAGTATACCTCTTCTGCCCTGCCAGTTCAATCCGGTTCTTTTACCGGGAAACCCGAATCTCTTCTACAAAGAAATTAGTGCGATAGAGATAGCACAGTTCCTTCTCTGTGATGTAAAAGCCGTAATCGGCATTAAAATTTTCTTCGTTTTCTTCTTCAATAGAGCCTGCTGCCCGGATCTCGTCCCAGGTCTTCCCCAAAACTTCTTCCGGAGTGACTTCTTCGCCGGTGGCAACGGAGATCGTCACGGGTATGTAATAGGATAATGGATGCGCTGCTCCTGCATAATAAACCGTGTCATTAAAATGCAGGCTGACATACTCGTCATCCGCTAAAGTAATGCCATTGAATACCAGATAATTGTCATCATACCGCTGTCCCTCGGAAAGAGTTTCATCCACTAACTCATACGCTCCGGTGTGATTTTCCCCTTCCTCCTCATACTGGGTTCTGTAATTCTCATACATCTGCTGCAGATAATCATTTACCTTTGCATACTTTTCATCAGCAAAATAGAACTCATCTATTTCGAAATAATAGGTCTTTTCTTCATTATCATTGTAGAATTCTTTTACCGTGTTGGAACATTCTCCATAATCTTCCCAGGGAAGCCATGCGTCCTCATCTTCGTAAGAAGGACCTGTCGTGGATGCCGTAGTGTCGGAAACAGTCTCCGTGGATACTGTCGCTTCCATGGATTCACCAGTCTCTGAAGTGCTCTCTTCCGTTACCGCAGCCTCTGCGGATCCGATAACCTCTGAACTACTACTCCCTCCCACCGGATCACTCCCCTGTACTCCGCAGGCAGACAACCCCAGTGCCATAACTCCTGTGATAACTATTAATTTGCCCCTCATTTTGTATCTCTCCTTATGTATTTATTGTAACCGAACGCTTCCCCCGTCCATTACAAGCATAAGCTTAACATATTATAATATCATAGTTTCATCACGTGCAACTCTTCCGATTTATTATTCAATTATCATTTCATAAAAAACGCAGAAATGTATAAACATGAATTACACATCCACGCGTTTTTTCCGGTAATAATTCTCAGGCCTCTTGGGATTTTTCTTTTCCCTCAATAATCGTCTTTACCTCTTCTATTGTTTTATCTGTTGCAGATGCAATCAGTTCTATTGAAAGACCGTTTTTATACATTTTTGTAATAAGTTCTGCATGGCCCTCTCTACGTCCCTCTTCCAACCCTTCTCTGCGTCCAATTGCGATACCTTCTTCCTTAACTCCCTGGCTCAAATTACACATAGTACTCATATCCTTTCTGAAATTCTCTTCTAATGGAATATCATATTCCTTTCCAATAATATCCAGCTTCTCGTCCACTGTAAGCTCTCTGGACAATAATGCTCCCAACAGACGATGCAGCTCGTAGGTCTCATCATGCTCCGGCAGTTCCTTCGCAAGACCTATCATAATGATATTCAACAGATCCAGATTGCCCTTCCATTCATAAGAGCCGATCAGGTCTTCTTTGGTCAGATGAATATGACTCATGGTGTTTTCCTCCATATTCATACAGATCCAGATGGAATAGACACATTTGATGTCATCGTAGCTCGAATTCTCAAAATCCCGTTCTTTCTGGGAAGAAATCAATCTGCTCACGTAGAAGACTGCCCGGTTCAGGATCTCATATTCGCCGGGTTCATCCTTTTGTGCTTCCACATTAATAATGATCTGCGAAAGGCCATCCTTCATCCGCACATAAAATACAATGTCAAAACGCACCAGGCCTTCGTTCAGTTCCTGATTCTCTGTATTAAAACCAACAAGGCGTTGACCATTCTGAAAATGCACCGCATTCGTCAGTCCCGGCTCCACCGGCACGGCGCTGATATAAGGAAGTCCCTCTATCAGTGCTGCTACCTCGAGCGGATCCATCCCCTTAAATTCCTCCACGGTCTTCACCAGGATCCGCGCCAGGATGATCTTATGTGCTATCAGGCGTTTTGCGCTGTTATCGTATTGGGCGTCTCTGTCTGTTGCCATTACTGCACTCTTTAATTCCGTATTCAATGGTTTCCTCCTTTTGTGTCAGGTAATCATAGATACCGCCGGAAATAAAAGGATTTCGCCATATCTACATTATAACTTTCCTGTTTTTCTGATACAACTGATTTTCTTTCTGTGTGGGTTTTCCTCTTCCCTTCTTCCTGGTTCTATGATTTAGGGAATCGGATGGGACATCAGCTTTCGCTGACATAGAAATTTTCATAAGTGAAATGTACTTATACGCAAAGTATAACTTATAATTCCTAATTAGACAATAAATATATTTTAATATCTAAATAGAATTGTCTTTTAAGTGTAATAGTATAATTACCCCTTAAAAGACAATTCTATAAATCGGAATTTACCACAGTGATTTCTTATTAATTAAATAATCCGGTTACTTACTTCGATATTATTTCAACAGTCGGCGTTATGCTGTCCAATCCGAGTTCGCTATCTTCCGCAACTCTATAATTAGTAACATCTATTGAGTACATATAATCCGAAATATCTGGATTTTCCTCATCAGCCGGAAGTTCAACTTCAAATGTCTTGAACTCGAACACATAAACCGTTCCTTCAACAAGCTTTCCGGTCATATCTTCCTGAAAGCGAAGTAAAAATGGTTTATCCTGAAAGAAGTGAACTACGGCAATCGTTTTTCCCGGAAGCGCAAAGTAATCCGGCAAGAGTTGTTCAACGGAAGCTGTAAAAGATCCCGAAAACTGTGCAAAGTACTTTTTGTTTTCGGCCATTTGCTGCTTCCCATCATTATATCCAACCTCGTAGCCAGCCGTATAACCTTCTTCGTAGTTCGCATCATGCGTATCTGAACTTTGATCATTATTTCCACAACCAGCCAATGAAAAAACCAACACAAGACAAAGAACCATTGCAATAATCTTTTTCATACTGTTTCCTCCCTCAAATTCCGATTTAGTTCAATTCACTTTTATCATATAAAAAAGCCTCCCTTTCAAATATTATTATATCCAAAAGGGAGAGCTTTTTCCATTAATATTCTCCCTTTTCGGAAAAGTGTTCCCGCTGTTCATTTCCCCAATTTTAGTGTATATTCATACATTTCTTAATTTTTCGAGCAATTTGAGCAACTGTATCTTGGATTTTACCTACTGAATATTGAGAAAATTTAGGCTGAGAATTGAAAAAAGGCTATCCCTTTATTGAGACAGCCTTTTGAATTTAATTTGACTTATCTATCGTTTATTCTCTCATTCAGATTCTTCTCTGTATTCAAAGACGAACCACTTTTCATTCATATAAATTTCTATTGTATCGTCTGCCC
>OGWS01002679.1_pt1 | contig 10785 bp, 9 predicted proteins | sample 1576111 | NCBI WGS metagenome assembly OGWS01 (sample SAMEA3541534, study PRJEB24748) | human gut metagenome | biome: human gut; feature: human-associated habitat; material: faeces | place: China | collected 2012
CCGCCAACGTTGCCACCGGAACCACCAAAAACATTTGAAAAAACGGAAGTTCTATTTTCATTCATCTATGTATTCTCCTTTGATTGCAAATGCGTGATTCATCGGGCCGCTTCCCTTTCCAAGATTCAAACCGGCAGCAAGCGCTCCGGAAATATAATTCTTGGCATATTTTACGGATGTCTTTAGATCGTATCCCTTCGCCAAATTGCTGGCAATGGCAGATGATAATGTACATCCTGTTCCATGGGTATTTGGATTATCAATTCTCTTTCCCATAAACCAGGTTGCCTGCTCATTTTTTTGCCATAAAAGATCATTGGCATCGTTTAACTGATGACCACCTTTTAGAAGAACACTACATCCCAAACGGTTGCAAATAATTTCTGCAGCTTTTTCCATATCTGCTTCACTTTTAATCTGCATTTCAGACAATACTTCTGCCTCTGGAATATTCGGTGTGATTACCTTTGCAAGAGGTAGTAATTTACTTTTCAAGGTACTAATGGCATCCTCGCTGATCAATCTCGCTCCGCTTGTTGCCACCATCACAGGATCTACGACAATGTTTTTCGCTTGATAGCCTGTCAATTTGTCGGCAATGACCTCGATCAATTCACTTGATGAAACCATGCCTGTTTTAATGGCATCCGGATAAATGTCCGTAAAAATACAATCCAGTTCCTCTGCCAAAAACTGTGGAGTTGCCTCCATAATGCTTGTAACGCCGGTTGTATTCTGGGCAGTCAAAGCCGTGATGGCACTCATGGCATATACGCCATTTGCTGTCATCGTCTTAATATCTGCCTGGATGCCGGCGCCTCCACTGGAATCACTTCCAGCGATTGTTAATGCTGTGTACATATACATTCCTCCTTGTACGAATCGTGCATTAATTTTGTATAGCGACCTAAGGTGGTGCCCCCAATCTGCCGCTGTAAATCTATCTATAACTTACCGGTCTTTTAAAAGGCCGGAGAAATTATATGTGTTTTTCTAAGATGTCATCCATCTTTTGACGCAGTTTTCTTGTCTCCGCCTCGATATCATCGCTGGCAAAAATTCCGCTGACCACAGCAATGCCTGCCATTTTCTGACCTGTCAGTTGTGGTAAGTTCTCTCCGCAGATGCCACCGATCGCGACCACCGGAATACTTACGCTTTCGCAAATCTGTCGAAACAGTTCGAAGGACATTGGCTTGGCATCTGATTTTGTACTCGTACCAAAGACTGCTCCACTGCCCAAATAGGTAGCGCCAGCCGCCTCCGCTGCTTTTGCCTGTTCCACTGTCTTTGCAGTCACACCAATCACGGCGTTTTCTCCCAAAATCTCTCTGACTTTGGATATTTCCATATCGGACTGTCCCACATGCACACCATCCGCCCCGACCAACTTTGCTACTTTTACATTATCGTTAATGATCAGCGGCACATGATATCGATGGCAGAGCAAAAGCAATTTCTTTGCTTCCCCAATAAAAGTCTCTTCGTCTAAGTGTTTCTCACGGAGTTGTACCATTGTTGCACCGCCTGCCAGAGCACTTTCCACCGCTTGTGCAAGTGTCTGTTCGCCCAGCCAGCTGCGGTCTGTAATCGCATATACTTTTAATTGTTCTCGTCTAAATTCCATGTATTCTCCTTCGCGCACCTGTGACCTGCTTCATGCTCGCGCGCGTGCGTATCTCCAGCACAAATTGCCTTTTGTATCATAAGCGATTTCGTAGGATTTTCTTATTTATACAAAAAACGCACAGAAACCAACGATGGATTTCTGTGCGAAATAATCATTTCTGCAACTCTCTATCTCCCTACGTTGGCATTATCCAAATCAGGTTATGGGTCAAAGCAACTCGCTTACTCTCAGCCTGCCTACTTGCAAGCTCCCCTTTTTATAAAATAAAGATGTCATTCTTTCGGACAACATCTTTATTATAGTCGTTATGACAAATTATGCAAGAAAATTTTATTGCAATTTAGTAGCGGTCAAAAAGTTCCTGTGTACAACGCCGCATCACTTCCACATTGACACTATTGCCAAATTGTTTATATGCCTGTTGATCACTGCTATCGCATATAAATCCTTCTCCTGCCTCCGGCGTTCGAACCGGATTCGGAAAACTTTGCAAACGCCCTGCCTCCTCCACCGTTAATCGTCTCTTGTATCTGCCAATAATCGGGATCTGTACCATGGCAACGAGTGCAGGGAAACACGTTGGTGCTTTCACGCGAATGCCTGATGGTCGCATCTGTATAATGCCCTCCCAAAGGGTGGAAATGGCTGTTCCAGCCTGCCATTCCATCTTATGATGCGTCGGAACAAAATCCTGTAAGTTGTTATATTTTTCCAGCCACGCGTCAATAAAGACTTGATTGCGTTGATAGAGTTCCATGTTTTTCTTTACAAAATTCTGTTTCCATGCCGGATACTCTTGTGGAACTGCCTTGTATTTGAAATAATCTGCCCAGATGGGAAAACCGATCACTTTTAAGTCAATTCCCTGATAAAACTCATCCCATGCAGACAGTACATACTTCTCATACGCAGATATGTAATACTTGTCCTCTACTTTCTGCTCATCTAAAATTTCATAAATGCTGTTATCTTCTTTTTTGTAACCTCCCGATATCTGAATATCCAGCGGCTCATCTACATGCTTGGGATCATATTTTCCCAAGATGATCACGCGCTCTCGCAATTGTGGTATTCCAAACTGATGTGGACTAACGATCAGCGGTGCCTCCGTCAAACGATATCCACAATCCTGAAGCACGGCATGAATAATGCGCCAGGTATTATGGTGATCGTGACTGACAAGATTTCGTACATTTTCTAACACTATATACTCCGGTTTCTTTTCACGTAAAATACGTTCAATTTCAAAAAATAGGGTACCTCTTGTCTGGTCTTTCAAGCCTGCCTGTTTTCCGGCCTTGCTAAATGCCTGGCACGGAAATCCTGCACATAGTACATCATGATCCGGTATGTCTGTTTTTTCATTCAGATCTCGTACATTTACAGCAGAATCCATGTGATAATTCTGCTTATATACCTGATTACAATTGGCATCGATTTCTGATGCAAGCACACACTCTCCACCAAGTTGCGTCATCGCCTGATGAAAGCCCCCAATTCCGGAGAAAAGATCTATAAATTTGAAATTGTATGTACCCTTGTCTCGTCTTTCCAAAATATCGTTTCCTTCTGATTTATTACGCTCAAACATATCTATTCTATCATAGCCGCCTTTGGAAAGCTAGACTTTTTTGATATGATTAAAAATTTTTATAACAAGGGCATTTCCGCTATCGCAAAATTTTTAAATTGATCACGCTCGACCATGATCTTGGGCGCTCTCGGTTTTCCATTACTGTTGATGCCCTGTTTAAACTGTGACAAGAACTGTTTGTTACCGTCATTGATATCCAGCAGATAAAAATCTGCCAGCGTCACCTGATTCTTCATCCGCCCGCCATAACTACGCAGATTTTCTTTGTGTAGTGCGCGATTCCAGTATTCTGTCACTTCATAATTGCACACCCTATCTTTGATCGTCTCATGTTCACAGACCAGATAATAGAGGTGTCCTCTGGGATTGCCGTCGATCAGTGAAAACACCGTATCCCAATCGTTGTCCTGCACACCGCGAGATTCTATGCTGTGGGTCTTTAAGTCTCCATAGCAACCTATGGTTGGGAAATATAGGTCTAAATCAATACCGTTTTTTGACTTATCCTGTGCATAGCGGATATCATCTTGTAGTTGATGCTCCACAAGATATTGTTCAAACAAAAATTCCAGATAAAATCCAGCCCATTCCGGTTGATATTTGTTGCGATAATTGGCAGCGATCATCTGTCGGTAGCAGTCTATTCCGCGCCATTCTTTGTTAACATCTTGAAAAAATGTCAAAATCTCCTGCACAATATGCTGCGGCATAGGATTAGAAACATCCACAGAAAATAGGTCGGGTGTACCCCAGGTCTGCCCTGTATTTTCAAACAGTTCCCTTAGGAAAACTTCAACTCCTTTTGGCGAAAAGACAGTGATCTGATTGCCAAAATAATCTGTTTTTTGAAAATAATCATGCTCTGCTGCATCGGACAGGTCGCTGCTGTACACATGTGCAGAGGAGTTGTGGGCTTTTTTGTATATGAAATCCTCAATCCGAAAGGCACAGAATAATACCGTTTGCTTATAGGTGTATACCCCTAACAAAATAGGCCGATATCCTTTGGCAAGAGATGCCTGGTAAAATTCTTTCAGATCATTTGCTATCTGTATTCTCTTTTTAAAAACCGGATGTGGATTGCCCAGATAGGAAACATTTTTGGCACGGATGGAATATTTACGTCCCTGATACACACCACAGATGATTCCGTCTTCATCTCTATAAATTCCCGGAAAATATGTCGCAATGCGTTCATATAGAGCCCGCACCGAAAGTGTCTGATCATAATCGCAGACAATCGTTCCATCTGTATTCACTTGTTCTACTAAAAAAGCCATCGTTGTCCCCCTCTTTTCAAGAATGCTTTCCCTGTCTATCCCACAAAAGCATCTAAATATCCCATAGCGATCGCATCATGCTTCCGCTTAAATCCGTGGGTTCCGTTTTCAATAAAGTAAAGCTGCGCATTGGCATCAACTTCCTTAGCGCGACTGGCATAACTAGGATTTCTTCTGTAAAAAATTCTTTTTCCTCAGTTTTTTTAACATGATCGTTTCCTCCCAATTTTAAAACTATGGGCTTACATATAGCACAATTCTATGAAATATATGTTATATCTTACTATAGTTTTTTACTGTTTGCTATGCCATAAAATGGATTTTCTGTTGTACCATAAAAGGCGCTGCCTTTCGACAACGCCTTTCTTTTATATCTTTCCTATGATCTCTGCTGATTATAAAACAAAGAATGTACAAGTTCCCGGTGCAAGTTCCACCTGACCTGCAGGCTGAACAACCGGACTTAAATCTGGCAATGCATTATCCTCTCCCAAGACAAGCGGTCTGTCATTGAGTGTCATAACGGTCGCACGCATATTGCCATCCTGGCCTGCCAGAGTATATCTTTCTGCTTCCTTTGGAAGTTCTACCTCGGTTGTCTCTGTCAGTGAGTTGTTGATCACAAGATAAACAAATCCCGGCTTGCCGTCCTTGCGAGAATGCGCGTAAATATGTGCCCCCTCACGAACCGGCTCCTTTGTATCATAACAGGTCGTTCCCATCAGGCGGTTCCACAGGAGTACGGCAAAGTAATTTGGACGCGGATCAAAGACTTCACGTGCCAAAAATCCGTAATCAGATGCTGCCAGTGTATTATGGAAAATCACACCATTACTAACCGTGGAAAATCCTGCCAATTCGTTTAAGGTTCTAAGAACATCTAAATAGGTAGATGCCCATGTATCTCCACCGCCGCCTGCGTCGCCGGACTCAGTCACCCACATTTCTGTATCTGCTGCATATTTATCACGAATTGGAGCATATACCTTGGCACAATGAATCGGCACATAAAGATACTCCTCACTGTTTGCCTTTTCCGGAGCCCAATGTGCACTTGGCATAACAGATGCCAAACGATCAGATACACCGTTATAGTAATGATAACTAAATACATCCAAAGGCTCTTTTGTACCCTTTAAAAGTTCCTCAGTTGAAACATTTTCCTTGGTCAACTGCTCTACACCGCCACCACTTGCGCTGTCTTCACTGCCCATAAAATCAAGGCCATCACCAACGCTGCTCGGTCCGATGCAAAGGCAATCCGGATAATTCTTGCGCAGCCAAACGAAGAAAAGATCCTGATCACGTCTGTAGTCTGCGGCTGTATAGCCATGTGGAAAACCTGTCTCCTCCATCATGTTCGGTTCATTTGCAAACTCTGCTCCATCGATCGGTACGCCGTATTCCTTACTCAGTGCAAAGATCTTCTCTGCCTCTGCCGGATGCCACGGCTGATCGGCGCTATGCAATCCCGGACAGTTTGCCACGGAGATCATGAGTTTTGCTCCGATTTCCTTAACAAAGTCAAGCACACCAATCCACTGGTCCTTGGTCAGCACATTCAGATAACCTTCCGGCACCTTGCCATTGCAGGTTCCATCAAAATCATAATAAGTCTTGGTCGCCCAAGTACCGGACACACGCACCCATGCCGTTCCCAGTTCCTTTGCCAGTTTGCGCAATTTCTCATCATAGAGGTTGATCGGTGCATAGACCTGCATCAGATCCTTATACATATCTGTGATATTTTCGCCTTTTCCTACCTGAAAAGGCTCTATTCCCGCGATCTGCTCCGGTGTGTATGCCTTCCAGAAAGTTCCACCCGTCACTTCCGCAAATTCAATATTATAAGACATGAGACATGGATTCATCTCACGCAGAGCACTCAGTTTTTCCGGTGCCAATGTTACAAATTCTGCCATTTTATTACCTTCCTTTCCAATATTTATGCTTTTATCCTAGCACGTTTTTTGTCTTGTGTATATCAAATATCGAAAATAGGCTAAAAATATTACCAGTTTTATAAAATTTATTCATATAAAAAACTTTTTTGTGCAGTTCTACGCGTATGTAACCAATCCAAACACTTATTGATAACAACCGTATATAGAGATGCCAGCACATTGATACCAATACGCAGAGCCACCGCCATCGGCATACCAAATAAAGAGGATGCAATTGCCAGTGCTCCAAAGGTGTTAAAGGCCGTCTGCCATTTGTAGCCGGCAGAATATCCGACGCCAATACCACCGATAATACCAATCAAACTGTACATAGATTCCGGCAAAATCAGATACAAGGCAATAAAAAGCACACAACCTACAATATTAAACAGACCTCTATCCTTAGCCCTAGGCAGACATTCCTGTGTAAACGGCAAACTGACCGACATGCAGGCAATTCCTGCCCACATGGCGCGCGGCAAGCCAAGTATATTTACGATAAACATAGCACTTGATACGATCAGTGTTAATTTGATATACCAACGACTTCTGGCCGAATGCACATCAAACTCCCGGAAAAGGTCAAAAAAAGTTCTCCGATAAGGGCGATTTTTTTGATTTTTGTAAAAAACAGCCATGCAAATGACCATTCCGATAAACAAGCCAAGCAGACGCATCTGATACGCATGCCCAGTGACATCATAGCCATATAAAAGCAAATAGCCCAAAACGAAAGTGGAATGATTGTACATAATCACATTGTGACAGCCCAATATCATCAGCAGGAAAATACTGATCATGTTGACCGCAAAGTCGCCAAATGCCGGTAAAACATTTGCCAGTCTAGGCCCCGCCATGAGAATCGCAAATATCCCCATGATGGAAAGCAGGCCATGCGTCGTCCTGATTCCAAAATCCGCCTGACGCAAAACCAAAAGCGCCAGTAAAACTGTCACCCCCACCACACTGTTCTCGTTTCCTGCCAACATGCTATAAAGTGTCACCACGGCAACACAAAACGCCATGACCAAATATACCTTGAAATTGTATATCAAGATATGGCGTCGTTTTTCTTTTTTATCTGTCGTGCTATGAATCAATTGTTTTGAGCCAACAGAACTTAATTGTAATTCTTGATAAAAAATCATGCATTTTCTCTCCTATCTTTTGTAAAGCGAAGAGAAGTGTACTGCAAATTTGATTTATTTGCAAGTGGGAAATCAAGCGCCTGCGGATATCGCTTCTTTCTGCCGCCTTGAACCATATAATAATGATCATGATGCTTCATCCAGCCAGTTGGCGGCATCAGATATAGTTGTAAACGATTGTAATCGGGCTGTTTCATGCTTTGTATCCCCATTACTCTAAAAAGTGCTTTCCACGCTGCTTCTTTAAAACCTATACTTTGTATTCACTCTTTAATTGTCCAATTCCGATGCCATATCCGCTGTGATATTTGTGGGTTTACTTTTATCATTTTAAATATTTTTCTTTACACAACGTCTTTATTGTCATTATTACCAAATATAATTTCCATTAATTCACATGCTATCTCTTTACTCAAGACTCTCATAATACTATCATCAACTTTACCCTTAGCTATTTGTGCATTAATGGCACGTTTTTGTAATATTGCAATCTTAAACATTCACTTTCTTCTATCTGTTATCATTTAAGTCACTCCATCCATTCACCTGTAGTGAACCCAATATATCTTGTCACTTAATCAGTTCCATTTCATCTTCCATTTTTATAAATCCGTATCTCTCATACAAAGGTCGTCCCATATCCGTTGCCTCTAACGAAATCTGTGATATGCCCTGCTTCCTCGCATCTTTTATCAATAAATCCAATGTATGATATGCTATTCCCTGTCTACGATATTCCGGATTGGTATACATATTCATGATATAAGCCTTTTTGCCTGTCGGGTTATGATATGTCGGCATAACCTGATAAAAGCTGACTCCACCTGCACCGATAAACTTTCCGTTATCATATACCAAATATGCAATATGCTCTCCCGTTTTCAATGCATATCTATAATATGCATATGATTCCTTCTCTACCAGAGACATATCCACATCATCCGACAATTTATTAGCTGCACGAAGTACAAGGATGCGCGTTCTTACTAACTCATCAACATCTTTCATTGTTGCTTTCTTATATTCAAATCTTTCTATATGATCATATGTGCAGCCACCCAATGATTCGTCAAAGGTCATTGTTACATTCTTGTCAATAACAGAATCTGTTAATTTTTTCGTAAAGCAGATAATTCTATTTGCTTCTACAAAACCCATTTTTAAATGAAATTTGCGACTATTTTCATTATCTATCTCACAATCACTGGCAAATTCTGTACACCCCTGCTCTTTTGCCCACTTCTGACATGTCTCTAACAGACCTCTTGCCAGTCCTCTTTTTCTATATTCCGCTTTTATAAAAATCCCTTCCAAGTACCCTACTGGACTTGAGGCTGTGCCTTCTACATAGTCATGTCTTAATCCACATTGTGCAAAGCCAACTGCGCCTGCATCTGCCACTGCAATAAAAACTATCCCCTTCTCTTTGCTAATATAATCGTAAAATTCCCTTGCCAATTCTTCAATGGTATGTGATTTCCACATCTGAATCGCCAATTTTGCTACTATCTGTACATCCTCCAAAGTTGCTACTCTAATATCCATTTTCATTATCACTCCTACAGCCGATATAAGATTTATCCCTATTACTCCACCCACAAATAGAGCCAAACTAGAGCCATTCGATAAAACAAATGCTGGAAACCTGTATAAATACAGGCTTTCGGCATTTCTGTCCGTTATTCAAACTCTTGGGCAGAGAGATTTATCTGGCTGTTTCTAGGTGCACATTTGTGCATTTTATTCTTCATATTCATCTTATTTCGCATTTTTGTGTACCTCGTCTAAAATTTTTAGAGCCAAAATGGAGCCAAATATACTCTTAAAAATATACGTTATAATAATGAACTCACATATCAAAAATACTTAGTTGTGTTTCTTTTAATGACTCAACTTTTCTAATCGTTATTTTGTCATCTTCTTGAACCTGCCCACATAGAAGAGGTGACGAAGGATCATATTTGGCAGCGTTTGTTTCTACACTTTTTGAACTATAATTTGCATAGCAATATGCACATCCATTTTTGCATGTATTATAAGTACCTATTTCAACGCTTTCAACGCATCCACATTCTTTACGCTGATTTTTGTCTTTGCCAACATTAAGTTTACATCCGATAATTTTTTCAATTAATTCTCTATCTATGCAACAATTATGAATTATACCACATTCATCCAAATCTATTTTTTCTGCACAACTTCCAATCTTAATATTATTATCCGCAGCTATCTTACTTAATTTCTCAGCAAATTCCCGCAGTTCATCATCATTTAATTCATAACTTGACAATCCATCCATATTTTTTTTATTTTTAGGATATATATCAACAAAACTAATCACGCACTTTTCCGTGTATCCACTTAAAGCCTCAGCAATACTTTTAAATGCCTTCAAATGATATTCTTTCGTATATCTATCAGAAAAGAATATAGGATCATATCTCCAAATCACTTTTTGCTTGCCAATTTTTTCAGATAGTTCTTGAAATACTGGAATCATTTTTGTTTTTTTATTTGGCAAATTAACCTCAACATCATTTCCATATCCCGTTAATGTGAATTGAAAATAATAATTATAATCTTTTATCTCGTCTAACCTCTTTATCATTGGCAAAGGGTTCTTTGTCCAAAACACTATGCAATCTACAACATCTGGAGTAATTTTTATTTCACTTATCTGATGAGCATTCATAGGATTACGAACATATAAAAATCCTTCTTTTATTCTATTATAGAACCATTCCGAATAATAATTAGGAATATCCGTTCTTCTACTAACACTTAATATCATTTCATCACTTCTTTCTTTCCTTTTTTATGAGCATCTGTGCGCTAGCACAACTTTCAAATGGATTATACGCATTTCTAATTTCATCTGAAATCATATTAAAGACGAGCTCACTACTATCATACTGCCCGCCATATTCGTAATGTCTTTCTTTATTTACATTATTAAAATGCATTCTTCTCACTATTTTCGGTGTTTGAATTTTTGACTCTAATAAATCAAAGAATTCTCTTCCTCCGCCCATAGATTTGCTGAGATTAATGTCATTACACAAAATATATATAGGCTCTTGATTATATGAATTCAAAAAAGATGCCAACTTATCAATAAACTGAACTATTTGCTTTTCGTCCGAATGTTTATACATATCCGAAAATACATATTGAAAAATAAGCACATCTG
>OGWS01002683.1_pt1 | contig 10760 bp, 10 predicted proteins | sample 1576111 | NCBI WGS metagenome assembly OGWS01 (sample SAMEA3541534, study PRJEB24748) | human gut metagenome | biome: human gut; feature: human-associated habitat; material: faeces | place: China | collected 2012
GGTTGTAGTAGATGTGTCTGCTCCACCACGCCCAATATTCCTCAAGTGTTTCATATGGATAAAATCCCCCACTATACATATCTGGGATATTGTATTTTTCGATAAAATCAGAGAAATATTTTTCAAATCTCTCACCACTATAAGTCAGTCCTGCTGATGTTGATAGACCAGAACCTGCCCCAATCACAACAGCGTCGGCATCTGCTAATATTTCTTTCAATTTTTCTATACTATTTGAGTAATTCTCTGTATATTTCTTTGTCCATATCTTTGAAAACATTGAATACCACCTTCTTTATCCTGGTTTCTGTTGCTAAAAAGTTTTTAACCGTCTGCACGGCAATTTTCGCAGCCTTTTCATTTGGAAAATGAAACTCTCCGGTCGAAATGCAGCAAAATGCAATGCTCTCCACCCCGGACTCCGCCGCCAGGGTCAGGCAGGACCGGTAACAGCTTTCCAAAAGTTCACAATCCCGCTCTGTCACTGCACCGCGGATGATCGGTCCAACCGTGTGAAGCACATATTTGCATGGCAGATTAAAAGCCGGTGTGATTTTCGCCTGACCAGTTGCCTCCTCATGTCCCTGTTTGTGCATCATATCTGCGCAGTACAAGCGCAGCTGGATTCCGCTGCGGCTGTGGATGATGTTGTCGATGCAGCCATGAAGCGGATAAAAGCAGCCGCACATGCCGCTGTTCGCTGCATTGACGATCGCATCCACCTTCAGAGTGGTGATATCGCCCTGCCAAAGCACCATACGCGGATCTAAAGAAACCGGAGTGAGCCCGGACACATCGATCAGCACCCGCTTACTCTGCTCCTCCTGCAGATACGCATCCTGAATTTTCAAAAATTCCTCTGAGATTTTTTCCGGTTCACGGACATTCATCAGGGCACGGAGCAGATCATCCTGCTCCTTCTTTCCGGAAGGAATCTCCATTCTGCGATACTGCGCCCGCTCATCGCAAAGCGACCGGATCAGATATTGCCGACGCTCACTCTGGTTCATACAATACACCTCATTTCCTGCTGTTGCTTTTTCTAACAATTTCATCCTATCACAATTTCCAGTTTTCATAAAGTGTGCCTGGAACTTTGAAAGCCCCAGGCACTCCATGCATTTTCTATCTCTCTTCCTCTGGTATTCGATTCCGATTCACGCTCACTCTGGAAACGATATTAGAACTCGTAAGGCGGGTTTCCGGAGAAATCTGCGATCAGGCCGTGTGCATTTTCCAGATAGAATACCTCGAAGATCGGGTTTTCCGCAGTCTGGTACTGGCTCTTTACGATCGGATTTGCAATGCACATTTCCTTCACTGCCATGTTGTTCTCAAACACAGCCTTGCCGTGCAGACGGATCCATGCGTACTCCGGGCTGGAAACAGAGATCTCAATCTCCGGATTCTCCTGCATATCTTTGTACACTTCCTTGGTGTTGTTGGTGCAGAACCAGAGTTTTCCATCCATTTCACCGGAAAACATAAACGGGCGACATTTTGCCTTGCCATCACGTCCTACGGTTGCCAGATACTGTACCGGGTTTGCCTGTAAAAATTCTACTACTTTGTTCATGTTCTTATCCTCCATGATAAATTTGATGATTGAGTTGAGTATTTGGTTTTGAAAGGTTTTTCCTTTCGATGACTCTACTATAATGGAAGATTGGAAAATGTGAAAGTACGCACAATATTGTGGTGTAGTTACCGGAAGGAAACTACTTGAAACCCCAAAGCTGCTATATTATAATTAGTTATTATATTAAAATCTGAATTTTTGGAGGAAATCATGCCAGATTTACAGACTACTACAGAGAAAAAAAGCAGCACATGCCTCACGGAGACATCTGCTGCTTCTGCGATCAAAGAACTTCCGACCTGCCCGGTGGAGACTACCCTCATGCTCATCAGCGATAAATGGAAGGTACTCATCCTGCGGGATCTGCTTCCGGGAACCAAACGGTTTGGAGAACTGAAAAAATCAATCGGTCATGTCAGTCAGAAAGTACTGACCGCCCAGCTTCGCCAGATGGAAGAAAGCGGTCTCCTGACCCGCAAGGTCTATGCGGAAGTACCGCCAAGAGTGGAATACACGCTCACACACCTTGGCTATAGCTTAAAGCCGATCATGGATGCCATGTGGACCTGGGGCGAGAATTACCAGCGTTCCCACTAATGTTTACGGAACCCAGTACCGGATGATCTGTACGATCTGCTCCTGCCGTACAGTGATTACGGTACTGTTGCATCCAAATGACAACTCACTATTTGCACCATCTTATCATATCTGCGGATCAAAATCCATATGGATGGCCACCGCACCGATCGGGCAGATCTCATAGCAGATTCCGCAGCCATCGCAAAAACGTAAATCGATCCGGTAATGTCCCTGACGCGGCACCAGTGCATGAAGCGGGCATTTCTGAGCGCATCGCCCGCAGCGGGTACAGGTATCCAAAATATAGTATACTGCTTTTTCCTTATGGGATTCCATTTCGTTTGTCATTTCGCTGCTCCTTCCTGCAATTTCTTTTCCGCATCCATCCATTCCTGCGCGGTATATTCTTCCACCGCTGTCGTTGTCACCCGTTTTATATGTTTTTCCTTCAGTCGCAGATACACAACTTCCCTGAAAACAGTATAACAAACAGATGCAAGCGGAATAAAGATGAGCATCCCCGCAATTCCCATAAGATTTCCGCCGATGGTAACTGCAGAAAGGACCCATATGGACGGAAGTCCAACGGAACCTCCGACCACATGCGGATAGATCAGATTCCCTTCGATCTGCTGAAGCAGCAGAAATACAAGAATAAACAGCATTGCCTGTTTCGGACTTACCATAAAAATCAGAAAACAGCCCACTGCGCATCCGATAAACGCGCCAAAGATTGGGATCAATGCAGTAAAGGCGATCAGGGTTCCGATCAGCAGTGCATAGGGCATTTTCAAAATGCTTAACGTGACGGCAAACATGCTTCCGAGGATCACAGCCTCCAAGCACTGTCCTGTAAGGAAATTGGCAAATGTCCGATAAATCAGGGAACAGATTTTAAGGAGTGCATTTGCTTTCTGTTTAGAAAGAAACGCAAAACATACCTTTCTTATCTGTATGTGCAATTGTTCTTTCTGAAAAAGAATATAGCAGGCAAAGGAAAATGCAATGAAAAAGGTGGCAAGTCCGCTGACGATCGAGCTCACTGCTGACATGGTCGTGCTCATCATATTTCCCGCTCCGCTGCCAAGAATGCTGATTCCCCACTGAATGGCCTGATCTGGCTGAAACTGGATCTGATTTACATAATTCATAATATTCTGGTTGTTATGTGAAAAATCCCGAATCCAGCTTTGCATCTGCGGAATAAAATCGGCAATGCTCATCATCAGTGTTCCCATAGTCCGGGTGAGCTGCGGGATCACACCAAACATCACCAGTACCATGACACTGACAGCCAGTATCATGGTCAGAAGAAGGCTTACCGGTCTGGCAAGCTTTTTGCTTTTTTTCTTTCCGGCTTTGACCTTCCCAAAGATCATCTTTTCCAGAAAGCTCATCGGCACGTTGATGACAAAAGCAATTGCGCCTCCCAGTGCAAAGGGGAATATGATCCCCCATATTGTTTTCAGCACATCGATCACAACTTCAAATTTCCACAGCGCAGCTGCCAGCAATGCTGTGAAAATGATCAGTTCCCGAATTTTTTTCATAGATAGCTTACTGAAATCCATTATATTTCTCCATTTTTTCCTAATTTCGTGCGAATCCACTTCAGCAACTGAATGATTGGAAGACTGGCAAAGGCATACAGATATACGCAGCCGAGCTGTACCGGATTGAGAGTCTCCACCTGAAATACACGATGAAGGCCGGGAACGGTCAATACTGCGGTGATCAGTACTGCGCCGAGCACAAAGGCTCCCTGCAGCCATGGATTGTTAAAGAACCGATTTGTAAAGATAACCGGATGATCCGACTTGCAGTTAAATCCATGGAACAGGCGTGCCAGACAAAGTGTTCCGAACGCATACGTACTGCCAAGCAGCGCGCCGTCCTGGTGATATCCTGTCAGAAATGCGATCATTGTCATCGCACCGATCACAAAGCCCTCCAGACCGATTTTGCCGAGGAAATCCTTTGTCAATATCGATTCGTCCGCAGATCTTGGTTTCTCATTCATCACATCACTGTCAGAAGACTCCACGCCAAGTGCGATGGCAGGAAGGCTATCCGTCAGAAGATTAATAAATAACAGGTGTACCGGTGCAAACGGAACCGGAAGTCCTGCAACCGATGCATACAGAACTGCTAAAATTGCTCCAAAATTTCCCGACAAAAGAAACTGGATCGCATACTGAATGTTTCGATATAAATTTCGTCCATTTTCTACTGCTTTTACAATGGTTGCAAAATTGTCATCGGTTAGCACCATGGCGGCAGCATCTTTTGCCACCTCGGTCCCGGTGATTCCCATTGCAACACCGATGTCCGCCTGCTTCAATGCCGGGGCATCATTCACACCGTCTCCGGTCATTGCAACGATCATTCCTTTTTCCTGCCATGCGCGGACGATACGGATTTTATGCTCCGGGGAAACCCTTGCATACACAGATATATCCGGGACAAAATCCTTCAGCTCCTCATCACTCATTTTTTCGATATCCGCACCCTCGCAGGCTTCCGATAAATCATGCAGGATTATGGCGGCTGCCGTAATTTTATGATCTCCTGTAATCATGACCGGCCGGATTCCTGCTTTGATGCATTCTGCGACGGCAGCCTTTGATTCTTCTCTCGGCGGATCCATCATGGCAATGAGGCCGAGAAATACGAGATGAGCCTCATCCTTTGCTGTTAATACATGCTCCTTTGGAATTTCGCGATAGGTAAATGCCAGTACACGCAGGCCTTCCATTGAAAAATCCCGGTTCTGCTGCTGTATGGTTTCTTTATCTGCTTCTGTAATTTCGCGGATTCCGTCTTTTGTCCAAATCCATTCCGTCAGCTCCAGCAGTCGGTCAACCGCTCCTTTTACGATCATCCGGTTTTCACCGTTTATCCTGTGAAGTGTTGACATCATCTTACGGTCACTGTCAAATGGAAGCTCTCCTTCTCTCGGATGGCGGTTTCGTACGCTTGCAGCCTCGATTCCGTACCGGCTTCCCAAATTGATCAATGCAGTTTCTGTCGGATCCCCGATTTCCACTCCGTTTTCATTCGTCGAATCATTACATAAAATACTGCACTCCAGAAGATAGTTCTGTGCCGGATCTGCTATATCAATTTCTGCTGCCGGGATCCGTTTTCCTTCTACATAGTAATCCTCAACCGTCATTTTATTCTGTGTCAGTGTTCCTGTTTTATCCGAGCAGATGACGGAAACACTTCCAAGGCCTTCCACTGCCTGCAGTTTTCGGATGATCGCATGCTCCTTTGCCATCTTCTGTGTTCCGAAGGAAAGGACAATGGTCACGATCGAGCTTAACGCTTCCGGAATTGCCGCAACCGCCAGTGCTACGGCAAACATGAATGCACTGCTGATCTTTTCACCTCGAAATACGTTGATTGCAAATAAAATCCCGCAGAATACCAGAATCAAAACGGATAATTTCTTTCCAAACTCTTCCAGACTCACCTGTAACGGAGTCTGTTTTTCGAAAGTTGACTTCAAAAGTCCTGCAATCTTTCCAACCTCCGTCTGCATTCCTATGTCCGTTACCACTGCCTTTCCGCGTCCATATGTCACAAAGCTGCCGGAAAAGAGCATATTGGTCCGATCTCCCAGCGGAGCCTCTGCCAAAATAGCCTCCAGGCCCTTTTCGACTGCAAGACTCTCTCCGGTAAGAGCACTCTCATCAACCTTAAGACTTGCATTTTCAATCAGCCTTGCGTCCGCCGGGATCATGTCGCCTGCTTCCACCAGGATCACGTCTCCAACCACCAGCTCTCTCGCCGGAAGCTGGATCGTGGAACCATCGCGCAGTACCTTGGCCTGCGGTCCTGCAAGCTTCTTTAAGCTCTGCAGAGACTGTTCCGCTTTTACGGTCTGCACAGTGCCCAGGATCGCATTGATCGTGATCACGATCAAGATCACAGCCGCGCTTTCCTCATCGCCAAGCATGCCGGATATGATGGCCGATGCAATTAAGATCAGTACCAGAAAATCCTTATACTGTTCCAGAAAAATCTGGGGGATACTTTTCTTTTTCCCCTCTGCAAGTTCATTCCAGCCACACCTTTCCCGGAATTTTCCGGCCTGCTCACTGGTGAGGCCTGTCTCGCTGCTTTCCACACGGTCCAAAACCTCTTTCACCGTTTGCTGATAAAATTCCTTCATCACTTCTGTCTCCTCTGTTTAAGCATTTTTCCACTGTATTTCTTATGCAATGAAGGTTTTTCAATAAAAAAGAGACCTTTATTGCACAATAATAATGCAATAAAAGTCTCACCGTTTCTTTGTGACACCGGATGCTTCCATCGTACTGACGACATCACAAACGCAGATTACCAGCGTAGGTTACTCCCCTTTATTGAGTTCATCATATACCAAAAACCGTGCGGATGTCAAGATGCTTTTTCATAGGTTCCATCCGCCAGCAGCTTCTGATATGCATTGTAGGCATCTTCCAGACTGTCATATTTTTTGCCGGATGTATAAGGGGAAAAGTCTGCAATATGATCCGCAATTGCAACATACGTCTTTCCGTCCTTCTTTCTTGCAGCTGTTGTCGTTTCAGAAATATAAAAACCACCGTCTGCTTTGCTGACTATGACCGGAATTTTTTTTCCTGCCCCAACCTGATTGGTATCCATAGATGTCCAGAACAAATACCGACTGGATGCATATTTCGGACTTCCCATATAGGCCCATGTTCCGGTTCCCAGCAGACTGCTGCTGCCTTCCTTCCGGATTTCCTCATTAACTCTTGTCAGCATATCAGACTTTGGACACTTAGAATCTATTTCAAAATAAGTCTTATTCTGTTTTTTCAGCTCATCCAGTATATCGGTTTTATCGAGTGCTCCATGCAGATCAGCGTTATACGGAAAAGAAACCGGTGTATCATTGCCGCCTGCTCCGCTCCATATTACCTTCATTCCGAAATCCGGAATATATGACAGCGTACATTCTCCGTTCTCAACAGGGATTCCGATCCAGTGCTCCGTGTTACCCTCGTCCCTTGAATGCGTGATCCCGGCAATCGTAACGGGATCATAGGCATTCCAGTTGTCCCGTTTCTGTTTTAATTTCACTGTCCTGGAATAATTTGCTGTATCCTCAGTAATCACAGCTGTCATCACTTCCGAGTAAGCAGAGCGCACATTGGCAAGATCAACCGTCTCACGGCTTTTCTCCAGATGTCCTGAAAAAACAGGCATGGATATCGCAACAAGAACTCCGAGGATCGCAACGACGATCAAAAGCTCCGCAATCGTAAAGCCGTTGTTCCCAGTCTTTTGTTTTTTCATGATTTTACGCTCTCCTTATGCCATTCTTTCGTACCGTTTTATTGTACTGCATTCTTTTTCGTTTTGCAATGATTGAGAATTTCTTCCCGCGCTTAAGAGACATGCTTCTGTTACCAGAAGCGTTCCCTCTCCGTCACTGTGGACGGAACCGCCCTCCAGCACAAACACCTTCCCGCATCATATACCGGATAACCAAGAGCATCACAGACAGCCTCTGCCACGGCATTATCTTTTTCCCAGTCTGCATAAAGGCCGTCCACGTCACCTCCCTGGGCATATGAAATCCATCTGATGCCGGAAGTGTTTTCAAGCGTTCCGGCAGAATGGTTTTATATGTCCATCACCTCGGTCACGAGATATCCGGCATTTAAGGCAATGGCTTCGCCCGGTTCCAGGTACACCTCCACTCCGTACGTGTCCCTGATATGTCGAACACAGCGGATCAGCAGTTCCAGTTCTTCTACGTTGTCCGCGTCCACCCCGGCGGTTGTGATCACGGTATCCGTGGATGATACTTCTTTGACGCAAAGCCGAACAGCCAGTAGCCGGACGGGCAGGTCGGAATATGTGCCTGATAACAGCTGCCGTAAAACTCCTTGGTAAAAAGCCCTTCCGTATCCTAAAAGACTCTCTTTACAGGATACGGAGGGAGTTGCATTTCTATGCGTTTCATTTCTGTGCACCGGATGAACCGATCAGTACCTTCTTTCCTTCAAACGCAAAGCCATAGCTGCGGATTTTATCTTCAGAAAATCCTGCTGCCTTTAATTTGGCATCATAGCGTTTCTCGCGAATCTGACGAAGCGCCGCCTGCACGGTATCGGCAAGCGTCTGTTCCTCCTCCGGATCATGCACCTTAAACTCGATCAGAATCGCGTCTTCCGCTTTTTGCAGTGGCGTCATCATAATATCGTAACGCCCATATCCGCTTTCTCCATTCGACTCAATCCGATACCGTCCGCGCAGTTCCACCAAAAGTTCGAGCACGAAACCATGATAAAACCGCTCCGGCTGCGTTTTTTCAGATGGATGCTTTCCGGTATCAAAAAAGCTGAATGTCATAAGTGCAATGTCATTCATATAGGCATTCATCTCTTTGGTATTCCCAGACAAAAGCGCCTGAATAAAGCCATTATAGCTGGATAAGGACCGACCAAACCATCCCTTGAACATGGCCGCAAACATTCCATAAGTTTCCTGGTTGGTGATTTTTAAGAAATACCATGGCTCCAGAAAATCCCCCCGGTATTCGATGCTGTCTGCTTTCAGATAACCACCTGCCAGCAAAAGGCTCCAGATCGCACGTTCATCCTGGTCCAGCTGATCATAAACAATCTGTTCATCAAAGGTCACTGAAATTTCCCTGCCACTGATCAGCTGCTCCATCTTCTGTTTTACATCGGCAGAGGATGTCTGGATCAGACGGTTTACCAGGGCATTGGAACTGGTTGCTGCCCAATACGGACGAAACTGCTTTTTGTCCAGATAATTGGTAATCGACCACGGATTATAAATGTCACGGCAATGTCCGAAAATAAAACCATCATACCATTTTTTCACTTGCTTCTGCTGATCCGATAACCCATACGTTTCCAGTGCCTCAAACACTTCTTTTTCCGTAAAACCAAAGCAATCCGCATACTCTTCGGATGTCGTTGTCACCACGTTCAGATTGTTTAGATCTGAAAAGACCGATTCTTTTGAAATTCTGGTAATGCCGGTCATGACTGCCCGTTCCAGATATGGATTGGTCTTGAATACTGCATTGAACAGACTGCGGATGTAGGAAACAAAACCATCCCAATACCCTTTCAGCCAGGCTTCCTGCAGCGGTGTATCGTATTCATCCAGCAGGACGATCACCTTTTTTTCGTAAAAACGATTCAAATAACAGCACAGATCATTTAATGCAGAAGAAGCCCTTGCATCTTCCATTTCCATGGTGACCTGTTCATAAGCCTGTTTTTCATTTTCACTCAGGGTCGTTTTCTGAAGCAGAAAACGGTTCTCTTCATATTTTTTTGCGATCAGCGCATTAATCTGCTTTTTCGCATCGGACAGATTATCTGCCTTTACCGAAGCAAAACTCAAAAACAGGACTGGATACGTTCCCTGCAACTGCCGGTACGTCTCATACTTCCAGATATCCAAGCCCTCAAACAGATCCGCACGGTCTGCATAATGATTGGAGAAAAAGCAATGTAACATGCTCATATTCAAAGTTTTTCCAAACCGGCGCGGACGTGTGATCAGCGTAATCTCATCTCCAGATTCCCACCATTCCCGGATCAGCTTTGTTTTATCCACAAAAAAGTAATCATGTTCACGCAACGATGCGAAATCCTGTTTTCCGATGCTGATTACCCTGGTCATACTTTCACCTGCTTTCTGTCTTTGTCACCAAGTTGTGCAGCTGCCTGATATAAAACAATGACACGAATCTTACTTACGAGTCTAGCATATTTCCTTCGGCGTGGCAACCTGACGAATTTTCTAATTTAAGAACTCCCAGTCTGTAAACGCTCAGCTACTCATGTTCCATATACCCAAACATCTCGGAGAACTCTTCCAAAAATGTTTCCTTCAGCATAAACCGGTCGATCATACCGTTGTTCAGATACCATTCGAAATCGGCTCCTCTCTGTTCCGCGATGAGAATCAGGCGGATCTCCGGATTGATGCGCCGGACCACCTCACACAGTTCGATTCCGTTCATGGTCGGCAGTGTGTACTCCGCGATCAGAAGATCATAGGCTGACGGATCTTTCTGGACCCGGTCGATAAGGGCCGCCGGGTGTGCGTACAGATCCACTGTCTTCCGGCTGTGAGATGCGGCCGCTTTCCAGGTCTTTGCAGATTCTTCGCCGGATACAATGGCTATCTTTTGTACATGCTTCAGCCGTTTCCGGCCGTCAGCTTCCACTTCCGGGCCGCTCTGCGGGATCTCAATGACAAATGTTGTTCCCTCACCCGCTTTGCTCTCTACACAGATCGTTCCACCGACCGATGTCACCATATTCCGAACCACCGAAAGACCGAGTCCTGTACCCTGTCTCGATCCTTTTGTTGTGTAGAACGGTTCAAAGATCTTCTGCATGGCATCATCTCCGATTCCGCAGCCGGTATCAGATACCTGCAGGCGGATCGCATCGTTCCCTTTTGCCGTCAGCCGGATCCACAACTCCTTTCTCTCGGTCTTTTCCATAGCCTGAAACGCGTTTTTGCAGAGATTCATCAAAATATGTTCCGCCATCCGTCTGCGTCCTAAAACATACAGTGGCTCCTCCGTGAT
>OGWS01002687.1_pt1 | contig 10744 bp, 9 predicted proteins | sample 1576111 | NCBI WGS metagenome assembly OGWS01 (sample SAMEA3541534, study PRJEB24748) | human gut metagenome | biome: human gut; feature: human-associated habitat; material: faeces | place: China | collected 2012
CGGATATGAACGTTTTTTCATCAGATACTTTCTACTGCCGAGATATTTTCACCCCAACAACTACAAATTTACAGTACACTGATAAATCTTCTAAATGCCTCAAGTCCTTCCGGTGTGCATTTGTATACGCCTGCATCTTCCAGTACCTGGCAGAAGACTTTTCCTACTTCCTGCTGAAGAATTTCTTCTACATTGCTTTCATTGACATCCGGGTAGGATGGAAGAAATTCGTCAACCCAGTCAGCATGCTTTGCAATCTGCTCATTGCTGCGGATATCTTTCTTTTCAAGGATATATTCTTTCAATAATTCCATTTCGCCTTTCAGACGTGCCGGAAGAACTGCAAGTCCCATTACTTCGATCAGACCGATATTTTCCTTTTTGATATGATGAAGCTTTGCGTGTGGATGATATACACCCAGCGGATGCTCTTCAGTAGTGATATTATTTCTCAGTGTGAGATCCAGTTCATACAGGTCACCACGTTTTCTTGCGATCGGAGTGATCGTGCTGTGTGGTGTTCCGTCAGTTTCTGCAAAGATGAAAGCTTCTTCATCTGTATAACCACGCCATTTATTCAGGATATGTTCAGCGAGGTCGATGATACGCTCTGTATCTTTTCCCTGAAGACGGATCACAGAAAGTGGCCATTTTACAATGCCGGCTGTAACATCTTCGTATCCTGCTACTGTAAAGTTCTCGATCACCGGTGCCTTTGCCATAGCAAAAGTATAGTTACCTCCCTGGAAGTGGTCGTGGCTTAAGATTGATCCGCCTACGATCGGGAGATCAGCATTAGATCCCAGGAAATAATGTGGGAATAATTTGATGAAGTCGAACAGCTTTGCAAATGCATGGCGGTCGATCTTCATTGGAACGTGCTGTCCGTTGAATACGATACAATGCTCGTTATAATATACATATGGAGAATACTGGAATCCCCATTTTCCGTTCTGGATCGTGATCGGGATGATACGGTGGTTTTCACGTGCCGGGTGATCCAGGCGTCCTGCATATCCTTCATTTTCCATACAGAGCTGGCATTTTGGATAAGCAGAAGACTTTGCTTTTCCTGCAGCAGCGATGGCTTTTGGATCTTTTTCAGGCTTGGAAAGGTTGATCGTGATATCCAGAGTACCATATTCTGTATCAACAGTCCATTTGCGGTCCTTTTTGATACGGTATCTGCGGATATAATCACTGTCCTGACTCAGCTTGTAGTAGAAAGCAGTTGCTTTTTCAGGAGACTCTTCGTATTTTTTCCAGAAAGCGTCCTGAACCTGAGCCGGACGTGGCATGAGACAGTTCATGATCTTTGTATCAAAGAGATCACGGTATCCGATACTGTCTTCAATGATGCCTCTTGCAACAGCCTCATTTAAAAGATCAGCAAGTACGTCTTCAAGAACGATGTTGTCAAGGTCGCAGTCTGTATCTTCGTAGTTATTTTCTTTAAAAAGATCCAAAAGAAGGTTCGTTGTATAGATTCTTTCAGATTCCGGTGTCAGCCCGGTATTAATTCCGTACTGTACTAATTTTTTGATTGATTCATAAAGCATGATAATAAATCCTCCTTTAAGGTAAAAATATAATGTGGTTAAGCAAGTCTGGAAGCTCCGTCTCCGATATCAACAGTATAGAATTCTGCTTCATGTCCGACTTTTTCTGCATAGGCTTTTCCAATCGTTTCAATGAATGTATCAACGGCCTCATCTTTCACGATGCTGACAGTACATCCACCAAATCCGCCTCCTGTGATACGGGAACCGAGAACACCGGGGATCGCCCAGGCAAGATCAACAAGAATATCGATCTCATCGCAGGAAACAGCATAATCATCCCGCAGGGAAATGTGGGACTGGTTCATCAGTTTACCAAATTCCTCGATCTTTCCGTCCTTAAGTGCCTGTACAGCGGTGATCGTACGCTGATTTTCGTAAACGGCATGCTTTGCACGTTTCCGCTGGATCTCATCAGAGATAAGCTCTTTGTTGGCTTCAAATTCTTCGATAGAGAGATCACCTAAAGACTGGATATCCAGCTTTGTCTGAAGAGCCTTTAATGCCGCAGCACACTCATTTCTTCTGTCGTTATAAGCGGAATCTACAAGGCTGTGCTTCACCTTGCTGTTGGTAATGACGATCTTTGCACCGTCCAGCACGCAAGGTGCATACTCATAGTCCAGAGTAGCTGTATCCAGGAAGATCGCATGATCTTTCTTTCCCATGGCAACAGCAAACTGATCCATGATTCCACAGTTGCAACCGTTGAAGTTATTTTCAGAATACTGTCCGATCAGGGCGAGATCCGTCATGGACAGGTCTTTGATATCAAAAAGGTCAGATAAAATAACTCCGGTCAGAACTTCAAGTGAAGCGGAAGAGGAAAGACCGGAACCATTCGGGATATTTCCCCAGATCACCATATCAAATCCACTGGAAATCGGATGTCCTTTTTCCGCAAATGCCCAGACAACTCCGAGTGGATAATTTGCCCAGTTGTATTCTTTTTTGTTCGTGAGATCATCCAGTGAAGCTTCTACGACACCGAATGAATCAAGGTTCATAGAGTAAAAATGAATCTTGCGGTCCTCTCTTTTACGGGCAGCTCCGTAAGTACCGAGCGTCAATGCACACGGAAATACATGACCTCCGTTATAATCGGTATGTTCTCCGATGAGATTGACACGGCCCGGGGAAAAATAAAAATTTACTCCGTCGGAATTGCCGAAGAGTTCCGCGAATTTGTCAAATAACTTCTGCTTCATTTTACAATCCTCCTGTAATCAATATTGCCCGAAACATTTCCCATGTCTGGATACTGATTTTATTATAAATGAAAGAGTCGGAAACGTCCATAAAAAATACGTGCTGTCATATGTAAAAATGTTGCAGTGAAAAGAAGAAACGTCTATAATGATAAAAGATGGAGCAAAGACGGGAGGCTGGTTTATGTCAGATTCTTATAAGCATTCTTATATTGTCGGAGAAAATCTGTTAAATTCCCTGTCGGTATACAATGTAGGGTATCAGAAGTGCGATCCGGAGTATCAGTGGGGACCGGGAGTGAGAGATCATTATTGCATCCACCATATTTTCTCGGGAAGTGGTTCTTATATGATCGGAGAAAAGCAGATTCGGTTAAAAGAGGGAGATACGTTTATCCTGTATCCGGGAGTGGAAGTGCGGTACTGTGCGGACCGGGAGAAGCCGTGGGAATATGGCTGGGCCGGTTTTATGGGAACTGATGCGGCATCGATCATAAGAAATACGGATTTTACAAAGGAAATTCCATATATTCCTGCGGGAAAGATTCCGGACAGGAAGATCAGGGAAGGTCTGCAGAAGATTTATGATGTCAAGGGAAATACCTATGAAGCTGCGGTTGCAATGACGGGGGCGTTGTACAGTTTCCTTGCGGTTTTTATGCATTATCATGAAAGTGAAGTTCCGGAGCGGGATGCCAGGATGATGTATGTGGAAAAAGCAGAAAATTATATAGAAACGAATTATTCTTATCCTGTGACGGTGGAAGATGTTGCGGACTATGTAGGAATCAGCAGAAGTCATCTGTTCCGCTCTTTTCAGACTTATATGAACTGTTCGCCAAAGGAATTTTTGTCCCAGTACAGGATCAAGCAGGCATGCAGGCTTTTAAAGGAGACTGATCTGTCGGTTTCTGCGATTGCATATTCTGTTGGTTTTGAGAATAATCTTTATTTTTCAAAGGCATTCCGTAAGCAGAAGCAGATCAGTCCGACCCTTTACAGAGAAAAGCACAGAAATTATACCGGTTCAGGAACGGGGATGGAACGGCGGGCAGATTGATTCTGGGACAGGAGGATGGAGCAGGAGCGTGCTGTTGTATAGATTTTGGAATCAGAAGAAACCGGGGAGCATATAATAAGGTGACTTTCTGGAATTGGGGGCTGTCAGTGTGAAAAGAAAAAGCAGTGATCTGACAGAATTTTATATACAGTTTCTGATCGTGGTGTATCTGCTGTGGAGTTTTCCTGTGCTGTCTTTTGGGCAGAAGGAAGTGCTTGTTCCTGCAGACGGAACGGTATCGGAGGGAGAAGAGCAGCCGGTGGTGGCACTGACTTTTGATGACGGGCCGTCGGGAACTTCAACACCTGTGTTACTGGAGGGACTGCGGAAAAGAGGCGTGCGTGCTACCTTTTTTGTGGTTGGAGAGAATGTCGAAAAGGGGGAAAATGCACAGATCCTACGTGAAATGAGTGCGGATGGACATCTGATCGGGAATCATACATATCATCATGTAAATCTGTCGAAAATGTCAGCAGAACAGGCACAGGCAGAACTGGATGCAACGGATGAACTGGTCAGAAAGATTACCGGGAAGTACCCGATCTATGCCAGGGCACCTTACGGAGAAGTGCCGGAAAATGGCGATGTTGACCGACAAAGGTTTTATATAGGCTGGACGGTTGATCCGCTGGACTGGATGACCGAAGATGTGTCCAGAATTACGCAAAGTGTATTGGAAAAAGTAGAGCCGGGAGATATTATTTTACTGCATGATTCGTATCTTAGTTCGGTGCAGGCCGCTTTAAGGATCGTAGATGCCCTGCAGGGAAAAGGATATGAATTTATTACAGTGGATCAGATGATCTCAGATTAAGGCAGAAAAGACTGAGTTACCGGAGGCTCATGTGCAGAACAGAGAGCCTGGAAGAAAAATAAATGGAGAGAATAAAAATGGATCTATTTGATTATATGCGGGAAACTGCAAAGGAAAAAGAATCACCACTGGCTTCGAGGATGCGTCCGACGACGCTGGAAGAAGTAGTGGGACAGCAGCATATCATTGGAAAAGGGAAACTTCTATATCGGGCGATCAAGGCGGATAAGCTGAGTTCCCTGATCTTTTACGGCCCTCCGGGAACCGGAAAGACCACCCTTGCAAAAGTGATCGCCAATACGACAAGTGCTGAATTTAAGCAGATCAATGCGACAGTAGCCGGAAAAAAGGATATGGAAGAGGTCGTGAGAGCGGCGAAGGATCTGCAGGGAATGTATGGTAAAAAGACGATTCTTTTTATTGATGAGATCCACCGGTTTAATAAGGGGCAGCAGGATTATCTTCTGCCGTTTGTAGAGGATGGGACTTTGATCCTGATCGGGGCAACGACGGAAAATCCGTATTTTGAAGTGAATGGTGCTTTGATCTCACGCTCCAGCATTTTTGAATTAAAGCCGTTAGAGAAGGAAGACATTAAGAAACTTCTGGTGCGTGCGGTAGAAGATACAGAAAAAGGAATGGGAAGTTTTCATGCACAGATCGACCCGGATGCACTGGAATTTCTGGCAGATGTATCCGGTGGAGATGCAAGAAATGCTTTGAATGCGGTGGAACTTGGCATACTTACGACAGACCGCAGCAGTGACGGAATCATCCATCTTACACTGGAAGTTGCATCAGAATGTATTCAGAAACGGGTTGTGAACTATGATAAAAAAGGGGATAACCATTATGATATCATTTCTGCCTTTATTAAAAGTATGCGGGGGTCAGACCCGGATGCAGCAGTCTTTTATCTTGCAAAAATGCTGTATGCGGGAGAAGATGTGAAGTTTATTGCGAGAAGGATCATGATCTGTGCCTCAGAAGATGTAGGAAATGCAGATCCGATGGCACTGACCGTGGCAGTGGCAGCAGCACAGGCAGTTGAGAGGATCGGTATGCCTGAATCCCAGATCATTTTATCCCAGGCGGTGACTTATGTGGCATCTGCACCGAAGAGCAATGCGGCAGTGAATGCGATTTTTGCTGCGACTGAAGCAGTGAAAAAATATAAAACGACTGTACCGTCACATCTGCAGGATGCTCACTATAAGGGAGCAGAAAAGCTGGGGCATGGAACAGGCTACAAATATGCACATGATTATCCGGGACATTATGTGGAACAGCAGTATCTTCCGGACGAAATAAAAGACGCCAGGTTCTACGAACCCGGCGACCTTGGTTATGAAAAAAAGATCAAAGAGCATCTACAGAAGCTGCGAAAGCAGTGATGCGTAGATCTCCTGATTTTTCAGATTCCAGTTATTTACAATGGCTTTGGCTTCTTTTTCTGTGGGAACGGTGATTCGCATGTCAATGAGGCTGGAGCCATTTTCTACGATCTGACACTGCACTTCAAACTGATGGTCTGTCTTGAGATAATAGTCGGATTTGACAGCCACTTCTTCTTTCAGATCGTACTGTTTTTCTTTCAGAAAATCATCAATTTCGGTACGGATTTCGGGTGAAATCTTATTGCTGAAAAAGTGGATCGTGTCTGCACCGGTCTCTGTCAGACGGTAGAGTGTACGGTTGTGCGTTGTCTCGATCTTCAGAAGTTCGGAATCCGTCAGTTCTGATAAGGTTTCCTGAAGCCGGAAATAAGTCGTATATCCCTTGTCCAGTATAAATTCGGAAATCTGTGAAGTAGTCAGTGGAAAATCCACTTTGTCCAGCATATAGAGAACAATCAGTTTATATAACGTGTAAGTTTCAGCCATAATACTCCTTTCCCTGCCAGATATCCTGTTTTTTCAGGTATTGGTGGATGTGGTTTAATACAGTACGCTTTGCTCCGGTCCATTGTGGTTCGATGAGCAGATCCTTTGGACCGTCCCCGGTAAGCCGGTGGATGACGATGTCAGGGCGTAAATGTGCGATACAGTTTCCGATGCAGCGGATATATTCGTCCATGTCAGGAATATGAAAAGGCGAGCGTGCATAATCGCGTGCAAGATCGGTTCCCTTTAAAATGTGGAGTAGCTGCAATTTGATCCCATCAATGGGATTGCAGTTCAGATAATCGATGGTTTTAAGCATCTGTGCTTCTGTCTCTCCCGGAAGAAAAAGGATGACATGCGTGATCACCTGGATTCCGGCCGCTTTCAGTCTGACTACAGCATCGTCAAAAACCTCCAGCGGGTATCCCCGGCGGATGTAGCGGGCAGTCTGCGGATGGATGGTCTGAAGACCAAGCTCGATCCAGACCGGCTTGATCTGATTTAAGCGTCTCAGAAGTTCTACGGTCTCATGAGACAGACAGTCAGGACGCGTTGCAACGGCGAGTACCCGGACATCGGGATCAAGGATTGCCTCGGTAAAAATCTTTTCCAGGTATTCGACAGGTGCATACGTATTTGTAAATGCCTGGAAATAGGCAATATAGGAATGAACCGGTCGTTTCGCCTGAAGAGCCGCTTTTCCGGCAGCAAGCTGTTCGCAGATACTGAAAGAGGCAGATCCGGCAAAGTCGCCAGATCCCATGCCACTACAGAAGATACAGCCGCCCCGGCCAATCTTTCCATCCCGGTTGGGGCAGGTCATCCCCCCGTTTAATGCAATCCGGTAGACTTTTTCACCAAACTGACTTTTTAATGCATAATCCAGGGAATGATATCTTTTTTCACCCCAGCGTACAGGCATCGGTACAGAACGGGTTGTGGTAAAGCCATCTGCCATATCAGATCAGATCCTTTATTGCTTTACTTACAGTTTCAGCTACACGCGGGTCAAATGCCTCCGGCAGGATGTTGTTCTCGTTAAGTTCTTCTTCAGGAACAAGACCTGCAATCGCATTGGCGGCAGCCAGCTTCATCTCTTCGGTGATCTGAGTGGCACGTCCCTCTAAAGCTCCTTTGAAGATTCCAGGGAAAGCAACAACGTTATTGACCTGGTTCGGGAAGTCGGAGCGTCCTGTACCGACAACTTTTGCACCGGCAGCTTTTGCGAGATCCGGCATGATCTCAGGTACCGGGTTCGCCATAGCAAACAGGATTGCATCCTGGTTCATGGATGCAACCATCTCCGGGGTAACAATATTCGGGGCAGATACACCTACAAAGATGTCAGCACCTTTCAGAGCATCGGCAAGAAGACCGATCCGTCCCTCAAGATTTGTCACTTTTGTCATTTCTTTCTGCATCCAGTTCAGATCCGGTGAATCCTTGGAAATGATTCCGTTGATATCACACATCGTAATATGCGGGAATCCATAAGTCAGCAGCAGTTTAGTGATTGCAACACCTGCAGAACCTGCACCGTTTACAACAACACGGCAGTCTTCTTTCTTTTTCCCGGTTACTTTTAAGGCGTTGATGATGCCGGCGAGAACAACAATTGCAGTTCCGTGCTGGTCATCATGGAAGACCGGGATATTCAGAAGTTCCTTTAAACGGGTCTCAATCTCAAAGCAGCGTGGTGCGGAGATGTCCTCCAGATTGATACCACCAAAAGCAGGTGCAATATTGACAACAGAGCGAATGATTTCCTCTGTATCCTGCGTATCCAGGCAGATCGGAACTGCGTTGACTCCGCCAAATTCTTTAAAGAGAACACATTTTCCCTCCATGACCGGCATGGCAGCCAATGCACCGATATTTCCAAGACCGAGTACGGCACTTCCGTCAGAGACAACAGCGACTGTATTGGCTTTCATTGTATAAGTATAGGCGGCTTCCGGGTCTTTGGCGATGACTTTACATGGTTCAGCAACACCCGGAGTATAGGCGATCGCCAGGTCTTCCCGGGAATTGACGTGAGCCTTTGCCGTGGTTTCCAGTTTTCCATTCCATTCTTTGTGCATCTGTAATGCTTTTTCGCTGTTTGTCATAGTTTTTACCTCGCTGATTCTTAGATTTTCTGTGCAGAACACATTCTTCCATAATCATAACACTGTTAAGGGAACGGTGCAAGATTTCAAAAAAAACTTTCTTTTTTGGAAAAGATGCGCTATAATAAAAAAACAAACTTTACAAAATTGTTCAAGTTAAGTCAGTTCAGACAAAGATCCCCAAGAGATTGAAAGTAAAATGAATAAATGAAAAGTGAATTTTGAGAAAGGCAGGTAATTATGACAAGAGAAAAATATGAATCGTTACCGCTCGCTACATTGCGGGAATTGGCAAAGGCAAGAAAAATGAAAGGAATTTCCACTTTAAAAAAAGGAGATCTGATCGAAGCAATGCTGGCGCAGGATGATAAAGAGAAACAGGAAGAGGCCAACGCACAGGCAAAAGAAGAAGTGAAAGAGAAAAAAGAGGGAACGGATATCGAACAGCTTGACAGCGGGCGTACTGCAAACGGAATTTTAGAGGTACTTCCGGACGGGTATGGGTTTATCCGGTGTGAAAACTATCTTCCGGGTGAAAATGATGTATATGTGTCACCATCTCAGATCCGGCGCTTCAATTTGAAGACAGGAGATATCATCACAGGAAATACAAGGATTAAAACACAGTCTGAAAAATTCAGTGCACTTTTGTACGTATCGACCATCAATGGGCTGCGTCCGGCAGAAGCAGTAAAGCGCCATAATTTTGAAGATCTGACTCCGATTTTCCCGAATCAGAGGATTTCTCTGGAAACACCCGGAGCAACGACTGCAATGCGGATCGTAGATTTGCTCTCTCCGATCGGAAAAGGGCAGAGAGGAATGATCGTATCTCCTCCGAAAGCCGGTAAGACAACCCTTCTCAAAGAAGTGGCACTCTCTGTTCAGAAAAGAGAGCCGGACATGCATCTTCTGATTCTTCTGATCGATGAGCGTCCGGAGGAGGTAACCGATATCAGGGAAGCAATCGCGGGACCAAATGTGGAAGTAATCTACTCTACATTTGACGAGCTGCCGGAACATCACAGACGTGTATCAGAGATGGTGATCGAGCGTGCAAAGCGTCTCGTAGAACATAAGAAGGATGTCGTGATCCTGCTTGACAGTATCACCCGTCTGACCAGAGCGTACAACCTGGTGGTTCCCCCCAGCGGACGTACTCTGTCCGGTGGTCTCGATCCCGCCGCACTCCACATGCCCAAGAGATTCTTCGGTGCAGCCCGTAATATGCGTGAGGGAGGAAGCCTGACCATTCTGGCCACCGCACTGGTAGAGACCGGAAGCAAGATGGATGATGTGGTATACGAGGAATTCAAGGGAACCGGTAATATGGAAATGGTTCTGGACAGAAAGCTGTCCGAGAAACGTATTTTCCCGGCTATCGATCTGGCAAAATCCGGCACCAGAAGAGAGGATCTGTTGCTGACACCGGAAGAACTGGAAGCCATCAATATCATGCGTAAGGCCCTGAATGGCTTAAAGCCCGACGAAGCTACCGACCGCATCCTTGATATGTTCTCCCATACCCGCAATAATGTGGAATTTGTGAATATGGTGAAGAAGAACCGGTTTATCTAGGCAAGAGATAGAAAATTGACAAAAATTGGAAATGATGGCAGAATATATACCTTTACGATGTGCCATAATTGTGCTACAATTATGGCATAAAGGAGGTGCTATTATGCCATTGATCATGCCAATCAGAGATTTGAGAAAAACAAGTGAAATATCCGAATTAGCACATACAAAGCAGGAACCGATTTTTATTACTAAGAATGGCTACAGCGATCTGGTAGTGATGAGCGCAGAACTTTATGAGCATTTTGCACGAATTCATAAAATCGACCAGGCCATCTGTGAGGCGGAAGAGGAAGTTGCTGCGGGTGCGGATACGATGGATATGGATGTCGCAATGGAACGGCTAGACAAAAAATATTATGGTTAAATACCATATAAAGTTGTATCCGAGAGCATATCGTGATATGGAAGAAATCTACAGGTATATCGCCATAGAAAAACAGGTTCCGGAAAATGCAAAAGCACAAACAGACAGAATTTGGAGAGCGATAAAAAAACTGGAGACTTTTCCCGGTTCACATCAGAGATCGGAAG
>OGWS01002688.1_pt1 | contig 10742 bp, 9 predicted proteins | sample 1576111 | NCBI WGS metagenome assembly OGWS01 (sample SAMEA3541534, study PRJEB24748) | human gut metagenome | biome: human gut; feature: human-associated habitat; material: faeces | place: China | collected 2012
GGGCGAATGCCCGACAGCGCAGGGGAGCGAAGCTCACCTGCGCATGCACGGCGAACCCCGTAGAGAAAGCCAGAAAAGGTGCTGTGCTCGCACAAAGCACTTCTTTATGATTTTATGCGATAGGGCGAATGCCCGACAGCGCAGGGGAGCGAAGCTCACCTGCGCATGCACGGCGAACCCCGTAGAGAAAGCCAGAAAAGGTGCTGTGCTCGCACAAAGCACTTCTTTATGATTTTATGCGATAGGGCGAATGCCCGACAGCGCAGGGGAGCGAAGCTCACCTGCGCATGCACGGCGAAACTGGTGGTTATTGAATAAATAGAATAAAGTAAAAATAGAAATGTATTTATATAGCAGGAGGACGGTATGTCATCAAAGAATAATACAGAGGTCATTTTAGGCGGAAAAGTATTTACGCTGAGTGGATATGAAAGTGAAGAATATCTCCAGAAAGTTGCCGCCTATATTAATAATAAGCTTGCCGAGTTTAACAAGGACGAGTCCTATCGCAGGCAGTCAGCAGAGGTCCGGGCAAATCTGATGTATTTAAACATTGCAGATGATTATTTTAAGGCAAAGAAGTTGGGCGACAGTCTTCAGTCTGAAACGGAGAACAAAGATACGGCAATGTACGATTTGAAACATGAACTGATTGCCGCACAGATTCAGTTAGAAACGGCAAACAAGCAGATTGAAGAATTAAAAGAAGAAATCAATAAGTACCAGAAGAACGTAGTCCGGTTGGAAACAGAACTGGAAGATTTAAAAAAGTAAGCAGATGAACCTGTGATTTTGGGCGCAGACCCCGGATTGCAGGTTCAACGTGTTTGAAAGACAGCAACGGAAAGGAACGCAAAAAGCGGCAGGAGCAGATGAGTTTAAGAGAAAATAAGGTGGAGATTCTGGCACCGGCAGGGTCATATGATATTTTAATGGCAGATTTTGCAGCGGGCGCAGATGCAGTGTATCTGGGCGGCGCAATGTTTGGTGCGAGAGCATATGCAAATAATTTAAGTCAGGAAGAATTACTGCGGGCATTAGATTATGCACATTTACATGACAAAAAGATTTATCTTACAGTGAATACCCTGATGAAACAGCAGGAGCTGGAAGACAGATTACTGCCGTATCTTGAGCCGTTTTACAAAGCGGGACTTTCTGCGGTTATCGTGCAGGATTTCGGTGCGTTTGAAGCGATAAAAGAAGCATTTCCGGGACTGCATATTCATGCGAGTACACAGATGACGGTTACGGGTGCGGCAGGCGCAAAGCTTTTAAAAGAAGCGGGCGCAAGCCGTGTGGTAACGGCAAGAGAGTTAAATCTTGCGGAAATCAAGGCAATTCACGATAACTGTGATATTGAAATCGAAAGCTTTATCCACGGTGCACTCTGTTACTGTTATTCGGGACAGTGTCTGCTGAGCAGTTTTCAGGGTGGACGAAGCGGCAACCGCGGCAGATGTGCACAGCCATGCCGCCTGATGTATACACCGCAGACATCAGCCATGCCGCGGACGAAGGGAAAGGGACTGCGCGGTGATGAAAACAGACAAAAAGACAGTAACGGTTCTGCATATCTGTTAAGCCCAAAGGATATGTGCGGTCTGCCGGTTCTGCCGGATATTATAGAGGCAGGCGTTTATTCCTTGAAAATTGAAGGCAGAATGAAAAATGTCAATTATGCGGCAGGCGTAACCGGCATTTACAGAAAATATGTTGACCGTTATCTGGAATATGGCAGAGAAGGGTTTAAGGTCGAAGATTCGGATATTAATGATTTGATGGACTTGTACAACCGCGGTGCGTTTACAACCGGATATTATAATAATACAAAAGGACGGGAAATGATTTCATTAAAACGCCCGAATCATATGGGAACAAAGGCATTAAAGGTTCTTAAAAATGAAGGCGGCAGGGTATTGTTTGAAGCACTGGAACAAATTTATCCGCAGGATGTTTTTGAAATTGATAAGGAAAACAGCTTTTCAAGCGGCAGTGCATATGCAAAGGGAAGCCGCTTTACCGTAAATCTGCCGAAAAAGTACCGGCTTGAAAAGGGCAGGGTGCTTTATCGTATGAAAAACGGTGAACTGACCCGGTTTGTGGAAAAGCAGTATGTAGGGCAGACACTGAAAAAGAAAATTGACGTCCATCTGACGGCAGCTTGTGACAGACCGTTGGAACTGACCTTTACAGATACAAGCACCGGAGCAGCGGTAACACAGACCGGCGCGCAGGCACAGGCGGCACAGAAACAGCCGGCAAAAAAAGAACGGCTGGCAGAGATAGTGACGGCACTTGGCGATACGCCGTTTGCAGCTGAAACGGTAAAGGTAGACTTACAGGGCGAATTATTTGTTCCCGTATCGGCATTGAAAGAATTAAAAAGAAACTGCGCACAGGCATTGGAAAAGAAAATTTTAGGGCAGTATTACCGTGAATTGCCAAAAGGCGCAGTAGAAGACCGTATTGCCATGTCACAGGACACACAAGTATACATGGACACAAAAGACGCATCTGTTGCAGGCAGTGTAGAAAATGTGCAGATTCAGGCGGCACAACAGTCACAGACACGCCCGGTAACAGTGCTTGTAACAACGTTAAGGCAGGCGGAAAGCGTTTATCCGATGGCAGATATCACCGACATTTATTATGATTTCAGACTGTTTATCCGTGAAAAGGACAGCCGGATGATGGCAGAAGCTGTAGGAAAGTGTAAGGCGGCACAGAAAAATCCGGTGCTTGCACTGCCACACATTTTACGCGGAAAAGACAGTCAAAAGGGCAGACAGCTGATGGAAAACTGGCTTGCTGCCGGAGCGGATACTTTTCTTGTGCGTAGTCTGGAACAGCTCGGACTGTTAAAAGAACTAAACCGGTCAGCCATTATCCGCGTGATTACCGATGCGAATCTGTATACATGGAATACGCGGGCGGAGCAGTTCCTATTAAAAACAACAGGAACACAAAAAAACTTGCGGATTATCCGCACGACCATGCCGCTTGAATTAACAGCGCAGGAACTGGCACAGACCAAAAATGCGGTACTGCCGCGTGAACTGATTGTATACACACATCTGCCGTTAATGGTTTCTGAACAGTGTGTGAAAAAAACACTCGGAAAATGTGACGGCGCAAATGGCAGAATGACAATGACAGGATACCGGCAGCAATATCAGGTGCAAAGTGTATGTGATTTGTGTTATAGTATTCTGTATGACGATACCGTATTGGATATCTCAAAACCGGAAACGCTGATTGACAAAGCAGCACCGGACAGTATACGGTATGAGTTTATAGAGGAAACGGCAGAGCCGGATAAAGTTTTAACAGGAAGACAAAACTGCGAAAAGACAGGCAGAGGACATTTTGAGCTGGGGGTTGAGTAATGCAGCAGATTTTTATTGAACTTTCAAAATATATATTTGCGTTTTTGATTGCATTTTATACACTGGCATCTTATCAGGGTGCGGTCATGCAGAATGAACAGAAAAGAGGGAAAATATATTTTACGCAGAATGTATTAATGTTTATTATTCATCTGCTTGGATATCTGATTTTATACATTTTAAATGATGAGGATATGAAATATATCATGCTGTATTTTGTGCAGTTTATTTATCTGTTTGTTGTGGTGATGATATACGATGTGCTGTATCCGAAGGCATCCAGACTGCTGGTGAATAATATGTGCATGCTGATGGCAATCGGATTTGTTATGATTGCAAGACTGGATTTTGATAAATGCATCAAGCAGTTTGCAATTGCGGCAACCGGAACGATTCTGACATTCTTTATTCCGTGGCTGTTAAAAAGAGTACGCAGTTTCAGGAATTTCGGCTGGCTTTATGGTATTTCCGGCCTGGTGCTTCTGATACTGGTGCTGTTTAGCGGAAAAGTATTCGGTGCGAATTTGGTGCTTTCATTAGGACCGGTTTCCGTCCAGCCGGGTGAGTTTGTTAAGATTTTATATGTGCTGTTTGTTGCATCGATGTTTAATAAGTCCATTACATTTAAGCAGACGGTACTTGTGACGGTGCTGGCGGCGGCACACGTTTTAGTATTGGTTGCTTCAAATGACCTGGGTGCGGCACTGATCTTTTTTGTGGTGTATCTGCTGATGCTGTTTACGGCAACCAAAAAGGTCAGCTATCTGTTTGCGGGACTGGGTGCAGGCAGTGTGGCGGCAGTACTTGCTTATCATATCTTTTCCCATGTCAAAAACCGCGTAACCATCTGGTTAGATCCGTGGAGTACGATTGATACGACAGGATATCAGATCTGCCAGTCCTTATTTGCCATTGGTATGGGTTCATGGTTTGGATACGGACTGGGACAGGGAATGCCGGATAAGATTCCGGTTGCCGAAAAAGACTTTATGTTTTCGGCATTGACGGAAGAGTTTGGTATTATCTTTACGGTAGCACTTCTTTTGATTTGCTTAAATAATCTTATTCTGATGATGAATATTGCATCACGCTGTAAGACACTCTTTTACAGACTGGTAGCTGTCGGACTTGGCGTTACATACGGTTTTCAGGTGTTTTTAACAGTCGGCGGTGCGATTAAAATGATTCCGATGACGGGAGTAACCCTTCCGTTTGTCAGCTATGGCGGCAGTTCCATCATCAGCTCATTGGTGATGTTTGCACTGATTAACGGCATGTACAACATGCGACAGGACGAAGGCGAGGCAGAACATGGAAAAGGAAAAACAGAAAAAAAGAAAATCAAAGAAAAGGGAAGCGGATATTCTGGAGACGAAGAAGAATAGCGGACTCAGAAACCGTGAAACCAATATTATATCTTTTGTATTTGCGGGACTGTTCCTTTTTATGATGGGCTATCTGGTGTGGTTTAACGTGACAGAAGCCCCGGATATTATTAACAGTCCATATAATAAGAGAGTGGATAATCAGGAAACGAAGGTCGTGCGTGGCGATATTCTGGCGGCGGACGGTTCAATTCTTGCAACAACGGAAACGGATGAGGATGGCAATGAAACCAGAAGCTATCCGTTTGGAAAAGTCTTTTGCCATGTAGTTGGTTTAAGTTCGGCAAAAAGCGGCATTGAAGGTGAGGAAAACTATCATCTGCTCTCAGAGGACGGCAATGTGTTAAAACAGCTTGCTAGTGATGCCACCGGACAAAAAGCAATGGGCAATACGAGCGTGACGACACTGGATGTTGATTTACAGGAAGCTGCTTATAAAGCTATCGGAAGTAACAAGGGTGCGGTGATTGTGATGGAGCCGTCCACAGGTAAGATTTTAGCGATGGTTTCCAAACCGGATTATGATCCGAATGATGCATCCACGGATTATTCAGAGTGGCTGACGTATGACAGTTCGGATTCTGTATTGTTAAACCGTGCGACACAGGGCTTATATCCGCCGGGATCTACCTTTAAGATTATTACGGCACTGGAATATATCCGGGAGTATGATGCGGATTCGTATTCTTATCATTGTACGGGAAGTGCCTATATTCAGGGAGGAACAAGTATTCCGTGTTTTGATAATAAAGCACATGGCACAGAGGATTTAGAAACGGCATTTGCCAATTCATGTAACTCTGCGTTTTCTACAATTGGTACACAGTTAAACCGTTCTGCATTTAAAAATCTGTGCAGCACGCTGATGTTTAATTCCAATCTGCCAATCGGAATTGAGTATAACAGCAGCAGTTTCACGCTGGATGATTCCTCAGGAATCAGTGAAGCACAGGAAACAGCAATCGGACAGGGTAAGACTATGATGACACCGATTCACAATCTGATGATTACGGCAGCAATAGCCAATGACGGTGTGATGATGACACCATATCTGGTGGACCATGTGCAGACGGCAGATAAGATAATTGTAGAGCAGACCACACCGACAGCACTGGCAACGGTTGCAACGGCAGATGAAGCAGAACAGCTGACACAGTATATGCGTGCAGTTGTGACACAGGGAACAGGCTATGCCTTAAAAAATGCTTCTTACAAAGCTGCCGGAAAGCGTACGGCAGAGGAATTCTGGATCACTGCGAGAGTAAAATGGCTGTTCGGTCTATTGCGGATGAACTGCGATTATCCTGATCCCGGGAAAATTTGCGTAAAGTTTTTATTCTTTACGCTATATGATTCTTCCGTAGAGAAGCCGGAGAAAACAGACCGGACATCGACGGAAACGACAGGGAACGAGAAAACACCCGCTTCTGCGGAGCAGACAACAGAAGAACATACCCCGGAATCTGTCGGGACGCCTAAGCTGATCGAAGCAGAAGATCCCACGGCATTCTCGGCAACGGCCGCAGATGTTGAGTCTGCTGCGGAAAGGGAGGATTCCGGAATCCCGGAACCGGGAACGCCGGAGCCAGCGGGAGAAGCTCCCGGGAAGACTACGGATCGTCTGTACGGATTTTTTACAAGAATCCGGTACACAGTCCGAAAGATTTGTGATAAAATCAAAAATATTCTGGAAAACATTGCATTTTACAAGAACCTGTGGAATGACCCGGATACCCAGGGACTTTTGAAACATGCCGGGAAACGTTTCGGACATATCTGGAAGCGGCTGCGCCCGAGAAAGCTTACGGTCAATGCCACGGTCGGCACCGGTTCTCCGGATACTACGGGATATCTGTATGGTATCTACGGAATGGTGCTTCCGAAGCTGGGAAAGGGGATCTGCATTACCCCGGATTTTGAACAGGCGATTCTGGAAGGGGATTTCAAGGCTTCCGGACATTTTACCGCGGCCTGTGTATTATTCCATTCCGTCCGACTACTTTTAGATCGGCGATTACGGGAATTGTTGCATAAAATCAGACAATATCAGAAGACACAGAAAAAATAACAGTGTAAAACAGGAGGTTTGTTATGGCAGACAAAGAGAATCAGTTTCAGGGCGTTGTAGAATCCCTGTTGAAGGGTATGGATACCGTGTTATCCACTAAAACCGTAGTCGGTGAGGCTACAAAGATCGGCGATACGATCATCCTGCCGCTTGTGGATGTCACCTTTGGTGTCGGTGCCGGAGCCGGCAATAATTCTGAGAAAAAATCCGCATCCGGAGCCGGAGGCTTAGGCGGTAAGATGACCCCCAGTGCGGTTCTGGTCATCAAAAACGGTTCCACCAAGCTGGTAAATATCAAGAATCAGGATACAGTCACCAAGATTCTGGATATGATTCCCGATATCGTAGATAAATTTACCCAGCCGAAGGAAAAAGAAGAAATGTCCGATGCGGAAGTGGTAGATATCGCATTTCCTGAAGAGGAAGAGAAAACTACAGAAGACAAGTAATATTTAAAATACTCTGCATATAATAAAGTGAGAACAGTCTGGATCCGTTTGATAGATGAAGAAGATCATTGGTCTGATACTCTTTTTTGTGGCTGTCGGCATGCTGCTCATGCTTGTGATCCATAACCGTTTTATCGGCTTGATCATGGTAGCACTTTTATTATTTGCAGGGTATTATCTTTTCTGTGGTTGCGAGTAAGAGGGTGCAGTATGATTGATTGGGAAGAGGTCATTAAGGCAGAGAGTACCGAAGAACTGAAAGAAATAAAACTGTGGCTTTTCCAGGAAAATATGCGTCTGAAACAGGAACGCTCAGAGCTGGAGCAGGAGCGTACGGAACTGGAACAGGCCCGGAACAAATTTCTGGATGAGCGGGTGAAACTGCGGGACGAGCTGGATGAATTAAACCGCCGTACAATCATGGAACGGAAACGGCTGAAGGAAGAGAATCTGTTTTTTGAGAAGAAAATGGCCATTTTACAGGAGGGGTTCCGACAGCTGGAAGAAGACCGGAAGAAGTTCGAACAGGAACGGCAGATACTCATAGAGGAAGCCAGAGAACAGCAGGCCACAGGGCAGGATCCCGGAGACGGCAGTTTTACAGCGGTACAGCTTTTATTCCGGGGAGTCAATAATCCGCTGGCTTTACGGAAGAGATACCGGGATCTGATCAAGATCTTTCATCCGGACAACCTGTTCGGTGACGGTGAACTGGCCGGACAGATCAACAAGGAATATCTGAAACGGAAACAGGAAGAGCGGTTCTGGTAACTGCATGGAAAATTACAAGCAAAAATTAAGCCAGAAATGATGAATTTCATTTCTGGCTTTTTAAAATCCAATATTATCGCAGAAGATTAAGCTCTTTCAACTTTACCAGATTTTAAGCAGCTGGTGCAGACATGCATTCTTCTAGCTCCGCCGTTAACCTTGCACTTAACGCTCTTAACATTAGAGTTCCAAATTGCGTTGCTTCTTCTATGAGAATGGCTTACGTTGTTACCAAAATGAACGCCCTTACCGCAAATATCACATTTAGCCATCTTGACACCTCCTCGATCTAACGCGCATCTTACGCTTACTTTTAAACAAATTTTTTCAATAAAATACATGTGAAATGCTCACAACATTGATATATTAACAGAAAACCAAAATAAAAGCAAGCAAAAAATATTTATTTTTTTTATTTTCTTGTTTCTTTTTCAAAGGAAAGCTGTTAAAATACATTTATATATGTCTGAACTGTAGATTTTCAGGCAGACATATCGGAAGAAACAAGTGATCCGAATATGAAGGAGGTTCTATATGAAAGGTTCTTCTATGAATACCCATATGGGAAATATTGTCATTGATAATGAAGTCATTGCACAGTATGCCGGCAGCGTGGCGGTAGAGTGCTTTGGTATCGTAGGTATGGCCGGAGTCAGCATGAAGGATGGTCTGGTAAAGCTGCTTAAGATGGACAGCATCACCAGAGGCATCAATGTGTCCCTGGACAACAATAAACTGGTTCTGGACTTCCACGTGATCGTAGCTTACGGCGTCAGCATTCTGGCTGTCACCGACAATCTGATCAGCAACGTAAAATACAAAGTGGAAGAGTTTACCGGTATTGAGATCAAAAAGATCAACATCTTTGTTGAAGGTGTAAGAGTGATTGATTAAGGAGGAAGTAATTGTGGCTTTACAACAAATCGACGCTAAGATGCTTTCCAAGATGTTCTTAGCCGGCGCCAAGAATTTAGAGAATAAAAAGGAATGGATCAACGAACTGAACGTATTCCCCGTTCCTGACGGAGATACCGGAACCAATATGACCATGACGATCATGTCTGCTGCAAGAGAAGTGTCCGCACTGGGCGAGGATGCAGATATGGCTGCCCTGTGCAAGGCTATTTCCAGCGGTTCCCTGCGTGGTGCCAGAGGTAACTCCGGTGTTATCCTGTCCCAGCTGTTCCGTGGCTTTACCAAGAGCATCAAGGAAGAGCAGGTTCTGGATATTCCTGTTCTGACCCGTGCATTTGATAAAGCGGTGGAGACCGCATACAAGGCTGTTATGAAGCCGAAGGAAGGTACGATCCTTACGGTAGCAAGAGGTGCTTCCGATAAGGCAAAGGAGCTGTGTGAAGATGGTGCAGAGGATCTGGAGCAGTTTTTAGGATCTGTGATCGAACATGCCCGTTACGTACTGAGCCAGACGCCTGAGATGCTGCCCGTATTAAAGCAGGCAGGCGTAGTGGATTCCGGCGGACAGGGTCTGGTAGAAGTTTTAAGTGGTGCGTATGACGCATTCTTAGGTAAGGAGATCGATCTGACTGTAGCTCCCGCAGCTACTGCGAAGGCAGAAGATACCAAGAGTTCTCTGGAAGTACAGGCAGAGGCAGAGATCAAGTTCGGTTATTGCACCGAATTCATCATTCTGTTAAATAAGCCTTTCAACGTAAAAGCAGAGATGGATTTCAAGGCATTTTTAGAGTCCATTGGTGATTCTATCGTATGTGTTGCGGATGACGATGTGGTCAAGGTACATGTACATACCAATGATCCCGGTCTGGCTATCCAGAAGGCATTGAAGTATGGTGCATTATCCAACATGAAGATCGACAATATGCGCGAGGAGCACCACGAGCGTCTGATCCAGAACGCTTCCAATGTTGCCCAGACTCCGGAAACTCCGGCTGAGGCAAAAAAAGAGGAAGCTCCGGCATCCAACGAGCCGAGAAAACCGTACGGCTTCATCGCTGTCTCCATCGGTAAAGGTCTCGGTGAGATCTTCAAGGGAATTGGCGCTGACTACCTGATCGAGGGCGGACAGACGATGAACCCGAGTACCGAGGATATGCTAAATGCCATCGAGAAGGTAAATGCGGACGTGATCTACATCCTTCCAAACAACAAGAATATCATTCTTGCCGCTGAACAGGCTAAGAGTCTTGTGGAAGATAAGAAGATCTTCGTCGTTCCGTCAAAGACCGTACCGCAGGGAATCGCAGCTCTCATCAACTTCCTCCCGGATCTTTCTCCGGAAGAGAACCTTGAGAACATGACTGCTGAGATGGGACATATCCGTACCGGCCAGATCACCTACGCAGTCCGCAATACAAACATTGACGGAATGGAGATCCACGAGGGCGATATCATGGGAATTGGCGATTCCGGTATGCTGGCAGTCGGTCAGGATGTGGAGGAGACGGTTCTTGAAACCTTAAAACGCATGGTGGATGATGAATCAGAACTCATCAGCGTCTACTACGGCGAAGATGTGACGGAAGAGAAGGCCGAAGCGCTCGTAAAGAAGGCGCAGAAAGCATTCCCGAACTGTGAAGTGGAATTAAACGACGGCGGTCAGCCGATCTATTATTACCTGCTTTCCGTAGAGTAAGCGGGGAGATGCCAGAGGCGCCTGGCGCCCCGGCGAATGCATAACGACAGAAAAAGCTGCTCCCTTTGG
>OGWS01002693.1_pt1 | contig 10705 bp, 9 predicted proteins | sample 1576111 | NCBI WGS metagenome assembly OGWS01 (sample SAMEA3541534, study PRJEB24748) | human gut metagenome | biome: human gut; feature: human-associated habitat; material: faeces | place: China | collected 2012
AAAGATATATAAAGAGGTGAAACATCGTCCGCTTTATAATGTAGAAGAGGTGTTATGCGATGAGGATAAACAAAGTCATTAAAGAGACATGGGAACAACACCCGGACTGGCAGGAGAAATTCTGGCAGTTTATGCGTTTCGGCATCGTCGGTACGATATCTTCGGCGATTCACTATGGCGTATATTGTCTGGTACTGTTGGCGGCCAATCCGACGCTTTCTTTTACGGCAGGTTATGCGGTCGGATTTGTCTGTAACTATTTTCTAACTACATTCTTTACATTCCGTTCCAAACCCTCATCGCGCAACGCCGTCGGGTTTGGTTTTAGTCATTTACTCAATTATCTGCTTGAGGTAGGTTTGCTGAACCTTTTCCTGTGGATCGGATTCGGTGAGTTTCTCGCTCCTATAGTGAAATCTTTCGGCGCTCCGTAACGGGAAGTCGGTGCATAGTAGCCGGTCACCTGATATCCCCAGGAACCGTCAAACGGATGCTCTGCAATACCCATCAGTTCTACATGGGTATACTTCATCTCCTTCAGATATTCTATGATCCGGTCCGCAAACTCCCGGTAATTGTAGAATCCTTCGGCGGTACCGTTGTTAGGATGCTTCATAAAAGAACCAATATGGCATTCGTAGATCGCCATAGGCTCTTTATTCATATCCTTTTTGTCCCGGGCTTCCATCCACTTGGAATCTCTCCAGTCAAAGCCTGTAATATCGGTGACGATAGATGCCGTACCCGGCCGGTACTCCGCATAATTGGCAAAAGGATCTGCTTTGTAGAGCTTTCTGCCATCCCTTGCATAGATCAGGAACTTATACATCGTTCCCTCTTCCACGCCGGGAATGAACAGCCCCCAGATACCGCCTTCTCCCAGCTTCTGCATGGGATGGGATTCCTCATTCCATTCATTGAATGTGCCAATGACATTCACCTGTGCTGCATTTGGTGCCCATACTCCGAAATAGACTCCCTGCACGCCGTCTTCCACCGACAGATGTGCACCCAGTTTTTTGTAAATATCATAATGGGTCCCCTGGGCAAAAAGATACTGATCTGCTTCGGAAATAAATACCTTCTCCTTCGTCATGACCGCGCCTCCCGCTATACAAAGTCTTTCTCGGTGAGGATGATCATATCCTCATCGTCATATCTCTTGGCAAACAGGACATCGAAGAAATGCTTCAATGTCTTTTTATTTGCATGAGCGATCGCTTCATCCACGATCTGCTTTACATCCACTACCGTAACCACATGATCTATCGTCTGCATATCTTCGATTCTGGTATGTAACGCCAGCTCTCCGAGTTCGTCAATAGAGTATTCCATCTCCCGTGCATACTGTTTGCCGAATGCCACCAGTGTGTTATTGCTGAGGGCTTCCACATCCATTCGTGCGGTAAAGCACTCTCTCAATTTTTCATGTTTCTCGAGGAATTTATCAATATCCCTCTTCGTATCTTCCAGAATAATTACGATTCCCTGACTCTCCTGCTGCAATGCCTTGTGAAGTACATTTGCCGTAGCATCGTTCATTTCGGATGCCTTGCAGATGATCAGCGCGCCGTTTTTCAGCTTGGATAAGGTATCTGCAGTATCCTTTTTATTCAATGCATGTCCAGAGATCTTTGCCACTTTTCCGGAGAAATTGCTGTCGGTTGCCTGAATTTCGCGAACCATGTTCTTCGCCAGAGATAAGGTATCCATACCCTCTTCTCCAGTGATGATCACGTTGCCGGTGTAGGCTGCCAGACTGATATTATCAATGGCCTTGACTAACTGCTCTCTGGCAGATCTGCTCTGGATAAAGGGTGCGTACAGCTCTCTCTCTTCTCTGGTAAGCGCACGAACCTTTGCTTTGTCTCGCTCTACTGCGGGGCGCTCCGGCTGTTCCGGTGCTTCCCCGGCTTCCGGTGTTTCCTCAGCCGTCAGTTCTATCTCTTCCCTGGCTGTTTCCTCATCTGCCGATTCTACTGCTTCCGCCGTAGGCTCCTCTACAGGCTCGTCATCCATTGCTTCTTCCGGTTCTGCCTGTTCCTCGTCTACGATTTCTTCCTGCTCATAGATTTCTGCTTCCGGTTCCGCAGGTTCCTCAAATTCTTCTGCTTCCGGCTCATATGCAGGTTCTTCCGCGAGTTCTTCTACAGTATCCTCTTCCGGAAGCTCTTCTACAGGCTCTTGTTCCGCTTCCTCTGCAGGAGCAGCCTCCGTCAGTTCTTCCACGGGTTCCTCTGTGGCAGGCTCTTCCGTGATCTCTTCCAGCTCTTCTACTTCATCGGTATCTGTTGTATCTTCTGCCACGGTATCTGCCGTGTCCGCAGCTTTTTCTTTTTCCAGTTTTTCCAGCAATCCGTCTCTTACCGCCTGCTCAAACTCCGTGAACATGGCTCCGGTCTGCTGTAATACATGTTGGCGAACCTCTTCTTCTCTCTTCTCCAGGTTCTCCTTCTTCTTGCGTTCCCACTCTGCCAGAATATCCTCGATATTCATCTGGCCGGTGATCTGTTTCTCAATGCTCTCTGCCTCCGGCATTACCAGGCTGATCTGACCGTCGGATTCCTGTGCCAGCACATCGGCCAGTTCCTTGGGTGGCTCTACGGGAGCTTCCGGTACTTTCTGTGTTTCCGGTTCCTTCACGACTTCCTGTACTTCCGGTGTCTTCTGTACTTCGGATAGCTCCGGTACTACATCGGTTCTTCTTGCAACAACAGGCTCTTCCGGCAGAATCTCTTCCGTCTCTACCTGGGGCACCTGTGACAGATCGCCGATTTCTCCGGTCTCCCCAAAGAATACTTCCGAGCTCTCCATCTGCTCCGTCTCCGGCTCCAGATCGTCTTCACTGACATCTGCGATCTCCGGATAGTCCAGAGACTCCGTATCGGAATCCCCGGGATCGATCATGGGTGCCACGATAGAACGGGTAATGGAATCTGAAGTCTCCTTCGCATGGTCCTCACTCAGTACCTCCCGCAGGCCTGCTGCCAGTTCTTCCTGTAGATTGATCGTATTATATTGTCCCACATCCATGGTCTTCACATGAATGTCGAAATCATCTTCCGCCGGCTGCGCGGGTGCCTGCTGGGGCTGCACCGGTTCATAGACTCTGGTGTCATCAATCACCTGATCATAAGCCCCCTCCTGCACATTGGAATCGTAACTTCCATCCTGTGCATAGCCCTGGTTCGGGTCATAACTTCCGTCTTGTGCATAGCCCTGGTTCGGGTCATAACTTCCGCCCTGTGCATAGCCCTGATTCGGGTCATAACTTCCGTCTTGCACATAGCCCTGATTCGGATCATAAGTTTCGTTCTGTCCATAACCGGGATCCTGCGCATAATTCTGAGAATACTGCTGCGTACCGGGCGCGTCAAAACGATGATCGTATTTTTCCTGCTGTTCCGGTGTTAGCGGCTGATGGAGCATTTTCAGCTCCATTGCCTTGATAACGTATTTGCCCTCGCCAAACCAAAGGATCAGCTCATCACATTCCTCTACACATCTGGCAGCAAGTCCTACTCTATGATATAGATAAGCCAACTCATATGCCCATTTTTCTCTGTAATCTCTCTTTTTCAGTTCTTCCAGAACAGCAATGCGCTCTTCCAGACTGACATCCTGCGCCTCATATAATTTGTACTGCAAAATATATCTGCCGGGATCCTTGGGCGCTACCTGCACAAACTCTTTGTAATACTCGATAGCCTGTACATACTCTTCCATTTTAATGGAAAGTTCGCACAGAGAATAGCAGATCGTCCTTCCTCCCGGACGGCGTTCATATGCCAGAAGCAGCATATCTCTGGCATCCTCGTATCTTCGATTGATCTTGTAAAGGTCACTGATAGTGCACAGCATCATAACACTTTTGACTCTGCGCCAGTCAATGGTATCCGCAATCTCCGCAGCCTGCGCATACTCCCCACGGCTGATCAAGTCTTTGATTTCTTCCGCTCTTAATTTATATTCACTCTTATCCAAGGTATTTCGCTCCCTTAACCTTTTCTTATCCTAAGCTTCTCATTTCCCCGGGTACACTACCCCACTTTTTTCTTATTCAGTGTACCATAGTACCCATTGATATGTCAAAATCAAACTGGGCAAAATGTGTGGAAATCTCCCCTTCGGAATACTACCCACGAAAGTGGGATGACTTCTTGGGCTTTTGACGTTTTTTCGCCTGTCGGATTGCTTCTTTGCGTCTGTTACGAAGATCCTGATCCACCGAACGATACCGGGATCTGGAACGATTTCTTCTGCGGTTAAATCTCCAGGTCAGGCGGGTACTGCGGTGGGCAAAATGATAATTCTTGAAAAACGTACGTAATAACAGTGCAAGGAAGATCAATACCGCAATTCCCACGATACAGAAAAATACTTTTACCACATTAATGAAAATAACCGCAGGACCGCCGGAAGTGCTGTTTTCCTCCTCCGGGGATGTCTCCTGTGCAGCCGTTGGAATTCCACCATTGTTTCCGGTGTTATCTCCTGCTGTTTCGGTTGTCTCTGTATTGTCTGCCTCTGTGGTCGTTGTGCCTGACTGCGTTTCATCGGTTGCACCGCTTTCCTCTGCAGACTCCGTGGTCTCTGCCGTATTTTCCCGGAAGACGCTACTGCCCTTTTCCGCTGCCGTAAAGTCCAGGGATGCCGTTCCCAGTACCACATCATTGTAAGTATAAGTGATCACAGCCACCTGTCCTGGTTCTGTATTATCATAGGAAATACTGGACACCGCATCCTGAAAGGTGATGGTGTTCGGCAAAGTGATGCTGTCCGTCTGGTTCAGTTCCAGAATCGGTTTGGAGTTGCCGAAAATATCATTCCCACTGTAAAAAGATCCTGCATTCTCGATATTATACTTGGTCTCTGTCTGAGAAATGTTCACTCTCTGAAAATTGCTGAAACCATAATCAAACAGAGTGATTGTATCTTCATAGTAATTCGGATTTTCGTCTTTCATGACCACACAGATCAGCTTCATGCCGTCTTTTTCCGCACAGGACACCAGTGTACTGCGGGCAACATCGGTGTAACCGGTCTTACAGCCTACCAGATACGGATATGCATATTTACCGCCGGGGATCAGTTCCATCTTGTTGACTTCCATAATATCATCCGGCTGGCGTTCCGACGGCAAAATGTGCAGCATATGTGTCATTGTCATTTTACACAGCGCTTCGTTGGCAAAAAAAGCTCTTCCGATCATCGCCAGGTCATAGGCACTGGTGTAATGATCCTCATTGGGAAGTCCGTTGGGATTGACGAAATTGGAATCAACACACCCCAGTTCCTTGGCTCTTTCATTCATGATCGGTGCAAAGTCCTGCCAGGTCGTTCCGGAAATATGCTCTGCTACCGCGAAAGAAACTTCATTGGCGGAGCGGATCAGAATGGCATTCAGACATTCCTCCATGGTCAGCTGCTCGCCGGGGTCAATAGCAATATGGTTGCTTCCGGGATCAATATCGTGTACCGCATCATAGGAGAAATCCACGATCTCATCCATGCTGCAGCGCTCGGATGCGATCAATGTTGTCAGAATTTTGGTGGTACTGGCAGGGTATTCCTGCTGATGGATATTTTTGGCATAAAGGATCGCTCCGGTATCCGCATCCATCAAAATGGCGGATTCTGCGCTGACTACCGGTCCCGTAGGCCAGTTTGCCACTTCATTGGACTGAATGACCAGTGCCTGATTGTGGGCGATGTTCTCTTCTTTGATCGTTGCAGCAGAGACACTAAGCCCCTGAGATGCAAAAAGGCAGAGAGCGCTGATTCCCATCACTGCCCTGGTTAAAAAACTTCTATATGAAAAATGCCTGAAAAACTGCATGTATAAATCCTTCCTGATATCTTCAAAATAAAATGGTGTATGATAATGCGCATTCTTTATCATACACCATTTTACCTAAAAACCAAAGTCTTATCTCTATTTTTTAATTCTTTTTAAGACCTTCTGCGAACGCTGTCATTCTCTATACGGAATACCGTAAATGTTCCTGTCCGTCGAAGTCTTTCCACACAAAATTTTTGCCTTCCCAGATCATGTATCCGTGCCAGCTTTCTTCCTTGGGAATCGACACGGACCCCGGATTCATGCAGATATACTGCTCTGTCTCATGAACAACGCATTTCGGCACATGAGTATGACCGTGCAGTAAAATATCTCCGGAATGCAATGGCGGCAGTTTCTGCTCATTATAGATATGTCCATGGGTGGCATAGATTGCCTGCGTCCCTTCCGCAAGTATACAATAATCACTCAGCACCGGAAATTCCAGCACCATCTGATCCACCTCCGTATCGCAATTACCGCGTACACAGTAGATATCATTTTTCCGCTCGTTCAATAAAGCGATCACTTCCTTGGGCGCATAATCTCTGGGCAGATCATTTCTGGGGCCGTGGTATAAAATATCCCCCAGTAAAAGCAGCCTGTCGGCCCCTTCCTCCGTATATGCTTCCAACAGTTTTCGACAGTAATATGCCGATCCGTGAATATCCGATGCAATCATCCATTTCATAAATTTTCTCCTCCTACTGCCAGTATAATCCCCCGGCCTGTGACTTGACAAGCTTTCTCAGATAAAGTACATTGACAATACAGATTACTATTAAGAAAGGCTGAGATTACCATGAGGTTACGAAATATTACCGGTTCCCGGGAAGTTATTGCGAAAAGTCCCTATGTCGTACCGGAAGATACCCTGGAAGCATGCCCCGGAACCTGGCATGAGATTTTCGGAAACGATCATCCGATCCATATTGAGATCGGTATGGGAAAAGGACGTTTCTTAAATACCCTTGCAAAGCAGAATCCGCAGATCAATTATGTGGGAATTGAAAAATATTCCAGCGTATTGCTCCGCGCGATCCAGAAAATGGAAGAGGACGAGCTTCCCAACCTGAAATTCATCCGTATGGATGCAGAAGACATCGATAAGGTATTCGGAAAAGGTGAAGTGGACCGCATTTATCTGAATTTCTCCGATCCCTGGCCCAAGGACCGTCATGCGAAGAGAAGACTTCCTTCGAGACAGTTTCTGGCCCGCTATGATGTGATCCTGAAAAAAGAGGGTACGCTGGAATTCAAGACAGACAACCGCCCGTTGTTTGATTTTGCAGTAGAGGAACTGGAGCCCGCCGGATGGAAAGCGCAGGTGATCACCTACGATCTGCATAACGATGCCGCGCTGATGGAGGGGAACGTCATGACCGAATACGAGGAAAAGTTTTCCTCCGTTGGCAATCCCATCTGCAAATATATTATTTACAGATAAGGCCCCGAATATAGAATCTTATTTTTGAGATACTATCAACAACAGATAACAGAAAGGAAGGATACTTATGGAATATACGTTTACCGTTGCTAATTTTGAGGAAGAAGTTCTGAACTCCCCTCTGCCCGTTCTGGTAGATTTCTACGCAGACTGGTGCAATCCCTGCAAGATGATGGCTCCTACCGTGGCAAAGCTGGCAGAAGCTTACGAGGGAAAAGTAAAGGTCGGCAAGATCAATGTGGATGAGAACATGACCATCGCCCAGAAGTACCGCGTGGCAAGCATTCCGAATTTTGTGATCTTCAGAGACGGACAACCCGTGGCCAACTTCGTCGGCGCCATGTCCGAAGCGGACTTCCGTGAGAAGCTGGAGCAGGTGATTCTGTAAAAATCAGTTTTTTAAACCCGGGTACGGTGAGCGGATGCCTCTGCCGTATCCGGGTTTTTGATTTTTTACAGATATTTTCCCGTAATGCTATCGGCATCTGCCTTGATCTGCTCCAGAGTTCCTACAGCAACGACCCTGCCGCCATCTGCTACGCAGCTGATTTTGCTCATTTATGAGGTGGTGGCTCAAATAATTAAAACAGATCCAGCATATTGTCCAGATAGATTTCTTCTCTGACCTGCAGCTGGTACTCCGGTTTCGTCATATAATACAGTAGAAATTCCAGAACCAGTGCACTGCCCAGTCCCCGGCCCTCGATCTTATAATTGGAAAATCCCATAGGCAGATATATCTTCTGAATATCTCCCGCACTGATAAATCCGGGATTTTTCATAGCTTTGGAGAAACGATAGCCCTCCTCCGCCCCCGGTGAGGTACAACTAAAATCCGGCTCCTCTCCCAGATTCCTGCGGCTGACGGCTTCGTAGCATTCCTTCCTGTCCTTGCAGCCAAAATAGCAGCACTCATTGCATAAAAACTCCACTTTGTCTTTCTGTGATTCTGTCAGCGTATTTAATTTTTCATAAGCCTTGTTCAGGCGGAAATCCGGTACAACATAGCGAAAATCTTCTCTGTCTGTTTCCTTTTTTAACGCTTCAAAATCCGTCAGTACTTTTGTGGTGGAGGATATCAGATAAAGTTGCGGATAATGACTTTTCAAATACTGTAACAGCAGTTCCGAATGGACGATCACGCCGTTTTCCGGGGTTGTATTTTCCGCAAACAGGGCACAGAGTTCATTGCATTTTCCGTCGGAAAGATGTTCTTCGATAAGCTTTGAATTGCTGAAGGTCAGACGGGCTGAGATCCCGTATTCCTGTAACAGTGCCAGCACTTCTCCTGCGTCGTGATCCTCCAGTGAGACCCGGCCGCCTCCCCAGATACAGTCCGGTGGGGCTCCGTAGATGGAACCGATGTCGCACCAGTCGTAAAAATATTCCCGGTGCTCCCGAAACAACGGCAGGAACATTCTGTATAATTCATAGAATTCAAACAGACCGGGAAGATGGTAATGGGCTGTTTGTTTATTCATGTTTCTGCTTCCTCCGTATTATTTTTCATATTCAAAATATTTCAAAAATCCCCATTTAGAAAATGTTAAACAGGGATAACCATAGGTATATTATAGCCTATCCAGAAAAATGAGACAATTGAATATAATTAAAATTCCGGCGACCACCTCTCTGGTAATCGCCGGAACCACGTTTATTTATTTTCCCCAGACTTCCTCCGCCACTTCTTTCACAAGTCGGAGTTTTGCCCACTGTTCTTCCTCGGTCAGCTTGTTGCCGATCTCGCAGGAAGCAAATCCGCACTGGGGGCTTAAGTATAATCTTTCCAGTGGAATGTATTTTGCCGCATCATGGATTCTGTCAATGACAAGCTGTTTGTCCTCCAGTACGGGAGACTTGGTAGTGATCAGTCCCAGAACAACCTTTTTCTCCCCGGATACCTTGGCCAAAGGTGCGAAACCGCCGGATCTCTCATCATCAAACTCCAGGAAATAGGCATTCACATTCTCTTCGCCGAACAGGATATCCGCTACGGAATCATAGGCACCCTCGCTTGCGTAGGTGGAATGGAAATTACCGCGGCATACATGGGTGTTGATGATCATATCCTTCGGTGCATTGGCAATCACCTTATCGTTAATATCCTTGTGGGCTTTCTGGAACTCCACAATTCCCTCTCTGGTGGTTCCGTACAGGGTATGACCGATCTTGTCTGCGAACATGCCCCAGGTGCAGTCATCCAGCTGTATGTTCCGGCATCCTGCCGCATAGAGATCATCGATCACTTTTCCGTAGGCCGCCACGATGTCATTTACCAGTTCCTGCTCATTCGGATAATGCTTCTCTGTGCAGCCTCGGTTAAAGGGCATGGTAAACTGTGCCAGAAACTGGGCGGGAGAAGGTATGGTCTGCTTTGCTACGGTATTTTCATCCTCTAATGCTTTTACAAACCGGAAATGATCTACAAAAGGATGCTCCCCGGTCAGTCCGATCTTGCCTACAATATAGGTATCATCCACCATGGCCGCCTCGCCGTGGAACGGAAGTCCCGTCTTGGTAGGGGTATGGCCGATGCCGTCGAATCCCCACATGAAATCCAGATGCCAGGTGGCTCTGCGGAATTCACCGTCTGTGATCACATGATAGCCCAGCTCTTTGATCTTGCTCACAAGCTCTGTGATGGCTTCATCTTCCACTTTCTTCAGTGCCGCAGCATCGATCTTTCCTTCATTGAACTGTCTTCTTGCTTTCTTCAACTTCTCCGGTCTTAAAAAACTTCCTACGAAATCATAGCGAAAAGGTGTCTGTAAATTGCTCATTGTCATTCTCTCCATTTCTTTGTCGTTTTTTGAATTGTCCTCATTATAAGAGAAATGATGAAATCCGCAAAATACGTAAAAATAAGGGTTGTCCATAGTTTAAAACTATGGACAACCCATTCATCCTAAATACTTCTGCAGTGCTTCCAGGTAGGTAGTACCCAGTCTGCTGAGCATTCCTTTTCTGTGTGTGATATAACCGATCCGCATGTCACTCTCATCTGCCAGTGGCACGGCGATAATATCTTTTCCGTTTAATTTTTTATCGATCACGCCGCTGCACACGGTGTAACCGTTCAGGCCGATCAGCAGATTGAACAGTGTCGCTCTGTCCCGCACACGGATATTTTTCCTGCGTTCAAAATCAGAGAAGATTTCCTCTGAAAAATAAAAGGAATTGTGCTCTCCCTGTTCAAAAGACAGGTACGGGTATTCTTCCAGTTCTTCGTTCGTAATTATGCTGTTACCCGCCAGCGGATGTTTTCTGCTGATAAATACATGGGGACTGGCAACAAACAACTGGTGGAATTCCAGATCATGGGATTTCAACAGCTTGCTGAGTACCGCTTCATTGAAATCATTCAAAAACAGGATTCCGATCTCGCTGCGCAGACGCGCCACATCTTCTATGATCTCATA
>OGWS01002694.1_pt1 | contig 10701 bp, 9 predicted proteins | sample 1576111 | NCBI WGS metagenome assembly OGWS01 (sample SAMEA3541534, study PRJEB24748) | human gut metagenome | biome: human gut; feature: human-associated habitat; material: faeces | place: China | collected 2012
TGGGGATACCATCTTTGCCAGACTGCATCCGCTGTTCAAAGGTCGCAAAAGCAGCCGAGATCAAATTCATCATGGCGTTGCGGATGGCAGGCCCCGCATAGGTCAGGAACTTTATTTTTTTGCCAGGGTCATACAGGAAGATTGCCCGGAGCAAGCCGATGCTTCCCTCTTGAATTAGGTCATCGTGGTCGATGCCCAGCTCGCTGTTCCCAAGACCAACACTGATGTACAATTCATTTGCAGTTTTTCGAATATATCCCAGATTGTTCTGCACCAGCTGCTCCTGCGCCTGTGTATCCCCTCGCTGTGCCAGTGTGCACAGCCGCTCATTAGTCATCGTTTTCATCACTTCGCTTAGGCTGCATACTTTCCATCATGTGAAGCAGCGCCAGCTGTAATTCTTCCAGTGATTCATCCTCTGCCAGCCCCATCTGGGAGATTGGCTGCACAACCATAGCTGCAAGCTGCTCTGGAGAAACCGATGGATGATGAAGGTCTTGTCCCTTGGTCAGTTCTGAGAACATCTGCTCGGTAAGTTCTTTTGTCATGTTCTGGGAAATCCCCTCCCCGGAAGTCATTTCCTTTTTGATCTCCCGAAGAACCGCCATGAATTGATTTTGAATGTTGGTCAGATCGGCTTGAAAAACCGGCACCTTATTCAGAGAGACGGCCTGTGCCGCTTGCTGTGACGCTTTCCGAATGTCCGGCTGTTCTTTGCCTGTCATCAACAGCATGGAACTTAACGATTGCAGGATTTGGTTCTGCGCCGCAAATCCGGAGGCCATCGTTTCATCAAAATATAGGGCAATCATACTGGTCAGCTGGGCAAAACGGCGATTTTCCAGCAGGCGGCTCACCACTTCCGGGTTTACCCGTCCCGTATAGAGATTGCGTGCGGCTTCGGCAGAAAGGCCAAGCTCAGAGATGTCATAATTCTTCTTGTCCGGCACATTGGTCAGACAAAGGAGAAAATCAAAGAAGCTGCTGAGAAACATGGTTTCCATGACATCATCCTCTGCGAAGATCTGAAAGAGGCAGTAAAGGTATGTGAGGAGAAAGCACAGCCTGGAGATGCTGTTTTGCTTTCTCCCGCATGTGCAAGCTGGGGACAGTTTGATAACTATGAACAGCGTGGAGATATGTTCAAGGAATATGTAAGAAATCTGTAGAATATCTATAAGTAAGAATTATAGCTGTCCGGCAGAGAAAGACGAAGCTGCAGTGACCGGCTATAGATAATTTTGCGGAGAAACAGATGGCGCGAAAAAGAGCGACAGATTTATCAAAAACAGATATGACGATGCTGGTACTGATAGTACTGCTTGTGATTTTTGGCCTGGCAGTATTATTCAGCTCCAGTGAATATAATGGCAGAGTACGTTTCGGCGACTCTGCCTGTTATTTTAAGAAACAGTTATTTGCCACAGCATTGGGTATGGGAGTAATGTATATGGTTTCTTCCATTGATTATCATTTTTTTCTGAGGCTGGGACCAGTGGCATATCTGATTTCAATGTTTTTGTCCGGCGCAGTACTTTTTGTAGGTCAGGAGATCAACGGCTCAAAAAGATGGCTGAATCTTGGACCTTTATCTTTTCAGCCTTCAGAGTTTGCGAAAGTTGCTGTAATCCTTTTTCTTGCATGGCAGATCGAGCGTACAAAAAAAGCAACCATGGGCTTTGGATTTATGTGCAGGACAATATTGACCCTGCTGCCGATCATTGGTCTTGTAGGTTCAAATAATCTGAGTACAGCGATCATTATTCTGGGTATCGGTGGAATTCTGATTTTTGTATCCAATCCGGGATATCTGGAATTTATCGGGCTTGGCAGCGCAGGTGCAGGTTTCATAGCTGTTTTTCTTGCTGCAGAGAGTTATCGTCTGGAACGTCTTGCAATCTGGAGAAATCCGGAGAAATATGAAAAAGGATTTCAGACGATCCAGGGACTGTATGCCATCGGCAGCGGCGGAATATTCGGCAGAGGATTTGGAAACAGTCTGCAGAAACTTGGATTTGTTCCGGAAGCGCAGAATGATATGATTTTTTCGATTATATGTGAGGAAATGGGAGCAGCCGGAGCTATCTTTCTGATTTTTCTGTTTGCAATGCTTCTGTGGCGGCTGGGTGTGGCTGCCATGCATGCAAAAGATCTGGCCGGAGCTCTTATCTGTTGTGGAATTATGGGGCATCTGGCTCTTCAGGTTATTTTGAATATTGCAGTGGTGACCAATACAATCCCCAATACAGGCATTACGCTGCCTTTTATCAGCTATGGAGGAACTTCGGCAGTGTTTCTTCTTGGGGAAATGGGACTTGCGATGAATGTTGGGAAATGTGACAGGATAAATTGAATTACAGGTTTCAGAATGGCGTAACATATAATAGAAAAAGCCATAAACTGTAAAGTAAGAGACTCTTTGGGAGCAAAAGGTTGGATGAAATCCATGTGACAGGTAAAGCATCTCTCAGCGGGGAGATTTTTATACAGGGATCTAAAAATGCAGCACTTCCAATGATAGCCGCATCTCTGATGCACAGAGGACTAAGCATTCTGAGGGGATGTCCCAGAATTTCAGATGTTTTTTGTATGGAAGAGATTTTGAAAAGTCTTGGTGCAGTGACCTGGTGGGACGATCACGATCTTTATCTGGATTGTTCCTGCGCAGACGGAACAGAAATTCCTGCAGTCTATACAGGCAGAATGCGTTCTTCGATCATTCTGGCAGGTGCGGTGCTTGCAAGAAACAGAAAATGCAGGATAGGGTATCCGGGCGGATGTACAATCGGGAAAAGACCAATAGATTTCCATCTTATGGCACTGAGAGCACTTGGCGCGGATGTCCGGGAAAATGCATCAGGCCTAGATGGAGAATGTGTCAGATTTGAAGGGCAGGATATTGTGTTTCCGAAATCGAGTGTGGGAGCTGCTCAACAGGCAATACTGGCAGCAGTTCTTGCAAAAGGTGTAACACATCTTTATAATTGTGCGAAAGAACCGGAGGTTTTCTGGCTCTGCAGATATCTGAAAACAATGGGAGCACTGATAGAAGGAGAAGAAACCGGTGAAATTACGATCAGAGGAGTGGATGAACTGAAAGGCGGAGACTACCGTATTCCTCCGGATCGTATTGTTGCAGGTACCTATCTGTGTGCGGCTGCGGCAGCAAGAAGTAAGATTATTCTTCATGATGTACCTGTGGAGGAGTTGCAGTCGTTTATGGAAGTATATCGGAAAATAGGTGGACAATATCAAGTAAATGGTGGTACACTAGAGGTCAATGGAAAGAATGCTGTCAGACCGGCTGTTTTAGTAGAAACAGAAATTTATCCGGGTTTTCCCACAGATCTGCAGGCTCCGTTGATGGCAGTGCTGACAGGTGCGCAGGGACAGAGTACCATACGGGAAAATATTTTTGACCGGAGATTTGGCAGTGCTTTTCAGATGAAAAAAATGGGCGCAGATATTTCCGTAAGCGGAAACCAGGCAATCATAAGAGGGGGAAAAACCCTTAAGGGAACACAGGTACAGGCAGGAGATCTCAGAGGTGGTGCAGCCCTGCTCATTGCCGCACTTATGGCAGAGGGAGAAACCTGTGTTACAGGAGCCGGGTTTATCAGCAGGGGCTATGAGCATATCTGTGAAGATTTACGGACTTTGGGCTGCAGAATATGGCAGCCGGGGACAGAGGATTTGAGGATTTATGAGAGAAAGTAATTATGGGAAAAGACCTCCTATGAGCAAAAGGACGAAGAAGATGCTGGCAGGTATGATAGGCGTCGGAGTTATGGTCGCTGTGATAGTATTTTTTTCCTATTATAAAGTAGACACTGTTGAGGTGAGGGGAACTTCCCATTATACAGACGAAGAAGTAAAGAATATGGTGCTTCGGGGACCGATGGCTTCCAATTCGGTCCTTGCACCACTGCTCTACAGCACTACAAATACAGAGGACATTGCATATGTAGATGCATTTAAAGTTACCCAGCTGAACCGAAATACCATCTGTATCAGTGTAAAAGAGAAAAAAACAGTCGGATGCATCCGATATCTTGACAGTTACATTTATTTTGACAGAAATGGCATTTTTGTGGAGGGTTCTCAGAACAGAGATGAGACGGTTCCGTATTTTGACGGAATTCAGGTGAACAGCATCGTGATGGATGAGAAACTGGATATTAAAGGAGATACTGTACTGAATACAGCTGTAGCATTGTCTACAATCTTTCAGAAAAATGATATGATCCCCGATCATATCCAGTTTGACAGCAGCTATTCTATCAGCCTCATCTATGGGGATATAACTGTTCAGCTTGGAAAAGATGCTGATCTGGAAGAGAAGATGAACCGAGTGATAGCGATTCTGCCCAAAATTCAGGGAAAAAAAGGTATTCTTCATATGGAGAGTGTGGCTACGGAGTCCAATACCTTTGAAGAAGAACTGGAACAGGAAGAAGTTACTGCTGAGAATTGGAATGGCGGTTATGATGAAGATGGCAATTATACCGGAGACGGCGAGTATGACGAGGATGGTAATTATGTAGGTGCAAAACCGAAGACTGCTCTTGAGGAAGCAATTGAGAACTGGAATGGCGGTTATGATGAGGAAGGGGATTATACCGGAGCAGGTGAGTATGACGAATCCGGTAATCATGTGGGACCGAAGCCTACACAGGAATCTCTGGATGCGGCATCTGATGAGTCGGGAGATGGTTCAGGAGATGAAAGTTCCGCAGATGACCAGAGTTCTGAAACTTCAGAAGATGGAGAAAGTGATTCATCATATGACGACGGAAACTCAGATGATTCAGATGGATATGGTGATTATACAGAAGATAACAGTGATTATCAGGGGGATGATTCTGAGGGATATTGATAGTATATGGAAACTTTGAGATCAGAGAAGGCTCCGTACACTGATACAACATATTTACCGGAATTGCCGAAAAAGAGTGAAAAAAGTATAAAAAAACAAAATTAATGGTTGATTAATTCTCAAAAAAAATATATGATATATCTATATGTAACTTTGATATAAATCACTGAAAAGGATATCAGGTATAAATAAAGGAGGAAGTACGTTGTTAGAGATTATGTCAAACGAGGCTGAATCATCTGCCAAGATCATAGTGATCGGTGTAGGTGGAGCCGGAAATAATGCAGTAAACAGAATGGTGGAAGAGGCCATCGGCGGAGTAGAGTTTGTAGGTGTTAATACTGATAAGCAGGCTTTAACTCTGTGCAAAGCTCCAACTGTACTTCAGATTGGCGAGAAGATTACCAAAGGTCTTGGTGCAGGAGCCCAGCCTGAGGTTGGACAGAAAGCAGCAGAGGAGAGCATTGAAGAAGTAAAACAGTTAATGGAAGGTGCGGATATGGTATTCGTTACCTGTGGTATGGGAGGCGGAACCGGAACCGGAGCTGCACCTGTTATCGCAGCAGCAGCGAAAGAAATGGGTATCCTTACAGTTGGCGTTGTTACAAAACCTTTCCGTTTTGAAGCAAGAACTCGTATGAATAATGCACTTGCAGGCATTGAGAATCTGAAGAAAGCAGTGGATACATTAATCGTTATCCCGAATGATAAATTACTGGAAGTTGTAGATCGCAGAACAACCATGCCGGAAGCTCTGAAGAAGGCTGATGAAGTTCTGCAGCAGGCAGTACAGGGCATTACAGACCTGATCAATCTGCCGGCTCTGATTAACCTTGACTTTGCAGACGTTCAGACTGTAATGACAGACAAGGGAATTGCCCATATCGGTATCGGTGAAGCAAGAGGAGACGACAAAGCTATGGAAGCTGTACAGCAGGCCGTATCTTCTCCACTTCTTGAGACAACCATCAAAGGTGCTACACATGTTATCATTAATATTTCCGGAGATATTTCTCTTATGGATGCCAATGCAGCATCTACTTATGTCAAGGATCTTGCAGGAGATTCTGTCAATATCATCTTCGGTGCCAAGTATGATGAGTCCAAGCCGGATGAAGCAACGATCACAGTCATTGCTACAGGCTTAGAGGACGCACCGGCAGCAGCACCAAAGCCATCTATGGGCAGTTCTCTCTTAAATAATATGCAGTATGCCAGCGGGCTTGGCACACCAAAGCCATCCGTAAGCGGATTTGGCGCAGGCGTACATACACAGCCTACGACACAGGCACCGAGACTATCGGCAGCATCACAGGCTGGTGGAGCATCTGTAGGAGGCGGTATGGGCAACTTCCCACCACTGACCAAGCCACAGCAGCCGACCAGCACAGTCAAGCAGGAAGACATCAAGATTCCTGAATTTTTAAAGAACACAAGAAAATAATCTAGCAGGCTCGTTTCGACAGAATTTATAAAGCCACTTCCTTATAATTGATCTTATCAAAAGGAGGTGGCTTTTTATTTATGTCGTTTATTTGGATGTTCTTGTTCTACAAAATCTTATGCTGGATCTGGCAAGTCTTCTAGCCCTTGCGATCTGGCAGGAAAAATCTATGTCGGTGCCAAGGCTGGTCTTAGCGAGCCTGCTTGCTACGGGGCTTGGCTGTCTGGCATATCTGTTTTTACATTCCTTTTGGGGCTATGTCATTTTTGTCGTTTTTCTTGTCAATCCACTCATGCTGTTACTGGCATTTGAAAGGACAGCCCCTAAGGCATTGGCAGTCCTTTATTTTCGCCTGCTGATCGTTTATGCAGGATTGGGCGGGCTGGTGTCCCTGTTGGATCTGTATCTGCCGGCGGAGATCCGGGACTTCTTATTGCCTCTGGCATGTGCTTTGTTTTTTTTGCTTACGGTCATTGCATCGATCTTACAGGCAAGAAAAAGAGAGCAGCGGGAAGTGGCGATCCTGGTGTGTGGGCATGTGGAAAAAATGCAGGCACTCGCCGATACCGGAAATCTCTTGCGTGACCCCATCAGTGGCAGACCGGTTTGCGTGGTGTCGGAAGACTATAAGGAGAAATGGAAGATCCCGGCAGAGCGGATGCGTCTGATCGCCTATGAGACGGTGGCAGGGCAGGATTTTATGGAGATCGTGGCAGCAGATAAATTCCTGATGAAAGAGGCGGGAAAAATGGTCAGCCAGAAAGAGATCCTGCTGGGATTTGGCAAGGCATCCTTGTTTCAGGGGAAAAATTACCAGATGATATTACATAAAGATTTTTGTTGGGAGTGAGCATATGCGTTTATTGTTTCGATGGCTTACGAGAGAGAAACTGGAATTGCTTTACATCGGTGGATGTGAGGTGCTTCCGGAACCTTTGAATGCAAGAGAGGAACAGGCATGTATCGAGGCTATGCAGGATCATCAGGATAAGGAGGCAAAGGAAAAACTGATCGCCCATAACCTGCGTCTGGTCGTCTATATCGCCAAGAAATTTGATAATACCAAGGTGGGAACCGAAGACCTGATCTCCATCGGCACGATCGGTCTGATGAAGGCAATCAATACCTTTGATGCCTCCAAGAGCATCAAACTGGCGACCTATGCGTCGCGCTGTATTGAAAATGAGATCCTTATGTATCTGCGTAAAAATAACAAGCAGAAACTGGAGGTTTCGATTGATGAACCTCTCAATGTGGACTGGGATGGAAATGAACTTCTTTTGTCGGATATTTTAGGCACGGACGAGGATGTGATCTACCGGGATTTGGAGACGCAGGCAGATCTCAAACTATTACATCAGGCCTTAAAGACCTTAAACGGCAGGGAGAAGATGATCATTGAACTGCGTTTCGGGCTACATAGCAAAGATGGGGAAGAACTGACGCAAAAGCAGGTGGCAGACCTTTTGGGAATTTCCCAATCCTATATTTCCCGTCTGGAAAAAAAGATCATGAAGCGGCTGCATCGGGAGATGGCACGGCAGGAAAATGGTATGAAAGTAGTGTGATTTTTCGGAAAAATGTTGTATAATATGGATATGGAACAGGAAATTTTCTGACGAAACGGAGGAGAAGGTATGATCATTGAATTTCTGGGGGCAGCCCATGAGGTGACAGGTTCCTGTCATTATGTGGAAGTGGGCGATAAGAAGTTTTTGGTGGACTGCGGCATGGAGCAGGGGCCGGATATCTATGAAAACCAAGAGATCCCGGTACAGGCGAGCAGTATTGATTATGTCTTTGTGACCCATGCACATATCGACCATTCGGGGCTTTTGCCACTTTTGTATGCGCATGGTTTCCGGGGGCAGATCTATGCGACAGAGGCGACGTGTGAACTCTGCAACATCATGTTAAAGGACAGCGCACATATCCAGACTTTTGAGGCAGAGTGGAAGAACCGTAAGGCAAAACGTGCCGGAAGGCCGGAGGTCACACCTTTATATACGGTTGAGGATGCCGCAGGTGTCTTGGAACAATTTGTGCCGGTGCATTACCATGAGACGATCAAGGTCTGCGATGAGATCACGGTCCGCTTTGTAGATGCCGGACATCTTTTGGGATCATCGTCCATTGAAGTCTGGCTGACAGAAGGAAATGAAAAGCGAAAGATGGTTTTTTCCGGGGATATCGGACAGGGAAACCGACCGCTCATTAAGGAGCCGGAATACTTAAAAGAGGCAGACTATGTGTTAATTGAATCCACCTATGGAGACCGCTTGCATGAGGCGCCGATCGATTTTGCCAAGGCTTTGGCACAGATCATGCGATCTACGTTTCAGGCGGGAGGCAATCTGGTCATACCGGCATTTTCCGTCGGCAGGACACAGGAAATGCTCTACTTTATCCGCCGGATCAAAGAGGAGGGCATGCTGTCTGATTTAGAGGATTTTGAGGTCTATATGGATAGTCCCTTGGCGGTGGAGGCAACAGCGGTCTTTCATGATAATGTATCGGAATGTTTTAGTCAGGAAGCAAAGAGGTTGATCGCCGAGGGCAAGAATCCGATCCGTTTTCCGGGTTTAAAGATGGCAGTGACCAGTGATGGGTCCAAGATGATCAACTTTGACATGAAGCCAAAGGTCATTATTTCGGCATCTGGTATGTGTGAGGCAGGCCGTATCCGCCACCATCTCAAGCACAACCTCTGGCGACCGGAATCTACCATTCTTTTTGTGGGATATCAGGTGCCGGGGACTCTAGGCTTTAACCTTTTAAATGGGGCTAAGGAGGTCAAACTCTTTGGTGAGACTGTCCATGTGGAGGCACGGATTGAAAATCTGCCGGGGATCAGTGGTCATGCCGATAAGAATAAATTGCTGGATTGGATGGGCGGCTTTGAAAAGGCGCCAAAGAAGGTCTTTGTCGTACATGGGGAGGATGCTGTCTGTGATTCTTTTGCAGATGCCATCCATGAAAAATACGGCTATGAGGCGTATGCACCTTATTCCGGCGACCGCTTTGATCTTCTGACCGGAGCCTGCTTGGAGCAGGGCAGCCGACAGGTAAAACAAAAGAAGACGCCATCCTCCAAGGCATCTTCCAATGTATTCGCCAGACTGCTTGCCGCAGGAGAGCGGCTTATGCGCGTGATCCGGGACTGCGAGGGCATGGCGAATAAGGATCTGGCAAAATTTGCCGATCAGATCAATGCTTTGAGCGACAAGTGGAGCCGGTAAGATAGTGCTCCATGGATTTTAAGGCGTTTTTTTCGAGGCGGGAAACCTGGGCTTGGGAGATCTGGATCTCAGAGGCAACTTCCATTTGGGTTTTCCCTTCAAAAAAACGCAGATCAATGATGTGGCGTTCTCTGGGTGGCAGACGTTTTATCGCTTCATTTAAGGAAATGTCTTCTACCCAGTTTTCTTCCATATTTTTTTTATCGCTGATCTGGTCCATCACATAAAGCGTATCCCCGCCTTCCGTATAAACCGGTTCAAAAAGTGACACCGGATTCTGTATCGCATCCATAGCATATACGATCATCTCTTTATTTATCCCTATTTCGCTGGCAATTTCCGCAATGGTAGGCTCCCTCAGATTTGTTTTCATATAAGTTTCTTTTGCATAGATAGCACGATAAGCAATATCCCGCAGCGACCGGCTCACCCGGATACTGTTATTGTCACGAAGATACCTTCGTATCTCTCCAATGATCATAGGCACTGCATAAGTGGAAAATTTTACATTCAATGTAGTGTCAAAATTATCAATTGCTTTTATAAGTCCAATGCAGCCAATCTGAAAAAGATCGTCCATATTTTCGCTGCTGTTGGAAAAACGCTTGATCACGCTGAGAACCAGCCGCAGATTTCCTTTAATGTAAAGTTCCCTGGCTTCTTCATCACCCTCCTTGATCCTGCGAAAAAGCTCTTCTTTTTCTTCTGCCTTCAGTACCGGAAGCTTCGATGTATTGACTCCGCAAATTTCAACTTTGTTAAGTGCCATTATTTGAATCCTCCTTTTGTGCATCGCGAAGCGTGCTGCTGAGAACGAAGTGAACAGTAACAATGATTCTCACGTGGGAGGATAAATATTCTTTTTTCGGGAAAATATAAAAATTATTGCCCCTTGACAATTGGGAAAATAGAATTAAGCCTTTTTACAGCAATACTTTTCATCAATTTCTACCAGGATAATGTCATCTCCGATCTGCCGGATACAATTCCATGGAATTATATATTCACTTCCGGCTCCCCAGAAACAAAAGCAGAAACTGCCAGGTCCGGGAACCACAAGGGCGGTAATACATCCGGTTTCACAGTTAAATTCCACATCCACCGGACAGCCAAGTGTACGGCAGGGACAGATATTGATCACT
>OGWS01002698.1_pt1 | contig 10680 bp, 12 predicted proteins | sample 1576111 | NCBI WGS metagenome assembly OGWS01 (sample SAMEA3541534, study PRJEB24748) | human gut metagenome | biome: human gut; feature: human-associated habitat; material: faeces | place: China | collected 2012
GATAACACATGGAACATACATTTTCATGGCTCATCTTGACCGGCGGAAGGTTCGGCTCTTTGCCATCTCCGCCCTCGTAGGTCTTCAGGGTATTGTTGCGCATGATCTTAAAGCGCAGCAGATCGCCATCCGCCAGATAAAGCGTTCCGGCATCGCAGTGCGTCAGCTCCATGATGCGGTTTAAGATCATCTCCAGAAGCCGGTTGTAATCTTTTTCGGAGGAAAGGGCTGTGCCGATCTCCAGAATGCTTTGTATTTCTTTTTGCGTCATTTGTATTTTTTCTCCCTGTTTTCTCCCACGTTATTTGCTTTTTTCCAGGCATACGCCAATCCCAGATTTCTGCATTCATGATGCACTATGGATTAGAGCTCCACCGTCATTTTCTCCCGGGCAAATATGCAATTCGGATCCTGTGTCATGGACAGTTTCTCCTGTTCCTGCAGGAATGCATCCTGATAAGTGCGCTCATAATGCGTCAGAAGTGCCTGTTTTGCACCGCTCATTTGCCGGAGTTTCCGGCTGCGTTCTATGGAACCGTGCCCCCAGCCATGCCGGATTGCAAGTTCTGCTTCCGTATAGCAGGAATCGCAGATCAAAAGACTGCAATTTCTGGCAAATTCTGCCAGGCGCGGCAGCATGGTGTCGGTCAGTTCACAGTCAAGCCCATACACGACGCTGGCAGCTTCTTTTTCTACGACTTCATCGAGCCGGTAAAGAATGCTGTTTCCGGGATGCAGTCCTCTCATGGTCTTCACCTGGATTCCTTTTCCAAGTATAAATGTGTCGCCCTCTGTAATTTCATGAAACAGCACATGGGCAGGAATCTGATCCAGACTCACCGGCCAGTACGGCGGCGAAAAAATACTGCACAGCAGTTCTTTCAGACTTTTGTTTTCGGACCGTTCTCCATAAATATGAAACTCCATCTGCGGATCAAACAACATCGAACAGGCGTAAAGCCCCAAAAGATGATCCATATGGGGATGGCTCAACAGAAGATCCAGCCGTTTTCTTCCCGATCCCATCTGCCCTTTCATGCTCCGGTCAAACTGTCCCAGACCGGTTCCTGCATCCAGAATGACCGTCTGTTCTTTTGTATGAACTGTTATGCATGAGGTGTTGCCCCCATACTCCTGGTATTCCGGTCCTGTTTCCGGTCCGGAACCGCGTACGCCCCATATCCGTAGCTGCATCATGCCATTGTTCTCCAATCTGCCAGGCTCATGCGATACGACCTGTTATTCACTGCCATTTTCCGCAGTATCTCTTTCATTATAAGCCATGTGTTTGCGGAATGGAATCCGGAAGCTCATAAAATTTTCAGCAAAATATTTCCGACTTCGCCGATCCATACAGAAAGCCATGCACCGCCCAGTCCAACACTTCATAACCTAAAGTAAAAAACAATGAGGCGCATTATGGCTGAAAACGATACACATTACAACGGCACTCCGGATATGAATGAGAATGATGCAGTGACTCTGCTTCCGACTCCGGAAGAAGGTGGTGCAACCTATCCCGGAAACGAGGAAAACACACCGGTAATTCCATTTCCAAACCCGGAAGAAGGCGGTGCAGCTTATCCTGGAAATGATGCAAATACCCCCGTTGTTCCGCTCCCTGGATTTGAAGAGGGCGGACCGGTTTATCCGGGAAATAACACTACCGGAAATATTGGCGGCAGCTGGAACTGGGGAAATGGAAACTGGGGTAGCGGTTTCTTCCCGCTGACTCCAAGTACTCCGAATATTTCTCCGCGCTACTACGGGCAGGTACGTTTCTTAAATGCCTCGACCAACAGCTTTGCTGTGAATATCAGCATCGACGGCACTGCCTATGCCATCAATTCCAGATTCGGCACCATTTCCAATTATGACTGGATTTCCGATGGCTTCCATACCGTGACCGTGCGCCGTGCATCGGGCATGCGTTCCGTGCTGCTGCAGCAGAATTTCCCATTTACCGCAGGCGAAAAAGTTACTATGATCCTGACCGATTCAGCCTCCGGCGGACTGGAACTGGTCCAGGTTTCCGATACCGGCTGCAGCACCCGTGCCTACAACACCGGCTGCTACCGTTTTGCGAACATGACCTTTGCCGGTTCGCGCTACGACCTGCTGCTCTACGGCGGAGAAACGGTCTTCCGCAATGTGGCATTCCAGACGGTAACTCCTTATAAACAGGCCATGGCAGGCACCTACCAGTTCTATGTCACTAACTCCAACAGCTACTCTTTCCTGCGGGAAATCCCGATCATTGTCATTGGCGTGAAGGGATCCGGCGCGATTGCAGGAACCAGCGCCCCGCAGCCACTTCTTTCCGCACAGATTGAGATTGCTTCCGGGCAGAATTACACGTCTTATCTGATCGGGAATACCTGGTCGGATATGGGGCTGCGGCTTCTGACTGTGGAAGACTGACTAAATTCCTTGTAAAAAGTGTGACAGTGCTGCATTTTTTCGCTGCAAAAAGTGTGATAGCATTACACTTTTTCATGGCAAAAAATACAGCACACGATTCGTTTGATCAAACAACTGAAAAAAGGGCGCTCTCAGATTTCTCCGAGAACGCCCTCTCTGTTCCACCTTCATAATGAATTCTTAATTTCGATTCTATTTTACAGTCTCGCCAGCTTCTTCTCCATCAATTCCCCATTACTGCTGTAAATGATCGCATTTTCCTTGCTGATCTTTCCTTCCCTAAACAGCTTGATGATGCTGTTATCCATGGTGATCATGCCTTCTTCCTGGGAAGTGGCGATGATATTGTCGATCTGGTGGATCTTGGATTCGCGGATCAAGTTCCGGATCGCATTGTTGAAGAACATGACTTCAAATGCCGGAACGACACCTCCGTCTACTCCCGGGATCAGCTGCTGGGATACTACTGCCTGCATGACCATGGAAAGCTGTGCACGCACCTGCTCCTGCTGCGCAGGCGGGAAGCTGTCGATGATTCGGTCGATCGTGTTGGCTGCACCTACAGTATGCAGTGTGGAGATGACCAGATGTCCGGTCTCTGCTGCAGTCAGCGCGGTTTTAATGGTTTCTTCGTCTCGCATCTCACCGACTAAAATGACATCTGGTGCCTGGCGGAGCGCCGCACGTAAGCCCGTCACATAGCTTTCGGTATCCAGACCGATTTCTCGCTGGGTAACGACACTCTTGTTATGCCGGTGCAGATACTCGATCGGGTCTTCCAGCGTGATGACGTGTGCGTTACGGGTTTTGTTGATCTGGTCGATGATACAGGCAAGGGTCGTACTCTTACCGCTGCCAGCCGGTCCGGTTACCAGGACAAATCCTTTGGTCATACGGGAAATGTCGATGACCACCTGCGGAATATGCAGATTGTGGAAATCTGGCAGGGCGAATGTAATGACACGGATGATCGTTGCCAGAGAACCTCTCTGACGGAACACGTTTACACGGAAACGGGAAACGCCCGGAAGTGCCATGGCAAAGTCATCGTCACCATGCTCCATGACATGGTCCATACTGCGGTTGTTTGCAAGTGCGTAAATTTCCCGCACCATCTCTTCGATTTCCTTTGGAAAGATTTTTTCTTCTGTCTGATAAACAATCTTTCCGCCTACTTTCCAGGAAAGCGGCATGCCTGGGATCAGGAATATGTCTGCCGCGCCCTGTTCCACTGCTTTTCGCAGAACTTCTTCTGTATACATACGCGTTTCCTCCATCAATCAATTCCCGCTCCACACCGGAACAGACTGGTCAATCTCATAATCTTCCTGATGGTATACCTTCCAGGATTGGATCTCATAAGTTTTCTTCTCCCAGTCCAGTGCCAGTTCTACCCTGAGCGCCTGCCCTGCAGACATGGCAACATCTGTACAGTAATTGCCTGTATCGCTCTGCAGATATGGGGCAAGCGTTTCTTTCTCTCCCTTTAAAAGTGCCTGGTCTGCAAGCTGCAGAAATTTTTCTCCTTCTGCGTCAGCCCGGTAATATTCCTGCACGGAATCCGCACTTCTTTGAGAAAGCGCATCTTCCCGCTTTGCGTTGCCGAGCGACAGGACACTGAATGTCACCAGGCAAAGTACGATAAAGATCAGGATCAGGCTGGAGCTTCCGATATTTGCTTTTCTTCTGAGTTCCTGTTTTGCCATCTAATCTTGCCTCCGGATATATTTTTCCGCATCCAGCGTAAACAGTTCTTCACCACGCTCTCCGTTTTCCCGGATCACAATCTGAAAGCTGTGCATTCCGTTTTCCTGATCTGTCTCTGTCAGGTTTCCGGTGTATGCTGCAGCGGACGGATCTGTTGTCTCTTCCCAGTCTGCATTCCAGTACACCAAGTCGGAATCTGCCTGTGTTTCCAGTCCGGCAGATTGTTTTTCTGCCTGCTGCGTTTCTCCAGAAACCGTTTGTGTTTTTCCGGACGGAAGCCCCTTCTGCAGATTGCCTGTTCCGTCCTCGCCAGACAACTTCCACATCTCAGCCACAGACTGCGCTGCACTGACTGCGTGGTCTCGTTCCCATGCCAGACGGCTCATCCGGTCTGATTTTGCAAATGCAAGAATGCAGGTAGATGCGCAGAGCATAAAGAAAAATACGACTACCATCATTTCCATCAGGAAAATGCCGGAGCCGGAACCACCTCGTTTATTCGTCACTCCGTCACCGCCCTTCCGCTGCGCAAAGATAACGTCAGACTGCCTCCGCCTGTTCCCATGGTTTTTACATGAAGCAACGCGCCATCCTGCTCTAATTCCAGACCGTCGCATTCCAGAATTTCCAGACCGTCTGCAAGCCCGAGTCCACTGTCTTCATAGGTAAATAACTCGCGGATGCTGCCCTCAAAATAGTAGATCCAGGTGACGTAGTCCCCGCCTTCGATGCTTTCCCGGATTTCCAGAACCTGCTGTCCGTCAATCGTTTTTACATCTACACAACCTTCCGTATCGCCCTGTCGTACCTTGTTCGCCACGTACTGGAGCGCGACACTTCCGGTATAAGTCTGGTCCATACGCCTGCTGATATTTTCATACACCTTGCTTCCTGCAAGTACCGTAAACAGGGCACACATGATGAAGACAAGGAACAGGAGCATGGTAAAGAGGACACTCATGGTCTGTCCGTCGTTGCGGTTATGGCTGCCAGTCATTGTCTTCACCTCCTTCTACAGGGATCACGGTGATGTCTGGCATGATATTGGAAGCGAAACCGCTGTAGAACACGTTGTAGCGTTCCCGGTCGATCTGGATTCCATAGTTTTCCTCCAGATACTCGACACTTGGCGGATAGCGCCCTTCAATCGCATAGCACTGGACCGATGCCTGGCGGATCGCCTTGATAAGTGTATCGGAGCCTTCCGATTTTGCCTTTCCCAGAAAAGAGAATACGCCATTCATAAACAGCGCCATGATCACGCCAAATACTGCGGCCGACACGATACAGCCAGCAACAAAGCGTTTGTCCCATTTCTTTTTCATGTTCATTCCTCCGTCCGTATCAGCCTACTCCGGCCAGAATCCCAGCCAGCGGAAGCATGACGGAAAGAAGGATCAGACCAACCGCAATCGCCAACACTGCAACCAGGGTCGGCTCCAGTCTTGCCACCATCGCATCGATGGAAGCATCTGCCTGCTGTTCGTAATCATCGGAAATGTTCTGCATGACTTCGTCCATCTTACCGCTGCGCACACCTACTTTGATGAGCTGGATGTGGAAGCTGCTGAACAGTCCGGACTCCTTCATGGCCTCATAATAGCCCTCACCCAGCTGCAGCTTTTCGCTGCAGACATCGATTTTTTCTGCCACCGTGCCATTGTCTACCAGCTCTCTTGCCAGCTCCATACCTTTATCCAGTTCCATACCGCTTCGAATGGTCAGTGCAAGCACTGCGGTAAAACGGCGGCCGGCAGCTGCCAGCGCTGTCTTGCTGTTTCGTTTCAGCCTCTCCATAAGCTTGTGAGCAATCGTCAGTTCTTTTCCTGCGCCAGCCGCGATCGCCGCGATCAGGATTGCCACTGCCAGAAGCACAAACACCACCAGAGCTGCACCGCTTAAAATACCGCCCAGTCTGGAGGCCGCCTGGGAAAGCGGAGACATCTGTACACCAAGCTGTGCGTATACCTGCTCAAAAACCGGCATAACCCGAGTGAACAGAACAAACAAAACAATCAACAGCATGCCGACCATCATCACCGGATAGGTGATGGCATTGCGGATGTTTTTCATCATGTAATATTCTTTTTCATAGTAGTCTGCCAGGGACTCCATCATCTGGTCCAGGGTACCACTCTGCTGTCCCAGCTTTGCCATGCGCACCACGTAGGGCGGAAATGCGCCGGTACGTTCCAGGGATTCAAAGAACGGATCCCCCAGCTCCACATCCTCACCCATGGTGTGGAGAAGCTTCTTTTCCTCTTCGGTCGGGGCATCATCTGCCATGAGATACAGTCCCTCGTCCAACGGAACTGCCGCCTTTAACAGGATAGACACCTGAAGGCAGAATGCCGACAGTTCCCGTCCGGTGTAAACTTTCTCTGCCATAGTTCTCTCCCTTTATCCCTTAGTAAGTATACTTTGCCTGATAGTTGGAACCATTTCCGATATACTGCTTGATCGAGTCACTCTGTCCGCCTGAGGAAGCGAAGGTCGGATCCATCAGCGACCAGTTGTGTCCGTCAAAGTAGATGAAGTTGTCTACCCAGCCGACATTGTCGATGTAAACATTGACCCACGCATGATACAGGCCGCCGCTGTAGCCAATGACCAGCTTGGTCGGGATGTCCTGGGAACGGAGCATAGCCGTCATCAGGGCTGCGTAATCAAAGCAGATGCCTTTGTGCTCTGCAAGAACCTGGTCCACATTCGGCAGGTAACCGCTCTGCACGGATGCTGCCCTTGCCGTATCGTACGTAATGTTGTTGATCACGTAATTGTATACATTGGTAACAACACCGATCTCGTCTGCCGCAGATGCTGCCAGCTCCGCACCTTTGTTTACTGCTGCACTTCCGTTCCAGAAGTTTACATACTGGTTCGGGGTCAGGAATGGGGCAAACTCATCGCTCAAGCTGACCGATACATTCTGGCTCATAACCTGTGCGTACTGGTTGCCACTGACATTCTCGAAAATCTTGATGCTGTAGGTTCCGCTTCCCTCGGTAAACGGGAATACCTCGTAGGCATCACGCGCGTTTAAGTCGTACGTATAAGTGGTTGACTTTGCAATCTGGATCTTGATGCGGCTCTGTCCGCCGGTATACTTGATCATGACATAGCCCTTGGATGTATTGGATGCATCGATGGTGGCACGACCATTTCCATAGGTCACACTGCCGCTTGCCACCGGGGTACGCACATCGCTGCCTGCCGGTTTCTGGTAGAGCGGAACAGCTTCGTCCTCGATGACAGCCAGAGTCTCTGCTGCTCCAGCGTCTGCCAGCCCCAGAGATTCCTGAGAATCTTCTGCAGTCTCCGTCACTGCTGCAGTTGCTTTACCTGCCCCTGCGGTTTCGGTCTTCTGTTCGTTTTCCACAGACTCTTTCCCATTTTCCGCAGATGCTGCAACGTTCGCAGAAGCCACCGTTTCTGCCGGAACGCTGCTGCCCGCGCACCCGTACAGCATAACTGCCGTCATCACAGCTGCTGCACTGACACAGATATTTCTTTTTTTCATACGTTAACACCTCTTTTGCGAAAACGCCCCTGGATCCCAGGAGTGCCTTGCTGCTAAACAATTTCATACATCCGGTAACTGCCTGGCAAATCTGCTCTTTTTAGTTCAGCCGCTGTCTCACGATCTCGTAAGCCAGTACGCCCGCTGCCACGGAAGCATTCAGGGAGTCGATGTCGCCCTTCATCGGGATGGATGCGATCATATCGCACTTCTCACGGATAAGTTTGCCGACTCCGTTTCCTTCATTTCCGATCACCAGACCGATCGGCCCTTTTAAATTCAGGCGGTACATGACTTCACCGCCCATATCCGCGCAGACAAACCATAAGCCACGTTTTTTCAGGTCTTCGATCGTCTGCGCCAGGTTGGTAACCTTTGCCACCGGTGTGTAGTTTAATGCACCAGCGGAGGTTTTTGCTACCGTTGCAGTAAGACCTGCCGCGCGGTGCTTCGGAATGATGACACCATGTGCACCTGCCAGGTTTGCGGTACGGATGATCGCGCCGAGGTTGTGCGGATCCTCAATTCCATCCAGGAGGAAGATAAACGGCGGCTCGCCCTTTTCTTCTGCTGCCTTTAAGATGTCTTCCACCTCTGCGTACTCGTAAGCCGCAGCGTAAGCGATGACACCCTGGTGCTTTCCAGTCTCAGACATCTGGTCCAGGCGCTCTCTCGGTACGAAATTGATGATGGTATCGCCCTTTCTTGCCTCTCTTACGATGGTCTGGACCGGTCCGTCCTTACAGCCATCCTGCACGAACAGCTTATCGATCGTTTTTCCGGAGCGGAATGCCTCTAACACGGCATTGCGTCCTTCAATGGTTAATTCTTCGTATCTCATGAAAGTTCTCCAATCTTTTCCAGTCCGTCCCGGATCAGTTCCAGGAGACGGTCGTGACGTGCCTGCAGGTACAGATACCCGACAAGTGCCTCAAAGCCGGTTGCCATGCGGTAATCGATCATGGTGGCGTGCTTGGCCGTGGTAGCTGACTTGGCATTGCGCCCGCGCTTATAAACTGCCAGCTCTTCCTCGGTTAACTCCTCCTGAATGGCTTTGATGATATTCGCCTGTGTCTCTGCCTTTACCAGACTGGCACTCTTTTTATGCATCTTGTTGACCTGCATGCTGCCGTGGTTGATAACCTTCGTGCGGATGAGCAGCTCGTAAACGGCATCTCCGATGTAGGCAAGCACCAGCGGCGAGTAGGTCCGCGGATCTACCGTTTCCAGCTTTAACACTTTTGCGATAGCTTCCTCGATCTTTATGCTCTCTTCCATTTTACACCCTCTCTGGTATCTTCCAGGATAATGCCCATATCCAGAAGCTGCTGGCGGATCTCATCGGCACGGGCAAAGTTTTTCTCTTTTCTTGCCTGCTGTCTTGCCGCGATCAGCTCCTCGATCTCGCTGTCCAGAACCTCTGCCTTGCGCTCGGTAATGATACCAAGAACATCGCTCAGTTTGCTGATGGTTTCCTTAAGCAGATCTACATAGGCTTTGCTGCTTTCTTCGTTTGCGGTGCTGTTTGCCAGCTTCACCAGCTCGAAGATTGCAGAAACCGCATCTGCGGTGTTGAAATCGTCGTCCATAGCTGCCTCGAATTTCGCGATCAGCTCATCTACAGTCTTCTGGTTCTCCTGCTCTGCCTCAGTCAGTGCATCGCCGGATACCTTGCCCTGCAGCTCTTTTAACTTCTCAACGGAGGTGATGATACGCTCCAGTCCGTTCTTGGAAGCCTCCATGAGCTCCGCACTGAAGTTGATCGGGCTGCGGTAGTGGGCGCTCAGCATAAAGAAGCGCAGAACCTGAAGGTCATACTTTTCACCGATCTCGCGAACGGTAAAGAAATTTCCAAGAGACTTGGACATCTTCTTGTTGTCGATGTTTAAGAAGCCGTTGTGCATCCAGTAATTTGCAAAGGTCTTGTCGTTTGCTGCCTCAGACTGCGCAATCTCGTTCTCGTGGTGCGGGAAGATTAAGTCCTCGCCGCCTGCATGGATATCGATCTGCTCGCCCAGATACTTTTTGGACATCACAGAGCACTCAATGTGCCAGCCCGGACGGCCCTGGCACCACGGAGACTCCCAGTATGGCTCGCCTTCTTTTTTCGGCTTCCAGAGAACGAAATCGGACGGATCTTCCTTGTTCTCTTCGCCGGTCACCTTCAGTTCACGGAAACCGGACTGCATCTCGTCTAAGTTCTTGTGGGAAAGCTTACCGTAATCCTTAAAAGATTTGGTACGGAAATATACGGTACCGTCTGCTGCCACATAAGCATGTCCCTTGTCGATCAGGGTCTGGATCATCTCCAGCATACCTGCGATCTCCTGGGTTGCCTGCGGATGGGTCGTTGCCGGTTTTACATTCATGTCCGCCATGTCTTTCTTGCACTCTGCGATGTAGCGTTTGGAAATGGTCTCTGCATCGACACCTTCCTCGATGGCTTTCTTGATGATCTTGTCGTCTACATCGGTGAAGTTGGAAACGTAGTTCACCTCATAACCCTTGTACTCGAAATAACGGCGTACGGTATCGAAAATGATCATCGGACGTGCGTTTCCGATATGGATAAAGTTATATACGGTCGGTCCGCATACATACATTTTTACTTTTCCCGGCTCGACCGGAACAAACTCTTCTTTTCTCTTTGCATCTTCTCGCCGCCACATTGCTCCGTCCGGAGTTCCGTATATCTTAATTCCCCAGCCATAAGTTCTTACAAGATAAACGCCTCTCTTATCCATAAGGACCGCGTCAAACGTCATTTTTCCTTCCGGCAGATTTAAAGTCGCGTTCTTTAAAACCTCACCGGGCTTTCCGCAGATCTTTTTCAGCCGCGCGGAGACCTTTTCTACAGCCTTTTCGTGATTCCGCTGTTTGTTCATGTGTTTCGCGATCAGCCAAAACACCATCACACCGGCCAAAATGTAGGCAAAGAACATAAAATAGTCCTGCGCCGAATGAAGTTTCCATGTCTGAAAGTTTCCACCAAACATATTTTATCCTCCCAGGTATTCAATTAACCGCACATT
>OGWS01002702.1_pt1 | contig 10665 bp, 6 predicted proteins | sample 1576111 | NCBI WGS metagenome assembly OGWS01 (sample SAMEA3541534, study PRJEB24748) | human gut metagenome | biome: human gut; feature: human-associated habitat; material: faeces | place: China | collected 2012
TCCGACGCGCCTCGGACGCACTCCAGGGCGTGGTGGTGGAGAACAAGGACTGCTGCGATGTGGTTCGGCAGTACGTCCGGACGGGTGCGGTGATCTATGCGGACCCGCCCTATCTGGAGGCGGAGAGGATGTACGCGCCCTCCTTTGCCCTCCGGGATCACGTCCGGCTCCACGATTGCCTGTGCGCCCCGGCGGCGCGGGACAGCCACATCGTCCTGTCCTATAACAGCCATCCGGACATTCTGGACCTCTTCGCCCCGGACTTTTATATTGTGGGCTTTGACCGCCCCAACCCCATGGCCCGGCAGGAGGACTCCAGGTACCACGAGCTGCTCATGACCAACTTTGACCCAAGCCCCATGCTCAACCGCCAGCTCTCCCTGCTGGATAACCCCGGACTGGTGTCCAGCGACCGGCCGGAGCTGCGGATCCTGTCCGCCCCTACCGGGCGGCTGCCTCGGGTGTGGGACTGGCCGCAGGACTAAGAATACGAGGTGAAAACAGAAGATGAAATTTACCATCTGCCATGACACAAGCAAGAAGACCCTGGCCATCCCCCGGGCCGCCCTCCAGCTCTCCGGACTGGAGGACGCGGAGCGGCTGGCCCTGCATACAGAGCACGGCTGCATCGTGCTTACCCGGCAGGGGGGCACTGCAAGGGAGCGGCTGGATGCCATCCGGCTGCTCTACGATCTGAACATCGGCATGGTTGTCCGCTTGGCTCTGGACAGCCGGTCAGCCAGCGGTATGCCGTGCAAAAGAGCGTCCGAGGTATTCCGAACCTATGACGCGGAGTTCCTGGATATGCTGGAGCATTGCGGCGTGGATTTGTTCGGGTTGGGCGCCCTGCTGACCCGGGAGGAGGATGCCGAATGAGCTTGGCCTATTACACCATGGATGATCTGCGGCTGGGCCGGGGCGGCTTCCTACAGAAAGGCTGGACGATCCGGCAGCGCCCGGAGCTGGGGGAGGCCCTGGCGCACTACCGGGGCATGCCCATCACCAAGCGGAAGGTGCTGGGCCTGACGGACGGCTTCCACGTGCTGGAGCTGGTAAAGAATGTGCCCCTACTCCCGGGAGATTCGGAGGGGGAGGATGTGCTGGCCATAGAGCTGGGGGAGCCGCTGCCCGCCTGGGCAGACACTTTGGAGGCCCGCCAAGCCGTCCGCACCTGTGTGGAGGCCCTGGGTCTCCGCTACCAGATAGAGGGCAAAATCCTGGCACCCATCCCCGTCAACAAAAAGCAGCGACGCAAGAAGCTGGCGGGGAAATACCTCTGGCCCGACGTCCCTGGTAATCCTGCCTCCGCCCTCCGGTGGGTGTATCTGGCCGGGAAGGGCTGGCTGGCCCCCACGGTGCTCAAGGAATCTGCCGCCGTCCTGCCCTTGGTGCTCAAGGTGCGGGCGGACGGCATCACGGACAAAGGCGACTACCGCCCCCTGGAGCTGGAGCCCTGGGAGTTCCGCCTCCTGGCCCGGCGCACTCTGGAGCGGCTGGAGCAAAATATGACAAAATGTGAAGTCTGCAAATAAAAAGTCAATAGGGAAATGAAGAAAAATTGAGAGGAGGGGAAAAGGACATGCCAAAAGCAGCCAGCAGGTAAAGGACGCTGGCCGGATTAGCAGGTATGTAGCAGTAAGGATTATTTCTGAGGCAGGATAATCGTTGCTTTGGAGAAACCTTTCCAATCCAAGCATTGCCCGCAGCGGTCACAGTAAGGCTGGTATTCCCGTTCGAGAGTTCTCCCACATTGGGGGCAAACTGGGAAACCAGTCAGGCCGTGAAAGAAGTGAAAGCAGCGGATATGTGTAACCGGCATTGGTTCGCGGAAGGCCATCTCTCGCCAGAGTTCTGAGGGGATCAACAGGTCATTTGGCGTCAGATCAAAACCAACGCAGAGCTTTTCCAGCGTCAGGATCGTAGGCGCAGTCTTGCCCCGGGCAATGTCAGCGAAGTATCTGGAGCTGAGGTCGCATCGTTCCGAGGCGGCTTCATAGCTGAGTCTTCGAGTATCACATAATTTGAGGACGGAGGTGGATAAATTGTCTAAAAACATCTTAATCGCTCTCTTTCTGTCATAAGATGTTTTTAGCGTAAATGCAGTATCGTTCCCCAACAAGGAAGGATGCTTCCTTAATTTCCCTCCAAGGATGCCAGATATTCTTTTACTCTGCCATAGTAGATGCGCAGGAACTTGTTGGCGCCGGCTGTCATGTAAACCAGATAGGGTTTGCCCTCGGCTCGTTTCTTGTCCATGAAACGGTACACTGGATCATCCTGGGGCTGTGTTTTCAGTAGGCAGTCCATAACCAGGAATAAGGCGCGGCGCAGCTCCGGCGCCCCGCTTTTGGAAACCCTCGTACTTTTGGCCTCGTGAGTGCCGGACTGGTCAGCGCCAGGGTCAACACCCGCGAAAGCGGTAATGGCGTTTCGGTGGGTAAACCGGGTCACATCCCCGAGCTCCGCCATGAGCTGAGGGCCAAGAGAATCGCCTACGCCGTGCATGGCCATGACGACGGGATATTCCGGGAGCTGCGCTGCCAGGGCCTGCATTTCAGCCTTGAGCCGTTCCATAGAGGCAGAGATAGCGTTCAGCGCATCAATGGCCTGCCGGACCATGGTTTTGGTCAGGGCGTCCCTGGGGAGCATGGCGATCAGGTCCTGTGCTCCGGCGTGGACCTCAACGGCTTTGCTCTGGCTGAAGTTGTAGCCATGCCGTTTACACCACTTGCGGTAACGCTCGGCAAAGGCAGTGAGGCTCATGTTCCGCACACAGTCCACATGCCAAAAGGTCGTGGCAAAGTCCACCCACTTCTGGCTGCCGTCCTCACGGACAGGGCTGTCAAATAGGGCGTTGACACCGGGATAGGTCTGGTCAAGAAGGGCGATGAGGTTATTTTTCATCATCGTCTTAGTCTTGGTGTATAGACTCTGCTGCCGGTTCAGTGTTTTCAGTTGCATTCGAATCGTATCCATGGGTGTATGTTGGCGCAATTCTGCCCAGTTGTCAATACCGTACCGGGCAATCTTGCGGGAATCCGCCTTGTCTGTTTTCACTTTGCGCAGGGTGTTATTTCCGTAGTCCTTGATGAGCTTCGGATTGACTGCACTGACGAAGACGCCCTCATCATGAAGAAAGCGGGCTACTGGCTCATAGTACCGTCCGGTGTGCTCCATGACTACCCGTGTCTCACCGTCCAGGCTTTTCAAGTAGTCTGCCAGCTCCTTGAGTTCGCTGCCGGTGTGACCAATAGAAAATGGTTTTGCTACCACTTCTCCAAAAGGACGGAGGACAGACACCATGCTCTTTCCTTTGGAAACATCGATCCCTGCAACATTGTTCATATTGATCGCTCCTCATCATGGATTTGTTTTGGCGACCAGCCATTCCACCATTGCCGATCCAATCTATTTGATGACACGGGCGCACCAAGGAGGTGGCTCAACCTGCATAAATCGAACGCTGCGAATGAGAGGCTGGCTGACGGACTTCACTACGGACGCTATGGTCCTTGGAGGAACACATCAGGCCAAGACTCTCTCATTCTAACAGCTTTGGCAACGATGCGGAAAAAGACACGGCTGGCTGCCGTGCCTTAGACCGTAAATACATTGTAATAGGAGGAACCCCATCGTGAAACGCACCATTCTGAGATGCGCCGCCGGCCTGTTGATAGCCGCGGCGCTGCTCCCAACCGCCCTGGCGGCGGAGCCATTCCCCGCGGTCACCGAGGTGCAGGTCTGCTATCCAACCTCTGTCACCCGCAGTGAGGACGGCACGGAGATCCGCAAGGTCTATGACCTGTCCCCGGAGCAGGACCCTGCCGGTATCCCCCGGTCGGACTTCGAGCAGGACGGCTTCCACTACACCCTGACAGACCTGCTCCAGCAGGAGCTGCCGGAGTGTGAGAGCCGTCCGCACACGGAAACGGTATCGTTGGAGAGTAAAAGCAAGGATATGGAATCCGTCCTGGCCCTGCTGCCCCAGGAGAAGGAGTTCGTCACGGAGGACGGACTGTCCGGCACCCTGTCCCTCCAGCTGGACACTGTCCAGGTGGAAGCGGCGGGCTACGGCAGCTCCACCCGGGAGGTGTCCGCCACCCGCTCCTACCCCAACCTGGCCAGCCAGGATACCGCCAACATTCCCAAGAGCATCGAGGAGGACGGGCGCACCCTCACCCTCCAAAATATTGACTGGCGGACGGACAACACCGCCAGCGTGGCCGGTTACAACCTGGGGGACTGTTACACCGCCGTGGCCACCTACACCGGCACCGCCACCAGCAGTTATGTCACCGGCTATACTGTCACGGCGGACTACACCGGCACCGTCAGCCGCATCGCCCTGAACCGGGTGCGTTACGTTGCAATTTTTGAGGGGGAGCCCCTGGAGCCCGCCGTACCCATGGAGGAGTCTGGGGATGGCCTGGCCCAGTTCAACTGGGCGGCCATCCTGCTCCCGCTGGGCGTGGTCTTTGCTGTGGGCGGCGTGATTGGAGCCTGCCTGTTCGTCAAGCGGCGCCGGGAGAACAAGGAGGATTCGAAGTGAAGAAGCTGGCCACCCTGTGCCTGGCCGCCTGCCTGGCGGCGGCCCTGGCTACCCCGGCGGGTGCTTTAGATTACGCCATTGACGCGCCGGAGGGGCCGGACTACGGCAAGCCCACCTCGGTGGAGGTGGTACACACGGCAGACGGCGGGGCCCTGAAAAACGAGGACATCAGCAAGAATGCCGCCCTCATCCCGCCGGGCTTCGGCAGCGCCAGCGCAGACACTCTGAACACCGGAACCTGGCTTACCCCCAATCTGGCCCCGGAGGGTATGGCAGTGGGCACCGTCAACGGCAGCGGGACACCCATCGTGTTCCCGTCCTCTGTAGATACCAACAGCTCCACTCCGGCTACCGAGGAGGAGCAGACCACCTCCCTCGGCTATACCCCGGTGACTTCGGATCTCTACTATTCCAGCGGATACCTGGGGACATTGAGAATCCCCGCCATCGGCCTGAGCGTGCGGGTCTATGAGGGTACAGACAGCTCCACGCTCATGAAGGGCGCGGGACATTTCAAAGGCACCAGCATCTGGGATGGAAACTGCGCCATCGCCGGACACAACCGGGGGGTGCGGGACGACTTTGGAGATCTCCACACCCTGGAGCGGGGAGATACCATCACCTGGACCACCAAGCTGGGTGTCCGCACCTATGAGGTCACCAGTGTGCAGAAGGTCAAGGAGACGGATACCAGCGGCACCGCCCCTTCCAACGAGAACAAGCTCACTCTCTACACCTGCGTGCGTAACCAGAGGACCTACCGCTGGCAGGTGCAGGCGGCGGAGGTTGTGTAACCTGCTTTGTTTTGCGGGCTCATTTTCTCCACCGGGCCCCCCCTTTGCTATAGACTTTTCCCCAGATTTCCGGTATGTTGTTGCTGTAAGGAACACAAGGACAGCAGAGGAAAGAAGGAGGTCAACCGTATGAAAAGGAAACAGCTTATTCCAGCAGTATTGGCAGGCACCTTGATAGGCGCAGCACTGGTGGGGCCCGCGTCGGCAGAGGTGGCCGCCCTCACTGCAGCACCAAGCACCCAGACCTTCTATGTGGACGGGAAACAGGTGGATCTGGAAGTGTATGTCATCCACGGCCACAACTATGTGCAGCTCCGGGACGTCGGCCGGGCGGTAGACTTCGGCGTGGCGTATGACCAGGGCGCCAACCGTGTCCTGGTAGACACCAGCTCCCCTTACACAGAGGAAAGCGCGGCGCCTGCCCCCTCCGGGGTGGTCACCATCCCCCAGTCGGACGAGCCCCTCCGGCTGAAGGAGGGGGACAAGGTGCTCTGCGATGACGGCACCACCTATGAGATCACGGACCTGCGGTTGTGGGAGGAACCGGAGCCCCTGCCCGTACTCACCCGGAACTGGCCGGAGCTGGAGCTGCCGAAGGCAGAGGTGCGCCGGTTTCAAAGTGAGCATGGGGACAACCTGCACATCCGAAACCTCTATGAGACGCGGAGGATGGAATATACCATCTACAACGCCGCGATGAACTGTCCGGAACTGTGGAAGGATGGCGTCCCCACTCTCAATCTGCACCTGGGCATCTCCGCGCAGAACGCGGTGCAGATGTTCTGGCCCTGGCAGGAGCACCAGCTCACCCAGGTGTTCCGCTCCGCGCCGGGGGCCCGGTTCGAGGTGGAAGCCTGGGATGTGTACCACGACGGGAAATATCTCTATACCGAATATAATATCAGAGGGACGTGACCTAACAGCGTCCCAGACAAACCGGCGGGAGGCGGCAAGCCTCCCGCTTTTTGCTTAGGAGGGAAGTTTGCAAATGAAACGAATCATCAGCCTGATACTCACCCTGGCGGTGGCCCTGTCCCTGCTGGTCCTGCCGGCGGGCGCGGCCTCCACCCCGGAAGAGGCCCTGGGTGAGGTCAACATTTACAGCGGCGGCTACTCCATGAATTATCTGGCCGTCAACGGCAGGGTGCAGACCCAGTCGTATACCTACTTTCTCTACCGCAACAGCGTCGGGGAGACGCAGGAAATCCCAGCCTATTGTGTAACGCCAGACCAGTACGGCGTACCACAGACGGTTCCCGAAGGGGAGAGCATCCGCTATCTGGCGGAGGAGAAAGCGTCAGACTCTAAAGTGGTGGGCCTGGTGGCCAACATGTACCCCCACCGCTCCCTGGCGGAGTTGGGTCTGACCAACAAGTACCAGGCATTTTACGCCGGCAAGATTGCCCTGTGGTGTTACCTGATCCCCGAGTGGGACATCAGCGACGTCACCGTAGCCCCCGGACTTACCGGCCCGGAGAGGGAGATTGGGGAAAGCATTCTCAATGCCGCGGTCAAAATCTATACTCAGGGTACCACATGGACCAGTGTGGCAGAGCCCCAGCTCACCACCTCCCCAGATCAGGAGGCAGCCTACCCCGTCACCATTGATGGGGCCGCCTATCGCCAGCAGGTATTTACTGTCACTTCTCCGACCTGGGTGGACGGACAGGCTGTTAATGTATCGTTCCAGGATGGGACGGACGTACCGGAGGGCGCCCGTATTGTGGATGAGAACAACCAGGATATTACCCAGGTCAAGGTCTCCAATACCGGAGACGGCTACAAGGGGACCTTCAAGGTGCTCTACCCAGAGGACAGCGTAGCGGGCCAGACCGGCAGCGTTCAGCTCTCCCTCTCCGCCGATGTGTACCAGTACGTCGTGTTTTACGCGCTTTGCCAGGAGGTTGACCAGTACGGCAACCTCCAGAGTTACCTCTGCGACACGGATCCCAAGGTCAGCCTGCTGCGAAACGCCATCTCTAACTATTCGGATACCGACGAGCCGGATGACCCGGACGAGCCTACGCCCCCTCCCAGCGAAACCGCCCTCAAGATCACCAAGTATGAGGCGGGCACCACTGTCACCCTCTCCGGCGCCACCTTCGAGGTGGTGGGCCCGGATGGGGACACCATCGGCGTCTACACCACGCCGGAATCCGGTTCCATCACTATCCCTCTCACCGAGGTGGGCAACTATACCATCTATGAACGGGTATCACCGGAGTACCACCTGCTGGATGAGGAGCCGGTCAAACAGGTCACCGTGAAGTACGGGGAAACCGCCGAGGTGGACTTTGAAAATGAACCCTACGGCGATCTCAGAATTGAAAAGATCGACGCTTCCACCGGGGCCAGCCTGGCGGGAGCCAAAATACAGATCAAGCACATCGAGAGCGGCGCGACCTATACCGGTACCACCGGCACCGGCGGTTCCTATACCTTCACGGAGCTGAAGCCGGGGGCATACGAAATCCGGGAACTGTCCGCTCCAGAGGGGTGGCAGCGGGATCCCCAGACCTATACCACCACTGTGGTGGCAGGGGACTGCGTCACCTACACCCTGAAGAACGAGGCCCTGCCCGGCCTGAAGATTATCAAGTACGACCGAGAGAGCCATGAGACCATGTCCGGCGTTACCTTCCGCATCTGGCGGGACGGTGAGCTGCTGGGGGACTATGAGACGGACGCCCTGGGAGAAATCCTGCTCACGGACTGCCGGCCGGGCACCTACCGCGTCCAGGAGGTGGACACTGGGGACAGTGGACATCTGGTGGATTTCACCCCGCAGGAAATTGAACTGAAGGCCGGAGACAGTATTAAGGAGCTCTACTTTTTTAACGACCAGAAGCCCGGGATCTGGCTGGTCAAGGTGGACAGCGCCGACCCGTCCAAGGTGATCCCCAACGCCAGGTTCCGCATCGAGGCCGTGGACGGCAACTTTGGCCCGGCGGAGTTCACCACCGACCAGAACGGCGAAATCGACCTGTCTGAACTGCCCACCGGAGCTTATGTGGTGACGGAACTGGACTGCCCCGGCTACATCATTGATGAGGCCCAGCGCATCATCCAACTGGAGGCCAACCAGACAGCCCGGTTTGTGTTCACCAACTCCGTCCAGCCCTCCCTGCACCTCATCAAGCTGAGTGCGGACGGTTCCCGGCTGGCTGGGGTGACTTTCCGCATCGCCAGGATTGAGGACGGCAGCCACTACCTGGACCGCACCACCAATTCCAATGGCGAGATCCTGATCTCCGATCTGGAGCCTGGCGTCTATTCCGTGCGTGAATTGTCCTCGGTACTGGACCACATCCCGGACGATACCGAGCACCATGTAGAACTGTTCCCGGGCCAGACCAGTACGATCACTCTGACCAACGACAAGCGCCCCAACCTCTATATCCATAAAACCGACGCCGACACCGGGGAGCCTATTGAGCATACGGTCTATTTGGTGAAAGGTGCGGACGGCCACTCTATCGCGGAAGTGGAGACGGACGGGAACGGCGTCGCCGTGGTGGAGAACTTGCTGCCCGGCGTCGTGGAGATCATCGAAAAGTCGGTCCCGGAGCCCTACCTGCTGGCCGAGGAGTCTCAGATGGTGACGCTGCTCCCCAACCGGGATCGGGATGTCTATTTCCAAAATTATAAGCGCCCGACCATCGAGATCATCAAGGAAAATTCCATCACACATGATCGAATCGAAAATGTGCCGTTCCAGGTCTGGTATGCCTCCAACAACACCGCTACCGGAGAGTACAACGACCTGGGCGTTTTCTACACCGATGAAGAGGGCCGTATCGTGCTCTCCGACCCGGACCTCTCTCTTCGTGACGGTTGGTTTCGGGTAAAGGAGCTGGAGCCTGCACCGGGCTTTGCTCTGGCGGACCCGGACACACAGGAGGCCTTTATCGCCGCTGGTGAGGGCCATACATTCCGCTTCCTCAACAGACCGCTCTCAGCTATTTCCGTATGGAAATATGACAGTGAGACCGGGGCCGCTATTGAGGGGGCTGTGTTCCAGGTCCGGTATCTCTCCGGCAACACCTCCGGCACCGGCGGCACGGTCATCGGCACTTACCGAACTTCGGTGAACGGCTCTTTCACCGTCACGGGCTGCAAGGCCGGCACTTACATTATCGAAGAGCTCTCCAGTGACGGCTCTCATGTGATCGACACCCCGCCCCAAACAGTGTACCTCTCCGGCAAAGATCAGGAGGTTGTTCAGGTCTATTTTAACAACAGCCCCAAGGGCTCGCTGCTTATCAAAAAGGTGTCCAGTGCCGACAATTCCCCGATTTCTGATGTTCAGTTCTTTGTGACCGAGAGCGACGGCACGGTGGTGGGCGACAGCAACGGCTATTTCACTACCGATTCCGCCGGGACCATCCTCATTGAGGGCATCGACCCCGGCACCACACTTGTGGTCAAAGAAACCCGGGCAAAAGATGGTTTCCTTCTGGATGACACACCCCAGACTGCAGAGATCAAGGCCGGACAGACCGTTACCCTGGAGTTCCGTAACCAACCAAAGGGCAGCCTGGTCATTAACAAGTTGGATTCCGTGACCCGTAACCCTTTGGAGGGGGTGGAGTTTGAGATCACCTACTCCGACGGTTCCTATGTGGACACTGGGAATGGGAGCCTGTCCAGTAAGGGATTATACTATACCGATAAAAACGGACAAATCATGCTCAGCGGCATCACAGGCACGGTGGTGGTTACGGAGATCAAGACCATCGAAGGTTATACCATAGACGAAGAGGCCCGCACGCAGACGGTGGTCATCAACCCCAATGATACCCAAACACTAACCTTCTACAACACGCCGTCGGGCAGCTTCCAGCTTATCAAGGAAGACGAGGACAGCGGAAAACGCATCGCCAACTGTACATTTGAGATCCGCAGATTGAACGACGCCCTGGTGGGCACCTATACCACCGGCTCCAACGGCACATTTACGGTTGATCTGGAGGAAGGCAGCTACTATGCGGTAGAAGTGAAGGCTAATTCCAAATACCGTCTGGACGATACTCCGCATTATTTTGAAGTGGAGAATGGAGAGACGACCACACTCCGGGTCACAAATGAACGCCTGAGCGGTATCCTGCTGCACAAGATTGACAGCACAACCGGCGAGGGCATCCCCGGCGTGTCGTTCATCCTGTACGACAGCGGCCATAACCCCATCGGCCAGTACACCAGCGACAACAGAGGATATGTCTACATCGACGACCTCACAGAGAGCGGCCGCTACTACCTGCGAGAACTGGAGAACGAGGGGGATGTGCCGGACACAGAGCTGAAAACAGTCTACGTCAAGAG
>OGWS01002706.1_pt1 | contig 10649 bp, 9 predicted proteins | sample 1576111 | NCBI WGS metagenome assembly OGWS01 (sample SAMEA3541534, study PRJEB24748) | human gut metagenome | biome: human gut; feature: human-associated habitat; material: faeces | place: China | collected 2012
TTGTCCGATCCTCAGCTCGAAAAGGCCCTTTCCCATATGCTTGGCATAGGGTTCGCGCAGCTCGATATTGTGCTGCTCAAGCTTTGCCAAATCGCCGACCATCTTCGATCGCAATTTCGGCCTGAGCGCATCCATAAATTCCCTGATCGGCTCAGAACCGTCCGCCCTACGATAGAACACCACCTGGAAGTCCATAGTCCCCTTCTCCAAGCAATCCGAGTATATAACATTTATGTTATATCGTCAACCAACTCCGCTCCTTCTATGATAGCGACACCGTCTTACGAGCAGATGGCGCAGATCACCACGGGAAGTCTTCGCGATCCAACGCGATTTCCACGCGTTTCCAACGCGCTTTCCACGCACCGCACCTGCAAATCGCACGCGCATTCGACGTCGGGTGTGCGCGAATCCAACCCCGCTCCCACGCAGCGCGGCACACGCGGATCGCACGTCGCGCGAACGCGCGGCAGAGCGGCGGCGCATTCCTCGCGCACGCGTCGCATGCGCACTTCCGGAAATCGGATGGGGATTTCGTTACCGCGGGTTGAAGATGCTGGGGGCGTTTTGTGAAGCGTCCCGTTCTCGGGTACCCTTGATCGCAAGGGATGAGCCGCCGAAACGACCCACCGCCCCGCTCCGCACGCACCACGAACGCAGCAGCGGCGGCGTCCCGCCGAACGCAACGGCCCTCTGGGTCGAGATACGGGAGGTTACGCATGAAACGAGTCCTGGGCGTGTTCCTCGGGTTGATCGCCCTCATCATCGTAGGCATCGTGGGCGTGTTCGCCCTCTCGGGCACCGGATCGGGCCCCGCCAGCGACCTGGCGAACGACGCGAAGGCAGCCGCCGCGAACGCGGCCATCGACGCGACCGGCCTCAAAGACAAGGCCAAGAGCGCCCTCGAGGGCAGCAAAGCGAGCATCGCCGCGGCGACCGGCCTCAGCGAAAGCCAGGTCGATCAAGCCATCGAGCAGCTCGACATCGACGGATGGCAAGCCGCCTCGCTGCCCTCCACCGCCACGGCCACCGGCACCATCGACGGTAACGCCCTCGGCATCAACGGCACCGTCACCACCTACGACGATCCCGGCTACGTCTCCGTCGAGGTCTACGGCCAGACGGTCACGCTCGCCGTCCCCGAAAGCGCGCAGGCTTACCTCCCCTACCTCGCCTACGTGCAGTAGCGTCGGCAGCCAAGGCAAGCGGCGCGGGGGTAGAACGGCTCGCTGCACGGCGCGAATTCCGTCTCGCGCACGTTTCCAGGGATCGATCTGCAGCAAAATCGAACTTTTGGCAGCGTTTTCACGTTTCGAACGCCGCGAGAAGACGCCCGATCGCCAAGCTGTCGGGAAAACGCCTGATCGCCCGACCGCCTCCGTGAGAAGCTCGTTTCCGTGCTGCCAAAAGCCCGATTTTGCCGCACATAGGGCCGCCGCTGTTGTCGCATGCGGCGGCCCCGGTCGGCGGAACGCCGTTCGGATGACGCGCAGGGGGATCCTTCGACTTCGCGCTGCGCTCGGGATGGCTGGGAAACGCGCTCGTGCAACCCTCCCTACGCGGCGCGGGCTTCCTTCAGCCTGCGCTGGTAGGCGCGGACGATCTGCGACAGCGTGAAGCACACGATGAAGTAGATGAGCGCCATGATGCCGAAGATGGCGAAGATCTGCGCGGTGGAGTTGTAGCTGTTCATGAGGATCATGCCGCGGCCCATGAGCTCCTGCAACGCCATGGCGCCCCACAGGTAGCTCGTGTCCTTGATGGTGGTCACGAACTGCGACAGCAGCGCGGGCACCATGTTGCGCAGCGCTTGCGGCAGGATGATCAGCACGTACGTCTGCACGGTGGAGAAGCCCTGCGACTTCGCGGCCTCGTACTGGCCGAACGGCACGCTCGCCAGGCCGCCGCGCACGATCTCGGCCACGCTCGCGCTGGTGAACAGCGTGAACGCGAGCACCGCCGCGCCGATGGGCGGCAGCTGCGCCACGAAGAACGTGAACATGATCCACAGCAACAGCGGCGTGTTCTTGAATATCTCGATGTACACGGTGGCTATGCCCCGCAGCACGCGGGCGTTCGACGTGCGCATGACCGAGATGACCGTGCCCAGCACCACCGAGCAGAGGATGGCCAAAGCGGATATGAGCAGCGTCATGCCGAGCCCCTGCAACAGGAAGCGCATGTTGACCCAGGTGAACAGCGCGGCGATATCGCTCATCAGCGATCCTTCCGCCCGTCGTCGGTCGTGGCCGCCTCTTCGCCCTCGGCCAGCTCGGCGCGCTCGACGTCCATGGAACGCTCGTCGGTCTCGGCGGCCTCCTCGGCGTCCTCGAGCGCCAGATCCGCCTCCTCGTCGAGGCGCACGTCGTCGGGCTGCACGGTCTGGGGACCACCAGTCCGGTCGGCCCGCTCGCGCGCCTCGCGGCGTTCGCGGCGTTCTTCGCGGCGCTCCTCGCGAAGCTCGCGACGGTCTTCCCGCGCCGTAGCGCTCTCGGCCTCGGCATCGAAATCGGCTTCGTCGCGAGGGCTGCGCACCTGCGCGATGCGCTCATCGGGCTGCTCCAGCTCGCCCGGCAGGTAGTCGTTATCCAAGAAAGCCTCCTCTCCCAGCTCCGCCTCATCGCGGACCTGGTCGCGCGCGGATCGCGCCCGCGCGCTTTCGTCGACGCGACGCTTCACGTCGCGCGTGATACGGTCGCTCGTCACGGTCTCGGCGCGGGAAGCCAGCGCCTCGTCGGCCTCGGGGCTGCGACGACTCGCCCGCTCGTCCCGCTCGCCTTCGGCGGCGGCGCTCGGCGCAACGGGCACCGCCGCGCCGGTTTCGCGCGCGCCTTCCACGCCGCGCCGCGCGGCCACGCGGCGCTCGAGGCGCCGATGCGCCTTCAAACGCCCGGACTTCGTGCGCATGGCGCGCGCCGCCCGCTCGTCGTCGCCGTACTCGTCGGCGATCTCCTGGGCGATCTCGCGCCCGATCTCGTCGGCGATCTCGGCCGCCTGGTTGCCGGTGAACGTCTGATCGTACGGGTCCTCCGGCGCCACGCCCGGCTCCAGCGCGTCCTCGGCAAGCGCGTGCAGCGGATGGCGCGGCGAGGGCGCCACGCGCGCCGGGGCGATGTCCACGGTGCCGTACATGGTCTGCACGCCGCCCGCCATCGTGTCGGCCGCCGCGCGCCCGGTGATGTCGTGCGTGCCCGGCGTGACTTCCATCGTATCCTCGGCCAACGCCTCGGTGGCGTCGCCGGTGGCCAGATGCCTATGCGAGCGCGTGCGATGCTCCAGGTACAGAGCCAGACGCGACAGCGGGAAGCAGATGGCGAAGTACAGCAGCGCCGCCACCACGTACACCGGCCCGTAGTAGCTCGTCGCGCCCGCGAACGAGTTCGAGAAGTACATGAGCTCGCCGCCCGCGATGAGCGCGAGCACCGACGTGTTCTTCACCAGATTGGCCGCCTGCACGGCAAGCGGCGGCATGATGATGCGGATGGCCTGGGGCAGGATGATCACGAACATCGACTGCCAGTACGAGAAGCCCTGGCTCTTCGCCGCCTCGAACTGCCCGCGGTGGATGGAACCGATACCGCTGCGCACCACCTCGGAGATGTAGCCGCCGTGGTAGATGCCGATGGCCAGGACCCCGATCCAGAACGCGGCCAGCGACAGGCCCAGCAGCGGGAAGATGGCGTAGAACACGAACACCTGCAGAAGCAGCGGCACGTTCTGCACCACTTCCACGTATACGCGGGTGATGCCGCGCAGCACGGGGATGCGCGACACCGACAGCACGCCGAACACGATGCCCAGCGCCAGCGCGATGACCAGCGCGAGCACCGAGATGCCGACGGTGGTGCCGAACGCCATGAGGATGTCGGGCCAGCGCTCGAACAGCGCCTCCCATTTGTAGGGGGCGAAGATGTCAAGCATGCGCCCCGCCTCCCTCTTCCTCGCCGGCGGGCGTCTCGGTCGAGAGCCCCCACCGCTCTTGCAGCGCCGTCAGCGTGCCGTCGTCGGCCATAGCGCCGATGGCGGCGTCAACCTGGTCGGCCAGCTCGGTGTTCGATTTCTTCGTGGCCACGCCGTACTCCTGGGGCGCGAACTGCGCGTCCAGCAGCATGGTGGAGTCGTCCACGTAGCCGTTCAGGATGGAGCGGTCCACCGAGAACGCGTCCACGCGGCCGGTGACCAGCGCGATCTTGATCTCGGGATACGTCGAGTACTCGGCGAAGTTCATGTGGATGCCGATCTCGTCGCCGGCGGCGGTCAGCTTGTCGCGCGTCGTGGCCGACAGCGCCACGCCCACGGTCTTCCCGTCGAGGTCCGCCAGGTCGGTTATGCCGGAGGACTTCTTCACCAGCACGCCGATGTGGTCGGTGTAGTACGGGCGCGAGAAGTTGTAGCTCTTCTTGCGCGCCTCGGTGATGGTGAACGTGGCCAGCGTGGCATCGAGCGTGCCGTTGTCCAGCATCGCGCCGCGCGTGGTGACGTTCACGCCGGTCACCTTGAGCGCGTCGGGGCTGCCCTTGATGCGCTTCGCCAGCTCGCGCGCGATGTCCACTTCCATACCCTCGATGTTGCCCGTCTCGGGATTCTGGAAGCCGAAGCCGGGCACGTCGATCTTCGTGCCCACGCGCAGCACGTCTGCGCCGCCGGCGCAACCGGCGAGGCCGCCCGTCGCCCCGCCCAGCACGAGCGTCGCCGCAACCAGCGCCGAGGAGCGTATGAACGTTCTTCTCGTGATCATGGCCGAGCCTACAGGATCTTCGACAGGAAGCTCTTGACGCGAGCGTTGTCAGTCTCATCGAACAGGTAATGGGGCGTGCCCTGGTCTACCACCAGGCCGTTCTCCATGAATACGACCTTGTCGGCCGCCTCGCGCGCCAGACCCATCTCGTGAGTGACCATGACGATGGTCATGTTCGTCTCGGCCAGCGACTTGATGACGTCGAGCACCTCCTGCACCATCTCGGGATCGAGCGCGCTCGTGGGCTCGTCCAGCAGCATGATCTTGGGGTGCATGTTGAGGGCGCGGGCGATGGCCACGCGCTGCTGCTGCCCGCCGGAGAGCTGGTCGGGGTACTTGTCCACCTTGTCGGAAAGCCCCACGCGCTCCAGATAGGCGTGCCCGTCGCGCTCGGCCTGCTCGCGCGGCACCTTCAGCACCTTGATGGGTGCCAGCGTCACGTTCTCGAGCACGGTCTTGTGCGGGTAGAGGTTGTAGCTTTGGAACACCATGGCCACGTCGCGAGCCAGCGCACGGGCGTTCACCTTGCGGCCCGACAGGTTCATGCCTTCGACCACCACCGTGCCCGAATCGGGCACCTCAAGACCGTTGATGCAACGGATGAGCACGCTTTTGCCCGAGCCGGACGGCCCGATGACGACGACTTTCTCTCCCTCGGCCACATCGAGCGAAACGCCTTTAAGCGCCTCGACCGCGCCGAAGTTCTTGCGAATGTCCGTAACCGTGATCGCTTGAGCCACGCTTGACGCCTCCCGTAAAGGTTCCAGGCCGCGATCTTCGAGGGGCGCCGCGGTCGACTGACAGTGACAACATGCATCGTTCAGTCTAGCATGCGCCCCATCATCCCAGATGGCAGGAAGGTTACGGGAGCTTGACGATAGCGGAATCGGTCGCGTTCCATACGAAACCGGTCCGCGCCTCCTATCGAATCGCGGGAGCCTCCTCGTCCTGCCCGACCGCCGCCGGGCTCTGCGGCGCATTCGCGTGGTCGCCGAAGAAACGATACTCGGACGTGCGGTAATAGAAAAGGGTGAACGCCATGACGGACACGGCGGCAACAGTGGTGAGCACGCCGCCCTCGATGCCGAAACCGCCCCCGTTGAGCAGGTTTCCAACCGGGTAGGCGCTCACCAGGAACGCGGGAACATCCAAGCCGCTCACCGGCATGCCGTACACGACCGACTGGAACAGGTTCCAAGCGATATGGAACCCTATGCACATCCATACATTGCCCGACTTGTAGTACATGAGGGAAAGGGCGATCCCAAGCAATACGATGTTGACGACCGAGAGCAAGGTGACGTTCGGATTGGTGAGATGGATCAACCCGAAGATCAGCGACGGCACGACGATCACCAGGAACCTGCTGTTCGTCCTCCGCAAAACCGACATGATGAACCCGCGATTCATGACCTCTTCGGCGATGCCCACCGCAACGAACACGAGCGCCCAGGCGAAAAGCGAGAGAGAAAACGGCGAATTGACCCCCTCGACTACCACGTTGCCGGTGGCGAGCAGCAGCAGGAAGATGGCGCTGCACGCCGCGAAACCCAGCGCCATCCCGACAACGCCGTCTTTCTTGAACCGGGCGCGAAAATCACGGAGGCCGAGGTCTTCCCAGCGATACCTCATGATCCTCCACGCAGCCAAGGGGACGGCCAGCATGATGCCCTCCGTCAAGAACTGCAGGGCAACGGGCAACACCGATGCGCTCATCCAATCGACGAGCGCATCGTATGACGCAACATCGAGGCTGGCGGCATCAAGAATCATGCGCAAAGCATCGATGAGCAGGGCGGAGAACGCATAGCCGAGAGCGTAGAACGCGGCCATGCACAGCGCGATGATCCATCCGGATCGCACCATGCCATGCTTGTTCTTGAAAATCATCTTCATGACCAACCTTCTTTCTTCGATAGCGCGCGAGCGACGCCGGCCTAGCGCGCGAACATGAGGCGCTCGCTGTCGAACATGCGCTGCAGCGCAAGCACGCCGACGCCGGCGTACGCGAGGTTGGCGATCACGCAGACTGCCACGTTGAGGGGCTGGAAATCGAACGAGAAGATGCCGATCATGCACTGCACCGAGTTGTACAGCGGAACGAGGTAGTACGCAACCTCGGCCTTCGCGTCGCCGAACATGCCGAGGACGCCCACGAGCATCACCACGATCATGAGCGGCGTCAGGAACATGGTGGCCTCCTTGACCGATTTCGCCAGCGTGGACACCACGGTGATCAGCGCGACGATGACGAGCGTCGTCGACAGGATGACCAGCGCCAGCAACACGTATTCGACCGAGCCGTACACGTTGATGTCGACCGAGCCCTGCATGATGCCGGGCAGCCCCGCGAAGATGCCGATGGCGCTGGACGCCGCGATGAGCAGGCCGATGACGGTGATGGCCAGCACCTTGCCCAGCGCGATATCGCGCCTCTTGATGGGCGTGGCCAGGAGCGTGGCCATGGTGCCGCGCTCCTTCTCGCCCGCCACCGACTCGGCCGCGATGGACATGACGCTGCTGAACACGAGGATGAGCAGCAGAAGCGGCACGATGGACACCACGAGCATGCCCGCGACGTCGCGCTCCTCGGCCACGTCGTAGCCGGCTCCACCCGCGTTGACGTCGAAGCGGTTCGACAGCGACGACTCGTAGGAGTCCAGCATCGCGGCGAAGGTCGAGCGTGCTTGGCTGGAATCGGGGTCGGTGGAGTTGAAGTAGATCTCCACCTGCGGCGCCGGCACGCCCGATGAGGGGTCGTACGCCGCCACGGCTTCGTCGAAGCCCTCCGGAAACACCGCGAACGCCTTGACGTCGCCTTGCTCGATGCGTTCGCGCATCTCATCGGCGCCGGGCAGCGAAGGCTCGTCCCGCATGTCGACGATCGAATCCGCCGCAAGCGCTTTCACGCTTTCGGGCGCGTTCACCACAGCCACCGCCGGAGGCTTGCTCATATCGGGCTTGAACATACCGCCCATCGCATCGCCCATGAACGTCCACATGAGGAAGATGAGCAGGCCCGGCAGCACGATGGACACGAGCGCCGAGGCCTTGTTGCTGAAGAAGCGCGCCAGTTCCTTGCGGGCGATGGTCCACGCGTTGCCTTTCACGATGCCTCCTTCGCGCTCGCCGCGTACAGGTCGAAGAACGCGTCTTCCAACGAGCGCTCCCCCGCCACCTCCGACAGCGTTCCCGAGGCCGCCATGCGCCCGTCGATGACAACGCCCACGCGGTCGCACACCTTCTCCACCAGGCTGAAGATGTGGGTGGACAAGAGCACCGTCCTACCGTCGGCCGCCAGTTCCAGCAAGAAGTCGGTCACCGTCTTGGCCGTGAGCACGTCCAGGCCGTTCGTCGGCTCGTCGAAGATGATGACGCGCGGATCGTGCACGAGCGAGATGGCCAGCGACGCCTTCTGCTTCATGCCGGTGGACAGGTCGGCCACCTTCGTCTGCGCGAAGCGGTCGATGCCGAAGCGCGCGAACAGCTGGCGCTTGCGCTCGTCGCGCACGGGCGCGTCGACATGGCGCAGCTCGGAGAAGAAGTCGAACAGGTAGTCGGGCGAGAAGACGTCTTCCAGCTTGAGCTCGCTCGTGAGGAAGCCGATGAGGCTGCGGACGCTCGCGGGATCGTCCACGACGGACACGCCCTCGATCAGCGCGTCGCCCTCGTCAGGCTTCACGAGCGCGGCCAACATGCGCAGCGTCGTGGTCTTGCCGGCGCCGTTCGGGCCGAGCAGCCCGTATATCTCGCCCGGCGCCACGTCGAACGACAAGCCGTCCACCGCGGTCTTTACGCGCGCGTCGGTGCGTTCGAGCTTACGTTGCTTGGCCGAGAGCTTGAAAGACTTCCGCAGGCCTCGTACGGATATGGCATATTCCATCGGCTCACCTCTTTGAGTCGGATAGGGAACGGTTCCGCATGAGTATAACAGCGAGGGGGGGGGGCAAGCGTTTTTCCGCCCGCACCCCCGATCGAGCGCTCTACGCGGTCGCCGTCGCCGGCTCGTCGGCGTTATCGGGCGCGCCGGCTGCCGCCTTCTCGCCAGCCTCTTCGGCCTCCTCGCGCTCGAGCACCTTCTGCATGGCGGCGATGGCACACTCGATCTGGCCGTCGTCGGGCTCGTTCGTGGTGAGGTACTGCATCTGCATGCCGGGCCATAACACCACCTTCACCAGCGGGTTGTCGGGGTTGCTGCCCGCCCACTTCACCGTGATCTCGTAGGAGATGCCGGCGATGACGGGCATCAGCAGGATGCGCACGAGGATGACCAGCGCCAGCTTCGGCGCGCCGTCCGGCACGCCCCACAGCTCGATGAGCCCGTTGATGGGCGTCACCGTGTACACGAAGATGGCGATGACCATGACCATGATGAGGAACGCCGTGCCGCAGCGCACGTGCAGGCGCGGGAAGCTGCGCGCGTTCTCGGGCGTGAGCGGCAGGCCGTGCTCGTAGCAGTGGATGGTCTTGTGCTCCGCGCCGTGATAGCCGAACATGCGCTTGATCTCCTGCATGCGCCCGATCAGCCACAGATAGAACACGAACACGCCCACGCGAAGCAAGCCGTCCACGATGTTCCACAGCACGGTGTTCTGGTCGTACTCCCCCACCAGGAGGTTCGTGATGAACGCCGGCGCCACGATAAACAGTACCACGCCCAGCACGAGGCCCAGCACCATCGACACGGCCATCTCTTTCTTGCCGAACTCCACCTCCTCGTCCATGAAGGACTTCTTGGCGGGTTCGGGCCGGGACTGGGACTCGGGAGAGGATTCCGGCTCGGAAACCACCTCGAGGGAACGCTGCGCCCCCAACGCATCGATCATCGTATCCGGCCGCCCGAAATCCTCCTTCCAGGAGAAAGCCCTCTCCTCCTCGGCTTCTGCAGCGAGAACGGGTTCGAGGCGCGCATCGTCGCCCTCCTCGGCCGCCGCAGGTTCGTCTTCCCCCTCTTCCGCGAACGCATGCTCCGCGGCGATCTCGAGCGCCTTGAACCCCAGCGACTCCAGCATAGCTCGGCATCCGCGCACGAGCGGCCAGTACATCCAACCGTTCTTCTTGCGCCCCGAGGCCAGGTCATGCTCTTCCACGTAGATGCCGCCGTCGGGCTCCCGCACGGCCACCGACCAGTTGTACTTGCCGCGCATCATGATGCCCTCGATGAGCGCCTGGCCGCCTACGTGCGTCTTCAGCGCACCGTCCTCGGAGAACGCCCGCGACAGGTCGCTCTTCTGCTCGGCCATGCTAGGCCCTTTTCACGCGCGGGTACGGGTTCCCGCAGGTCATCTTGCCTTCGGGACAGTTGCCGCGGATGCAGGGCGCGCCCGCGTCCATGAAGACGAACGGCGCCGTGGGCTTCGCCAGCTCCAGCATGCGGTGCGCCATCTCGCGGATCTCCCACTGCGCGCGGTTGCAGCAGCGCAAGCTGAAGAAGTGCAGCAGCTCGCGCACGTTCATCGTGATGACGATCTTCGTCTCGGCCGCGTTCGGCAGCAGGTAGCGCGCGTCCTCGGCGGGAACGCCCGCGGCCAGCAGCTTCTCGTACGCTTCGATGGCGGCCACGATGGCCTCGTCGAACACCGCGTTCGTCTCCTCGTTCGCGGCAACGCTTTCAGGCTTCACCGTGGCCAGGCCGTCGGTGAACTTCACGTAGCGCTGGCTCTGCTGGTTGAAGCTGGCGATGCGGTGGCGCACCAGCTGGTGCGTAAGGGCACGCGAGACGCCGTCCACCGCGAACGTGTAGCTGGCGTGCTCGAGCGTGGACGTATGGCCCGCGCTCATGATGGTGGACAGCACGCTTTTCACGCGCTCCTCCGGCATGGTCTCCATCAGCTCGGCCGCGCCGACGGGCGCGTATGTTCCGGCATTACCCGGTGCAATGTATAGTTTTTCAACTTTCGGACTTTGGGCT
>OGWS01002709.1_pt1 | contig 10619 bp, 5 predicted proteins | sample 1576111 | NCBI WGS metagenome assembly OGWS01 (sample SAMEA3541534, study PRJEB24748) | human gut metagenome | biome: human gut; feature: human-associated habitat; material: faeces | place: China | collected 2012
TTAGTTCATACTCTGGTTTCAGACGGAAGTCGTTTAAAACGGTTTCCTTCAGAAGTTCCATAAGCTGCTCCTCGGTTTCGGCACGGTCTCCAAACAGTTCCGTTTTCATATCTATGTAACTGCCGTGAGCTTCGTTATATTTATCAAGGTCAAATTGATAAAACAAAGTTGGTTTATCCTGATATAAGACATCCCAGCATACACTGGAGTAATCTGTGATAAGCATACGGCATCTCATGAGCATTTCATTGACAGCAACTTCTCCAAAAGAGATCAGATGGATACGATCGCTGACTGCCTTAAAGTTATCGGAGTATTCCTGGAATTTAGCATGCAGATAAAAATTGACCTGTAAATCATATTTTTCCAAAAGCTGACTAAAATGACTGGAATTCAAAAGAGCCATATAGTGGCGGAAGTAATCACTTTCCTCAAAATCTTTATCCGGAACGGAATCCAGCCAGCTTCGCCAGGTTGGCATGATCAGTATCTCACGATTTCCGTTAGAAGTATCCTCAAGAACATCCCAACGGGGAAGACCTGTATTGATAACTTCGTCCGGCTCATAGCCAAAATTATCAACGATCGTCTGTTTTTCCTGATTGGTGGATACTACAAAGAGGTCGCAGCCGCCACGCATACCTTTGCTGTAAAAGGCATCAACTCTTTTCAGGGCGATAACGCCGTGCTGAAGAAAGACGAATTTCTTCTTGCGCAGATAGCGGTTGAAAATACTGTGACGACACTGCATTGCATAGGTGGTATCTGGAGTCAGAGCTGACAATCAGATCAGCAGCCTGTGTATAGATCATGTGTCGGATGGACATAAAATTGATCACATTCTTTTTGTAAGGATCTACTTTATAATGATCAGGAGAATCTTTTGATATTATATAGTAGATTTTTTTATGCAAATAAGCTTCTTCGTTTTCGTCCATGCAGTGTTTGAAGAAGTAATATCCATTATCCTGAGCCATGGAAGCAAATTTTTCACTAACCAGGCAGATGTGTTTTTGGTTCCAGTAGGATTTTGCGAGGCGATAAAGGAACATTGCAGTAAATTCCTTGAAAACGATATCGAGTCCGTCGTAGTTCCCTTTATTTCGGTAAACAAAAGCAAGTGTTTTCTTTCCGGTATAGTAAGGATAGAAGAAAAATCCATTGTCAGTCTTGTAGGAACCATTGTAAAGGAATTTCTGGAACATACGTTGTTTTGTATCCATTGATATGGAAATGTGGTTTGTCTTGTTGTTGCCCTGGTTGTATAGGAGAACGTTGACATCCCAGTAGAGACTTTTCCAGTCAACTTTATTTAGATCAAGTGAAATCTTTATACGAAGAAGATTTCCGCGTTTGTTGGTGCTTAGAGTGGTGAAGTCGTAAGTAACTGCATCCTCTGCAAGTTTGTTTCTGAAAGACAGCTCGGTTTTTACATATTCATGATACCCGGTTTCCAGGTCGTAACAAATTTTTAATTTGCCGCCGTTCATTTTCAGGCTGCGCAGAGAACAGTAATGAGTCTGGGCCAGATATTTGTTGCGGCTGCAGAGATGAATACAGAGATTATCTTTGGAATCAGCACTGAGTACGCCAATGTACTCTGTTGGGCGGATGGCGGAATCCTCATCAAAATAGATTTCCTCAGTAAAGAGATGAAAGTTGTTCCACGGAGCAGCTTTCTGACTCTTATCTTTTAATAGAAAAAGTTCGGCTTTCTGATCATGGACTCCGAGAATATAAATTCGAAATTCTTTGCTGCGTCTGAACTCAAAATGAGATTTTAAAGAAGAAAGGTTCAGAATCAGTGAGGTATCAGATATGGAAAAGTCCAATGGTGCAGGCTCAGAAAACTCTGTTTCCTTTATTATAATAGAAAGATCTTCGTAATTATCGAAAGAAAAGTCCTTAACTGTCAATATAGCTTTATCCGCTGAAATAGAAGAGACTTCCACAGAAACAGTTCCGTTCGGATTCTTGTGATTCAAAGATGAAAGTGTTTGGTTATCTGGTATCATAATTCCTCCAAGGTAAATAAGTATTGTAATTATATTCTGTTAAACTTTAAAAGGATATACATTTTTAACAAGTAATACAATCATAACATAATCTTAACAAACTTTAAATATTTTCTGTAAAAGTAAATTTACTTTTTGGTTATATTAAAGATGCAGAAAAAGTTAAAAAAGGTATTGACACACGTGGGAAAGTGTGCTATTTTAATACAGAACGCTGCCGAAGACAGTAGGTGCCGAAAGGCATAAGGATTAAAACGCCTACCGAGGACTAAGTATTCTATTTAAGATTACAGAGACCTTACTGTCATGCAGTAAGGCTTTTTTTATGTTTTGACGCGGCGGTATATCAAAATCTATAAGGAGGTGTACCATTTATGGCAAAAGTAGAACTGAAACAACCAATCGTAGATGAAATCGCAAACAGCATTAAAGACGCACAGGCAGTAGTACTTGTTAACTACAGTGGTCTTACAGTTGAACAGGATACAATTCTGCGTAAGGAGTTAAGAGAAGCTGGTGTTCAGTATAAAGTATACAAAAATACTATGATGAACCGTGCTTTTGCAGGAACAGCATGTGAAAGCCTTTGCCCACATCTGGAAGGAACAAACGCTCTGGCTATTTCCGCAACAGATGCTACAGCACCGGCAAGAATCCTTGCTAAATATGCAAAACAGTTCCCAGCTCTTGAGCTGATCGCAGGTGTAGTTGAAGGTAACTACAACGATCAGGCTGGAATCCAGGAACTGTCCCAGGTTCCGTCCAGAGAAGAACTTCTTGGAAAACTTCTTGGAAGTATCCAGTCTCCTATCACAAACTTCGCTCGTGTGCTTAATCAGATCGCAGAGGCACAGGGTGGCGCTGATACAGAGGCAGCCGCTGAGTAAATCCCAGCATTATTAAAACAAATCTTAAAAAATGGAGGAAAATTAAAATGGCAAAATTAACAACAGAAGAATTTATTGCAGCAATCAAAGAATTATCTGTATTAGAATTAAACGACTTAGTAAAAGCTTGTGAAGAAGAGTTTGGTGTATCCGCAGCAGCAGGTGTTGTAGTAGCAGCAGCTGGAGCAGCAGAAGCAGCAGAAGAGAAAGATGAGTTCGATGTAGAACTTGCAGAAGTTGGACCAAACAAAGTTAAAGTTATCAAAGTTGTTCGTGAAGTAACTGGCTTAGGTCTTAAAGAAGCTAAAGAAATGGTTGACGGAGCTCCTAAGGTTGTTAAAGAAGGCGCATCCAAAGCAGAAGCTGAAGATATCAAAACAAAACTTGAAGCTGAAGGCGCTAAGGTTAACCTTAAATAATTATCTTCCTATTATATATAGAAGATTTGCAAGCAGGAATGCCACTGGTATTCCTGCTTTTTTTACAGAGCCGGAGGATTACAGACTATGATGAAAAGAAAAACGGCAGTCATATTTGGTATCATCATTGCAGCTCAGCTTTGCCTGACTCCATATGCAGGTGTAAAAGTACAGGCGGCTGAACTGGAAGAAGGACAGATGTTTGAAGATTCATCAGAAGATTCAGAGACTTTTGGAGATGTGTCAATACCGGATACGCAGTCGGCAGAGAAAACTGAAGAGAATGAATTTGGGGATGACGACGGTTTCAGTGATGGAGACGTTGAAACTTTTTCTGCGGAGGATGCGGATCAGTCCTGCGAAAATATGCAGGAACTTGTGCTGAATGTGCAGGATGGAGAGGATATTACTGTAAAGTTAAATACACTGCTGGCACAGGCCAGGGACAAGGCAACGGATGAAAAGCAGTGCAAAGTTATCGTGCCGCCCGGAAATTATACACTTACGGGAACTTTGCATATGTACAGCAATATCTATCTATATGCAGAGGGTGCCACGATAACAAAGACTTCACCGCGAAAAGAAATCCTGCTCCGTCTTGGCGATACACAGAAATCTGCAGGCGGATACGAGGGATACCGTAATATAACTATCGATGGCGGAATCTGGGATTCAAATTATGAATGTGTGGAAGACAAGGGAGGACCTGGAGGGTTTGTAGGTTTTAGGATCGGTCATGCTACGAATGTTACAGTGAAGAATGTTACATTTCTCAATAACCTTAAATCGCATTTTCTGGAACTTGCAGGAGTGAAGAATGCGGAAATTACAGGATGTACGTTCAGGGGCTACTGGAAAGAGTTTACAGGCGGCGGACAGGAATGTATCCAGCTTGATGCCTGTATGCCGAGAATTTTCCCAGGATATCTTCCATATGACGGAAGTGTCTGTGAGAACATTGTGATAAAGGATAATACCTTTGAAGATGTATTTGCCGGCATTGGAAGCCACAGCATGATGTTTGATAAACCGTATAAAAATATCACGATCAGTAACAACCGGTTTAATAATCTGAAAAAGAGAGCAATATGGTGCCTGAATTATCAGGATACGGTTGTGACGGGAAATACCATGACAAATGTGGGCGGTGGTGTTTATGTGCGTTCTGTTTATACCAGAAATGCACATACTGTCAGCGGTCAGGAAGTATCTCCGGAGGGAAATCAGTACGCAGAGAATATTCTGATCGCTGATAATCAGATCACAGTTCTGGAACCAACCGTAATAGATGGCAAACAATGGAATGGATATGGAATCTGGATCACAGGCGAGGTATCTCTGGGCTCAGCAGGAGAAACTATTCCTTCTGAAGATGATGATCCTGAGAATACAGCAAATCCGACGACCAATGGAATTCCGGTGGGAAGATATATTATTCGCGGAGTTACAGCCAGAAATAATACGATCAGCGGAAATTGCGACGGAATTAAATTTTCCCTTGCAGAAGACTGTTCATGCAGGGGGAACACAGTCAGACTTTCTGATAGTCATACCTACAACAATGTGGGGATCAGTGTTGCCAAGGGAAGCAATATCAGAGTTTCCTATAACAATCTTTCCGGCGGAAACGGATATGGGATTTATGCAGTCGGAACAGAGGCTTCACAGAAAATCTGCCGGATTTACGGAAATACAGTCTCCGGATTTATGAAAGATGGGATTCTGGCTTCAGGGCTTGCAGCAGGAAGCCGTATTGAACACAACAGAGTCAGTACCAGTGCGGCAAATGGCATACTTGTAAAATGCATTGATAAGAGTGTGGTTGATGGTAATTACAGTTTTAAAAATAAGGCAAGAGGAATTCTTCTGCAGAGATGTGAGTCAGCAATGGTAGCGGATAATTTTGTTTCTGAAAATGCGATCAATGGAATTGAACTCAATATAAGAAGCAATCATTCTTCTGTGCAGGGAAATGTCTGTGGTTCCAATAAAAAATCAGGTCTGCGCATTGCCGGATCAAAGGGGATTTCGGCAGACGGAAATTCCTTCCGCAGCAACAGAGGATATGCGGCGGAATTTATCCGTTCTCATATCAGCAGTTATAAAGGCAATCGTTTTGAAGAAAATGGATATTCAAATCGTATCCACGTAAGAAACAGTAAAATCTCGAAGAAATATCGTTACTGTTCACGCCGTTCACAGTAACGAAATAGCGACTGCTGCAATTATTTGAAAAAATTAAAAAAATATCAAAAAAGTGATTGACAGGCGCAACTTGCTGTGCTATAGTGAAGAATGCTATATTATGGCAAGATGTGCCTTTATGTCTTTTGACAAAAAGGGTCAAGTTATAATAAATTTAAAGAAAAAACAGGGGTGAAACGTCAATGGAAAAAAACAGAATTCGTTCTGTAAAAACTGGAAAAAGCATGCGTATGAGCTACCAGAGACAAGAAGAAGTCCTGGAAATGCCAAACCTGATCGAAGTCCAGAGGGATTCTTATAAATGGTTTCTTGATGAAGGACTTAGGGAAGTCTTTGATGATATTTCTCCGATCGCGGACTACAGCGGAAAGCTCAGCCTGGAATTCATCGACTTTACATTTGACGAGAAGGATGCGAAATATACTATCGAACAGTGTAAAGAACGTGACGCAACTTACGCCGCACCTTTGAAGGTTCGAGTGAGACTGATTAACAAAGAAACAGAGGAAATCAACGAACACGAGATTTTCATGGGAGATTTACCGATCATGACTGTTACAGGTACCTTTGTCATCAATGGTGCAGAGCGAGTAATTGTCAGCCAGTTAGTACGTTCCCCTGGAATCTATTACGCAATAGCGCATGATAAACTTGGTAAGAGACTGTTCTCCAGTACTGTTATCCCGAACAGAGGTGCATGGCTGGAATATGAGACAGACTCTAATGATGTTTTCTATGTACGTGTTGACAGAACAAGAAAGGTTCCGATCACTGTTCTGATCCGAGCACTTGGTGTAGGAAGCAATGCAGAGATTATTGATCTCTTCGGTGAAGAGCCAAAGATCCTTGCAAGTTTTACAAAGGATACATCCACCAACTATCAGGAAGGTCTTCTTGAATTATACAAGAAAATCCGTCCGGGTGAGCCGCTTGCAGTTGAGAGTGCGGAGAGCCTTATCAATGCAATGTTCTTTGATCCGAGAAGATATGACCTTGCGAAAGTTGGACGTTATAAATTTAACAAGAAGCTCCACCTCAACAGAAGAATCGTTGGTCACAGACTGGCTGAGGATGTTGTTGATGCTTCTACAGGCGAAATCCTGGCAGAAGAAGGAACTGTTGTGACAAAAGAAATGGCAAATACCATCCAGAACAGCGCTGTTCCATATGTATGGATCCTTGGCGAGGAAGACCGCAGAATCAAGGTTCTTTCTAACTTAATGGTTGATATCCGCCACTATCTTCCGGAAATCGAAGATCCAAAGAGCATCGGTGTTACAGAAGCAGTATACTACCCTGTTCTCGAAAACATTCTGGAAGAAAATGATACATTAGAAGACAGGATTGCAGCAATCCACAGAGATATCCATGATCTGATTCCGAAGCATATCACAAAAGAAGACATCTTTGCTTCTATTAACTACAATATGCATCTGGAATATGGCCTTGGCAATGCCGATGATATCGATCACCTTGGCAACCGTCGTATACGTGCGGTAGGTGAGCTGCTTCAGAACCAGTACAGAATCGGTCTTTCCAGACTGGAACGTGTGGTTCGTGAGAGAATGACAACTCAGGATACAGAGAATATTTCTCCACAGTCCCTGATCAATATTAAACCTGTAACTGCAGCAGTGAAAGAGTTCTTCGGTTCTTCCCAGCTGTCACAGTTTATGGATCAGAACAACCCTCTTGGTGAGCTGACACACAAGAGACGTCTTTCCGCCCTGGGACCTGGTGGTCTGTCACGAGACAGAGCCGGATTCGAGGTTCGAGATGTCCATTACTCCCATTACGGAAGAATGTGCCCTGTCGAGACACCTGAAGGTCCTAACATCGGTCTGATCAACTCTCTTGCATCTTATGCAAGAATCAATCAGTACGGATTTATTGAGGCACCATACCGCAAGATCGACAAATCAGATCCTAAGAATCCTCGTGTAACAGATGAGGTTGTATATATGACTGCTGATGAAGAGGATAATTACCATGTAGCACAGGCGAATGAGCCTCTGGACGAAGAAGGATATTTCATTCATAAGAATGTATCCGGTCGTTTCCGTGAAGAGACTCAGGAGTATGAGCGTCATATGTTTGATTACATGGATGTATCTCCTCGTATGGTATTCTCCGTCGCTACTGCCCTGATCCCGTTCCTGCAGAACGACGATGCCAACCGTGCGCTGATGGGATCAAACATGCAGCGTCAGGCTGTGCCGCTTCTGACAACAGAGGCTCCGGTAGTTGGTACTGGTATGGAAGTGAAGACAGCAGTTGACTCCGGTGTCTGCGTAGTTGCAAAGAAATCTGGTACTGTACTTCGTTCCACATCTACAGATATCAGCATTAAGAATGATGATGGTACAAAAGATGATTACCATCTGACTAAATATCTGAGAAGTAACCAGAGTAACTGTTATAACCAGAAACCAATCGTATTCCAGGGTGAGCACGTAGAGGCAGGACAGGTTATCGCAGATGGTCCTTCCACAGCAAACGGAGAACTTGCTCTTGGTAAGAACCCGCTGATCGGATTCATGACATGGGAAGGTTATAACTACGAGGATGCGGTACTCCTCAGTGAAAGACTTGTTATGGACGATGTTTATACATCTGTTCATATTGAAGAATATGAATGCGAAGCCCGTGATACCAAACTGGGACCGGAAGAGATCACACGTGATGTTCCTGGCGTGGGCGACGATGCACTGAAAGATCTGGATGAGCGTGGTATTATCCGCATCGGTGCTGAAGTACGTGCCGGCGATATCCTTGTTGGTAAAGTTACTCCTAAGGGAGAGACAGAGCTTACGGCAGAAGAGAGACTTCTTCGTGCAATCTTTGGTGAGAAAGCACGTGAAGTACGTGATACTTCTCTGAAAGTACCTCACGGTGAATACGGTATTATCGTAGATGCCAAGGTATTTACAAGAGAGAACGGCGATGAGATGTCACCTGGTGTTAACCAGTCCGTACGTATCTACATCGCACAGAAGAGAAAGATTTCCGTTGGTGATAAGATGGCCGGACGTCATGGTAACAAGGGTGTTGTTTCCCGTGTACTTCCTGTTGAAGATATGCCATTCCTTCCGAACGGACGTCCTCTTGATATCGTGCTGAACCCTCTGGGTGTGCCTTCCCGAATGAATATCGGACAGGTCCTGGAGATTCACTTAAGCCTTGCTGCGAAAGCACTTGGATTCAACGTTGCAACTCCTATTTTCCAGGGTGCAAACGAGCATGATATCCAGGATACACTGGAACTTGCAAACGACTATGTAAACACAGAAGACTTTGAAGAGTTCCGCGAGAAATACAAAGACATTTTAGCACCGGATGTAATGCAGTATCTGGATGAGAACAAAGCCCACAGAGCACTGTGGAAGGGTGTTCCGATTTCCAGAGACGGTAAAGTGCGTCTGCGTGACGGCCGTACAGGAGAGTATTTCGACAGTCCTGTAACAATTGGTCACATGCATTATCTGAAACTGCATCATCTGGTTGATGATAAGATCCATGCACGTTCTACAGGTCCTTACTCTCTGGTAACACAGCAGCCACTGGGTGGTAAAGCACAGTTCGGTGGACAGCGTTTTGGTGAGATGGAGGTTTGGGCACTGGAAGCATACGGTGCATCCTACACACTGCAGGAAATCCTGACAGTAAAATCCGATGATGTTGTTGGACGTGTTAAGACATACGAAGCAATCATCAAGGGTGACAATATTCCTGAGCCGGGTATTCCGGAATCCTTCAAGGTTCTCTTAAAAGAACTTCAGTCTCTTGGTCTGGATGTGAAGGTACTCAAGGATGACAATACAGAAGTACATCTTCTTGAATCTGTAGATTACGGTGACACAGACCTTCGTTCTGTCATCGAGGGAGATTCCAGAAGACATCATGACAGAGAAGAAGACTACGGCAAACATGGCTATACAAAGCAGGAGTTTGACGGAGAAGAACTCGTTGACATTGACGAGGATGAAGATGAGGATGACTTCATTGAGCTGGATGAGGCTCTTGAAGACAATGACGAAGAGTAAGAAAGGGGAAAGAATACATGGCAGAAACAACTAACGCCAATGAAACATATCAGCCAATGACTTTCGATGCCATCAAAATCGGACTGGCGTCCCCTGAGAAGATCAGAGAGTGGTCCAGAGGTGAGGTAACGAAACCGGAAACCATCAACTACCGTACTCTGAAACCGGAGAAGGACGGACTTTTCTGTGAAAGAATTTTCGGGCCAAGTAAGGACTGGGAGTGCCATTGTGGTAAATATAAAAAAATCCGTTATAAAGGTGTTGTCTGCGACCGATGCGGTGTAGAAGTTACAAAAGCATCTGTCAGAAGAGAACGTATGGGACATATCGAGCTTGCTGCTCCGGTATCCCATATCTGGTATTTCAAGGGTATTCCGTCCCGTATGGGACTGATCCTTGATCTGTCGCCGAGAACATTGGAAAAAGTTTTATACTTTGCTAACTATATCGTACTGGATCCGGCTGATTCCGGACTTCAGTACAAGCAGGTACTTACAGAGAAAGAGTATCAGGATGCTCGTGAAGCATATGGATATAATTTCCGTGTAGGTATGGGAGCAGAATCCATTATGGAACTGCTCAAAGCAATTGATCTTGAAAAAGACGCTGCTGAACTGAAAGCTGAACTTGTTGATGCAACCGGACAGAAACGTGCCAGAATCATCAAGAGACTGGAAGTTGTAGAGTCTTTCCGCGAATCAGGAAACCGACCTGAGTGGATGATCATGACTGCAATTCCGGTTATTCCGCCGGATCTGCGTCCTATGGTACAGCTGGATGGTGGACGTTTTGCAACATCTGACCTGAATGATCTGTACAGAAGAATTATCAACCGTAACAATCGTCTGAAACGTCTTCTGGAGCTGGGTGCGCCGGACATCATCGTCCGCAATGAGAAACGTATGCTTCAGGAAGCTGTAGATGCTCTGATTGATAACGGCCGTCGTGGCCGTCCGGTAACAGGCCCTGGAAACAGAGCCCTGAAATCCCTTTCCGACATGTTGAAAGGTAAATCCGGACGTTTCCGTCAGAACCTGCTCGGTAAACGAG
>OGWS01002712.1_pt1 | contig 10608 bp, 5 predicted proteins | sample 1576111 | NCBI WGS metagenome assembly OGWS01 (sample SAMEA3541534, study PRJEB24748) | human gut metagenome | biome: human gut; feature: human-associated habitat; material: faeces | place: China | collected 2012
ACCACAACTCGTCCTGGCTGGAGCATGGCGGCAGCCCGGAGCACGCCGTCCGCACCGCCGTCGAGCACCACGATGCGGTCGAGGCTGGCCACGGTGGACAGGCGGTGTGCCACCACGATGGACGTGCGCCCACGCATGAGCGTTGCCAGCGCGTCTTGCACCAGCTGCTCGCTTTCGGAGTCGAGCGCGCTCGTGGCCTCGTCCAGCACGAGCACCGGGCAGTCGGCCAGAAGCGCCCGCGCGATGGCGATGCGCTGACGCTGGCCGCCCGACAGCTTCACGCCGCGCTCGCCCGTGACGGTGTCGAAGCCCTGCGGCAGCCGCTCGATGAACTCCAGCGCGTTCGCCTGGCGCGCCGCTTCGCGGATCTGCTCCATCGTGGCGTCGGGCCGCCCGTAGGCGATGTTCTCGGCGATGGTGCGATGGAACAGCAGCGCCTCCTGCGGCACGTAGGCGATCTGGCGGCGCAGCGACTGCTGCGTCGTCTCGGCGATGTTCTGGCCGTCGATGAGGATGCGCCCCTCCTGGATATCGGACAAGCGCAGCAAAAGCTTCGTGAGCGTGGTCTTCCCCGCCCCGCTCGTGCCCACGAGGCCCACGCGCTGGCCTGCGGGGATATGCAGCTCGAAGTCGTCGAACACGTGCGTGCACGCGTCGCCGTCGGTGTACCAGAAGTCGATGCCCTCGAAGTCGATGGCGCCCTCGCGCACCTCGAGCTCCGGCGCGCCGGGCTTGTCGTCCACGAGGCGCGGCTCGTCAAGGATGACGGTCATGCCGCTCGCGTCGCCGAACGCGCGGTTGAAGCGCTGCAGCCCGTTGTTGATGAAGTTGAACTGATTCGTCACCGTGTAGGTGTAGGTGAACATCACCACGAGCGTGCCGGGCGTGATGCCGTACCACGCGTTGCCGCCCGCGATGAACACCGCCACCACGCTCATAATGGCGATGGTGATGCACGCCGTCACGATGCCGCGCGTCAGCGACGCCCACATGCGCTTCGAGTCGCGCGCCACCACCTCGCGGTTCGCCTGGTCGAACAGCCCCCGCTCGTAGTCCTCGCGCCCGTAGGTCTTCACCGCCAGGATGTTCGCCACCGAGTCGGACAGCTCGCCCGACAGCTGGTTCTGCGCGCTGGCCGCCTGCTCGTTGAGGTGCAGGATGCGCTTGTACATGTAGTACGACACGCCCGCGTACACCGCCAGCAGCACCATGAGGATGGCCACGTACACCGGCACGCGCGGCGCGAGGATGGCGCAGGTGAACACCACCGAGCAGATGACCGGCAGAAACGGGAACGTGATGGTTTCCAGCAGCAGCTGGTAGGCGCTCATGAACTTCGTCGTCTGGCTGACCAGCGTGCCGCCGAAGCGGTTTGAGTGGAACGACATCGACTGGTTCGACAGCGCGTCGAACGACATGGTGGCCAAGTCGTAGGACGCGGCGATCTCCAGCCTATACATCGTGTAGTCCTGCACCTTGCTGGCCGCCTGGCCGGCCACGTTGATGAGGATGAGCGCGACGATGTAGGGGCCGAACACCGCGAACACCTCGGACGTGCCCACCGAGCCCGCGCTCACGCGATCCACCACGAGGCTCATGACGTAGGGGTTGCCGTACGAAAGCAGCGCCACGAACAGAAACGTCGCGGTCATGAGCGCGGCGAACAGCCCGATGTGCTTACGGGTGACCAGCCAGAAGTAGTGGAGCGTGCGACGCGTCGTCGACGGAGCACCGGTTCGTGCCATGCGGGATTCCCTTCTCTTTTCTCAGCACGATTATGCCACAAGAAGGCAAGGCCCGGGGGCGTGCCTGCGGGCCTTGACAAGGAAGCCGCAGGCCCTACCCTACGAGCTTGGACGACTCTACCTGCTCGACATACCAGGTCATGAACTTGGCGAGGGGTTTGCGCAGCACGAGGCCGATGAGCGCCGCAGGGATCAGGAACAGCAGGAGCAGCCCGATCTCCGTCCAGAAGTCGGCGCCGTAGGTGCCGAACATGGCCGCACGCATGGCGTTCACCACGTGGGTGGCCGGCAGCCAGGGACTCAGCCCCTGGATGAACGGCGGCAGCAGCTGCAGCGGGAACGACCCGCCGCACCCCGTCACCTGGATGATCAGCAGCAGCACCGCCACGGCCTTGCCGAGGTTCGCGAACGCCGCCACCAGCGCGTATATCAGGAACGTGAACACGAGGCCGGCTATCCAGAAGCACAGCATGAACAGCGCGGGCTCGGCAACCTGCACCTGCAAGAACAGCAGGTTCCCCAGGCCCATGACCGTGGTCTGCGACAGCGACAGGAAGGCCATCACGCCGAAGCGCCCGAAGAACAGCTGGCGCGGCTGCGGGTCGGACAGCTGCTCGCGGGTGCGGTCGGAAACCGTCGGCTTCACCACCACGAGGATCAAAAGCGACCCGATGAACAGGGCGAGCGTCGTGTACAGCGGGGCCATGGCCGAACCGAAGTTCTCAGCCGGGAACACGGCCTCGCGCTCGATGCCCACCGGCGCTGCGAGCGCCTTCGACAAGAGCTGCGCGTCGGCGCCCAGCACCGCGCGCAGCGCGTCCGCGTCGCCCGCGACCAGCGCCTCGTCCACGCCGTCGGCGAGCGTTTCCAGCTCGCGCGCCGTTTCGCGCAACTTCTGCGCCGCCTCGTCCACCTTCGCGCGCGCATCGCCCAGCACATCGGCGGCCGACCCTGCGGACGCGGACAGATCGGCGCCCGACGAGCGCAGACTGTCCAGGCCGTCTCCCATGTTAGCCGCAAGCACGCCCGCGCTGTCCGCGAGCTGCTGCAAGCCCGGCTTGAGCCCGCCGTCGAACGAGGCTGCGAGGTCGTCGGAGGCCTGCCGCGCCTCAGCCGCAAGCCGTTCGACCTCCGCGCGCTGAGCCTGCACGTCGGCGTTTCCAGCCTCCAGCCTCTCGGCTGCGGCGCCCAGGTTGTCGCGCATGCCCTCCATGAGCGAGACGACGGCGCTCATGCGCGCGATGACGGCGTCGAGCGCCTGCTGGGCATCGGAAGGCAACGAGCCTCGCAGCTCCTCGAGCTGCTCTATGGCGCTGCGGTACCGCGCGATCTGCGCGTCCACAGCTTCGGCCTGGCCCCGCAGCCCTGCCGCGCCCTGCGCGGCACCGGTCGAGGCGGCGTCGAACAGCGCCCCTGCGGAGGCAGACACCTCGTCGAAGCGCGCGGCAGCACCGTCGAGTGCGCCCGCAAGGTCGTCGACCGACCCTTTCACGGCCGCCACCAGGTCGGAGGCCGACGTAGAGCCCTGAGACGATGCGGCGTCGAGGCCATCGACCCCGTTTTGCGCTGCGACTACCAGCTTGCCCGAGTCGCTCGCGAGCGTCTGCGCAGCGCCGGCCAGCGACGAATACAGTTCCAGCACCGACGCCATCCGTTCGGCTTGCGCTCCCATGTCGCGCACTTTCCCCGACACACCCGCAATGCGCCCGCCCACGTCTGCCTCGTCGGCGTAGGCGGACATCGACTCGGCGATGCCCAGCGCCACTTCTGACAACGTCTGGGCGAACACCTCGTTCACCTGGTACGATACCGAATCGGCACCTTGATCGGTGATCTTCGGCGCAATAGCGCTCTTCTTCTCGTTGGCGTAGTAGACGATACGGGCGTGCTGCACGTCCTCGGAGTAGAACGTCAGCATATCCTTGCTGAACCCCGCGGGGATGACCACGGCCGCGTAGTAGCGTCCCGACCGCGCGCCGTCCACCGCGTCCTCCTCGGTGGTGAACGTCCAGTCGATCTGGTCATTTGCTCGCAGAGCCGACACCACCCGCTCGCCGATGTTCACGCGCAAAGGCACGAGATCGCTCTCGTAGCCGTCGTCGACGTTCGCTACCGCCACCGTCAGGTTGCCCGTGTTGTCGAACACGTTCCAACACGCGATGACGTTGTACCACGCGAAGATCGACGGCATCACCACGAGCCCGATCACGATGATCACGCTCATCGCGTTCGAGAACAGCCGCTTGAAGTCGCTGCGCACGATGCGGATCACGTTACCCACGGACGACGCCCCCTTCCGCATCCTGCGCTTCATGCGCGTCGGAGGCGCAGGCCGCGGCGGGCGCCGGATCACCGGACGCCTCGTCGTCGGACGAGCGCACCATGCGGTCGCGCGCGCCGCCCAGCTCCAACAGCCCCTCGTCGCTCATACCTTCGAGCCTCATCTGGCGTTCGAGCCCCGCGCGCAGGCTCTCCACCACCACGAGGAACACGAACACCACGACGAGCCAAACCAGCCACGCCGTGAGCAGTTGCACCTTCTCGGCCGGCGTGAGCGAGAACACCACCGCAAGCGCCACGGGCACCGAAAGCCCCAAGGCCAGCGCACCGCGGATGAGACGCGGGTACCATCGCTCGAAGCGCTCCATGCGCGCCCGCAGCTCCTCACGATACTCCTCTTTGTCAGACAACGCTCTGAACAGCTGCGACACGCGATAGGGGCGCGCGGGGATCTCCACGTCCTCCCCGTTGAAGATGCCGCTCTCGCGCACCTGGCAAGCCACCATGCGGTTGACGTTCGCCATGAGCGGCCGCACGAGGATGCCGAACGCCATGAACAGCGCGAAGAATAGCGCGAGCATCCCCAGGGCGTCGACGTACTGCGATCCGTAGAAGCCGAAGATAGCCTCGCGCATGGCGGAGATGCCGTAAGTGAAGGGGAAGAACGGGTAGACGGCCTGGAAGAAGCTCGAGGTCATCTCGATGGGATACAGCCCCGTCGCGCCGGGGATCTGCGCGAACACCAGCACGATGCAGATGCCCTTGCCGATATGCTGCAGGGTAACCGACAGCGCGTAGATGATGCTGAGATAGGAAAGGGAGGCCACGATGGCGGCGAAGAAGAGCGCGGGGGCGTTCGCCGCCTGCACCCCGATGGCCAGCACGCCGGCGCAGCAGATCGCCGCCTGCAGCACCGCCATCGCGGCCAGCAGCAGGAAGCGCCCCAGGTAGCGCTGCGTGACGGTGAGCTTGCGCACGCCTTCGCCGTCCACTTCCTGCTTCATGATGACCAGCAGCATGAACGCGCCGATCCAGAACGTGAGGTTCATGAACAGCGGGGCCATGGCCGAACCGTACGCGTTCAGCTCGTACAGCTGCTCGGTGACCAGTTCGGTGGGCGAGCCCATGAAGTCGGCGATTTTGGCCGCGTCGAGGCCGTCCTCGCCGAACGCCTTCGCGAGCGCTCCCGATTCGCCGAGCGACAGCACGTCGGTCTGCACGGTGGACAGGCTTTCCTCCAAATCGGCAAGGATGCCGTCGGTCTGGCCGAGCGCCTCGCGCGCGGCGACGAGCGTGGAGGTCAACTGGCCGATCGCCAACTCGGTCTGGTCGATCAGCAGACGCTGGTTCGACACGGCAGCCGCGAGCGAAGACGAAACAGCGCTCAGCTGCGCGAGGCTTCGGTTGACGGTGGGAACCGTATCGCCGAACAGGCCGTCCGCGTACGCCCCCGCTGCATCGGCCGCGCCCTGCACCGATCCGTCGAAGGACGTTCCCGCTTGGGACACCGCGCGCGCGAGATCGCCCGCTTGCCTGTTCGCCGCGTCGAGAGCGTCGAGCGTCGCCTGCGCGTCGGCCGCACGCTGGTCGAGCGCATCGGCGACCGCGACGAGCGGCTCTTTGGCCGCATCGCCTTCGGGCAGCGCCTGAGCCGCCTGGCGCACCTGGGCGGCCAGCGCCTTGCTCTCCTCGGCGGCGGCGCGGCCCTGCGCGATGGTCGCGCCGATGCCCGCCTGCGCCTCGCCCGCCGCCGCGGTCATGCTGCCGACTGCGCCGTTCGCTTTCGAGGACGCTTCCGACACCGTGCGGATCGTCTTGTTCACGGCGGGCATCGCCGCCGAGGAAAGCTCCGCGGCCTCGCCCTGCAGCTGGGAGGTCAGGTTCGCGATGGCCGCGAGGGCGTCGCCCGCCGCGGCGATGTCCTCGCGCGCCCGTCCGAGCGCGTCTTTGGAGCCGGCAGCCTTGGCCTGAGCTTCGTCGGTGGCCGCGACGATCCCGTCAAGCGTGGCGCGCGCCTCGGATATCGCCTGCACCGCGCCCGCCACTTTGACCGCCGCCCTCGCCTTCGATGCGTCCAGCGCGTCGTTCGACTCCGCCAACGCTCGGTCGACCGCGCCCACGGCCACATCGCTCACCGTAGAGACGAAGGTGGAGTTGATCGTCTCGTCAAGGGTGCTCGCGCCCGTGTCGGTGATCTTCGGCGCCACGGGCCCCGTCTTCTCGTTCACGTAGTAGGCCAGCTCGGGCTGCACGAAGTCGCCGGTGGTCAGCGACAGCAGCCGCTCGGTGAAGTCTTCGGGTATGACGAACGCAGCGTAGCTCGCGCCCGCATCGAGCTCGTCCATGGCGGTGGCGCGGTCGACGAACGCCCAGTCAAGCTGCTCGTTTTCGCGCAGCTCCTCCACGATCATATCGCCCACGTGCAGCTCGCCGGTCAGCTCGCTCGAGCCGCCCTCGTCCTCGTTCACCACGCACACGCGCAGCGCGCCCGTATTGTCGTAGGGGTTCCAGAAGCCGACCACGTTGTACCAGGTATACACTGAAGGCAGCACGAGCAGCGCGATTGCCACCACCAGCGCGCAGGGCGCCTTAAGCAGGCGCAGCACATCGCGCTTGAATACGCGCAGAACGTTACCCATTGCCCGTCGGACCCCTCTCATCGCTCGCTCGAAAACAACCCGAACAATGATACCTCCTCCGTTGACACTCCGTCAGCCCCGATTGACGATCCAACCCCTTCCGTCAATCGCACGCCGCGCCACGTGCGGCCGAGGACGCGTTCGACAAAGAACGCCAAGGCGTGCGATGTCGAGCAGGCAACCGGCGAGCCTCCCGTCTGCGGCGCAACCGGCATGGCAACCCCACAGGTGCGTCTAGAGCCGCGATACGCTGGAATCATGGGGCTCGCAAGCGCGCGGTACGACCAACGACCCATGACCGAGCGGACCCTGGCTCCATGACCCGCAGCCACAGGCATCACGCCCCATGGCCCGCAGGCTTGCGCGCTTCGATGACTTGGCTGCGCAAGCCCGACGTCCGATTCTGGCAGGAATCGACGTGATTCCGTCGCGTGGGGCCTCGGCCGTTTAATCTTGTTTGCTTGAGAACCGTTGACCTGGGAAAACATCGACACGCTCTCATCGCGTCATCTCCACATTGGGACAGGCGCTTCTCCAGCGACGGAATCCTGTCGATTCCTGCCAATTTCGACATGATCCATCGCGCGCCTGGCCGTCGGCTCCTCGGCACCCGCAAACGATACCAGTTTTTCATGCGAATCCAACGCCGTTTCCACGCGCGTCACCTCTCGACCCAATGCCGATTCCACGCGCGTCGCTCCTCGATCCAGCACGGATCGCATGCGGATCTTGTGCCGTTCCAACGCGGTTGCCACGCCCGAAAATAATTGTATCATCTGGTATAACTCCGTGTTACACTCGCGCCATGCGCATCGTGCTCGCTTACATATCGGCTCTCGATTTCTGGCGCTCCGCCCTCAGCGACGAGGGCTCGGCGCGTATGGCATGCCGAGCCCGGATCCTTCCCGATCGCGCGCCGCACGCGTTGGCGGTACAATCCCATCCGCTTGCACAGAGCGGCGCTTCGTCTTTCCCCGTGCACCTGCTCGCGCACGGAAGCCAGAGGAAAGCGTCGGACATTCTCGTCGTCCACCAAGCAAAAGACCTGCCCGACGGATCGCTGCGTCAGATCGTGATTCCCGGCAGCGACGAACCGCTTCTTACGACAAGCCCCGAACTGACTTTCGTCCATATGGCGTCCTTGTTGAGCTTTCCCCGCACGGTTCACCTCGGATACGAGCTATGCGGAACCTTCGCCCCGGACGAGAGCAAGCCGTACGGGGTCAGAGACCGAAAGCCTCTCACTACGCCAGCTAAATTGGCCTCGTATCTGAACAAGGCCGAACGCATGAAAGGCGCGAAACGGGCGCGATCAGCGCTTCCCTACATCTTGGGCATGTCGGCCTCCCCGCGAGAATCGACGCTGGCCGAGCTGATCACGCTCCCCTGCCATCGTGGAGGAAGCGGAATCGAAAACCCCGAGATGAACGCCGTCATCCCTATCAGCTCAAGCAACCGCTGGGCCACCGATCGCTCCTCGTTCCGATGCGATCTCCTTTGGCGCGATCAGGGTGTGGCCGTCGAATACGACAGCACTCTGTGCCACACCGGCGCCGAACGCATCGCCAACGACGCCTCGCGGAGAAACGCGCTGGAATCCCTCGGCCTCACGGTGGTAACCGCAACCTGGCGGCATGTGAACTATAAAGAATACAATCGATTCGCACGCATTCTTGCGAAGCACCTAGGGACGAGAATACGCCCGAACTGCCCCGATTACCCGAACAGGCAGCTCGCCCTCCGCTCAGAGCTTCTTCGCTGAAGCGAGGCGAGCGGCAGGATCGCAACGTTTCGGCAGGAATCGACGGGATTCCGTCGTTGAAGGAGCGCCTAACCCGGCACAGGGATCCGATGATGGGAGCGCTCTCCCGTTTTCCCAGGACGACCATTTCATGCTTGCACAAGATAAGCCAGCCGGCGCTCCCTCGCGACGGAATCCCGTCGATTCCTGTCAAAATCGGGCATCGAGCTTGCGCTGTCGAGCCGTCGGGGGTATGCACCCTGCCCACATGCGCGCCGGCTGCGCCGTGCACGGCGAACCCCCTTGCACCGGCTCCGCGTCCGAAAACGGAAGCGGCCCCGACGTGTCGTCGGGGCCGCAGGAAGAGACCTTGTGCGATACGCAAGCGTCCTTTTCCGCCCTACGCCTCCAAGCGTTTCGCGATGGCCAGGATGAAGTCGCGGGTGCTCAGCTTCTTCGGGTTCGGCAGCGTGGTGATGAGCGCGAGGTCGCCCGTCATCTCGCCGGCCTCGATGGTGTCGAGCGTGGCGCGCTCCAGCTTGTCGGCGAACGCCACGAGGTCGTCCAAGCCGTCCAGCTCGCCGCGCTTGCGCAGCGCACCCGACCACGCGAAGATGGTGGCCACCGAGTTCGTGGAGGTCTCCTCGCCCTTGAGGTGCTTGTAGTAGTGGCGCTGCACGGTGCCGTGCGCGGCCTCGAACTCGTAGTAGCCCTGAGGGCTCACCAGCACCGACGTCATCATGGCGAGCGACCCGAACGCACTCGACACCATGTCGCTCATCACGTCGCCGTCGTAGTTCTTGCAGGCCCAGATGAAGCCGCCGTCGGCCTTCATCACGCGCGCCACGGCATCGTCGATGAGCGTGTAGAAGTACTCGATCCCGGCTTCCTCGAAGCGCGCGGCGTACTCGGCGTCGTAGATATCCTGGAAGATGTCCTTGAAGCGGTGATCGTACTTCTTCGAGATGGTGTCCTTCGTGGCGAACCAGATGTCCTGCTTGATGTCGAGGGCGTACTCGAAGCAGCTGCGTGCGAAGCTCTCGATGGACGCGTCGAGGTTGTGCATGCCCTGGGCGATGCCGGGGCCGTCGAACTTCTGCACCAGCTCGCGCGTCTCGGAGCCGTCTGCGGCGGTGTACACGAGCTCCACCGTGCCGGGACCGGGAACGCGCAGCTCCGTGTTCTTGTACACGTCGCCGTAGGCGTGACGCGCGATGGTGATGGGCTTGACCCAGTTGCGCACGCACGGCTCGATGCCCGCGACGGTGATGGGCGTGCGGAACACGGTGCCGTCCAGCATGGCGCGGATGGTGCCGTTAGGGCTCTTCCACATGCTCTTGAGGTCGTACTCGTCCATGCGCGCGGCGTTCGGCGTGATGGTGGCGCACTTCACGGCCACGCCCAGGCGCTTGGTCGCCTCGGCGGAATCGACGGTCACCTGGTCGTCGGTGGCGTTGCGATGCTCCAGGCCCAGGTCGTAGTACTCGGTCTTCAGATCGATATGCGGAAGCAGCAGCTCGTCCTTGATCATCTGCCAGATGATGCGCGTCATCTCGTCGCCGTCCATCTCCACGAGCGGCGTGGTCATCGCTATTTTCGCCATAGTCAACCTTTCCGTGTCCAAAGGGCCGTCTCTCCCCCGTTTTCCCGTACCCGCACATGATACCCGTCGAAGCGGGCGCACGACGCGCGGGAAAGCGATTTCCAGCGCAACGCCAAAAAGGAGGCCTCTTCGCCGCAGCAGCACTACATCAGGCCCTCGCCCGATCGTCGGAGGCCAGCGCCATGTAGCCGTCTTCGAGGGTGGGCTCGACGGGCTGCGACCCCGCGGGCGGCGCGGCGCTCACGATGCGGTAGCGTGTGCCCTGCGCCGTGGTGGCTGCGTTCACCACGACCGCGCCCGTCGGCGGCGCCATGAGCGGCGGCGTGAGCCACGTGCGTCCGTGCGCGCCGTCGATGAGGCCCGCCGTTGCGCCGTCGTAGCGCAGTCGGCCCGATCGCAGAACGCACACGTAAGGGCAGGTCTGCGCCACGTCGTCGAGGATATGGGTGGACAGGATCACCGTGCGGTCGGCTCCCAGCGTGGCGATGAGCGTGCGGAATCGCATGCGCTCCTCGGGGTCGAGCCCGGCCGTGGGCTCGTCCACCACGAGCAGGCGAGGGTCGCCCATGAGCGCCTGCGCGATGCCCACGCGCCGCCGCA
>OGWS01002716.1_pt1 | contig 10594 bp, 8 predicted proteins | sample 1576111 | NCBI WGS metagenome assembly OGWS01 (sample SAMEA3541534, study PRJEB24748) | human gut metagenome | biome: human gut; feature: human-associated habitat; material: faeces | place: China | collected 2012
CTGTTCCTGCCGGAAATGAAGGAACGGCCAGACACCATTATTTGAGAGAATTTGGACCGAATGATACAGAAGATACTGTAGAACTACGAGTTGGTGACCGGGAGAGTACCAGAGGATTTATGACAGAATTCTGGGGGGACTCTCCCGGTTCTTATTATATGACGATTCAGTCACCGACAGGGGAAAAACTGTCAGTCAGCACAGCTTTAAAGAACAGAACGCAGGAACTGTCTTTTGTATTTGTAGAAACAAAAGTACTGGTGAATTATGTGCCAATTGAAAGAAGAACAGGAAACACGCTGATCTTTATTCGATTTCAGCATCCAGCATCGGGAATCTGGAAGTTTCTGGTGGAAGAGAAAATACCGGGAAAAAGCAGGTTTCATATATGGCTTCCGGTAAGAGGGATGATTTCTGATGAAACCTATTTTTTGCAGTCATCACCGGATTATACGGTCACTGCTCCTGGAGATACTGAAGATGCGATGACCGTCACAGCATATCAGCATCGGGATAACAGCCTGTTCATTCAGGCAGGCCGTGGATACAATGCAGAAAATATCGTAAAACCCGATTTTGCTGCTCCAGGGGTAGGAATTCTGACGGCTTCAATCGGTCCGGGAAAGGAGTTTGCACCGGCTACCGGAACAAGTCTTGCAGCCGCACAGACGGCGGGGATCGCAGCACTCCTTTTTGAGTGGGCACTGGTCCGGGGAAATGAGCCATATTTTACTGGAAACAGTGTAAAACACTATCTGAGCAGAGGTGCAGTGCGAGAGGCTGGGGAGGTCTATCCCAACCCGGACTGGGGATATGGCAGAGTAGACTTGTATCATACGTTTGAGTTGCTGACGTGAGAAGATAGGATTGGTTAAATATTGTTTAGCTAATTTTGTATTGAGAAAAAGTATACAAAAAAAGACAGTAAACTTTAGTATCTATGACAGCAAAATATTTAATGCTTACGAATTGTTTTTGAGCCTTAAATTTGTTATAATTACTAAAAAAATAAGACTGTTCGAGCAATTACAGTCAGAAAAAGGATTTTCAATACACAGATGAGAAAACAATATTGAAAACCGGGCAGGAGGAATCATGAAAAGAGGTAGTATTTTTGAACTGAATGGTATCCCGAAGTTTCAGGAAGCACTTCCGCTAGCACTACAGCATGTCGTTGCCATGATCGTAGGATGTGTAACACCGGCAATCATTGTGGCAGGTGCTGTTGGCGGAAATAGCCTGAGTGCAAAAGACAGAGTCATCCTGATACAGGCATCTCTGGTTGTATCCGCATTGTCAACCCTGCTTCAGCTTTTTCCGATTGGAAAGAAGAATGGTTTTACTTTAGGTTCAGGACTGCCGATGATCATGGGGGTAAGTTTTGCTTATGTACCAAGTATGCAGGCAATTGCAGAAGGTTATGGAATCAGTTCGATTCTTGGTGCGCAGATCATAGGTGGTATTGTTGCTTTTGTTATGGGAATCCTGGTAAAAAAAATTCGGGTATTTTTTCCACCACTGATCACAGGAACAGTTGTCTTTACCATTGGACTTTCCCTGTATCCGACAGCAATTAACTATATGGCGGGCGGAACAAGTAACCCTGATTATGGTTCATGGCAGAACTGGGTGGTTGCTTTTCTGACTCTTGCCGTTGTTACTGCACTGAATCATTTTGGAAAGGGAATCCTGAAGCTTGCTTCGATACTGATCGGTATTCTCGTAGGATATGTGGTGTCGATTCCTTTTGGAATGGTAAATCTTTCAAGTGTTGGAGAAGCAAAAGTATTTCAGCTTCCACAGTTTATGCATTTTGGAATCCATTTTGAGATTTCTGCATGCGTTGCGATCGGGCTTCTGTTTGCCATTAATTCTGTACAGGCCATCGGAGATTACTCTGCGACAACGATTGGAGCAATGGACAGAGTTCCGGAGGACAGAGAACTGCAGAACGGCATCATGGCGTATGGCGTGACAAATATTCTGGGGGCATTGCTCGGAGGACTTCCGACAGCGACTTACAGTCAGAATGTTGGTATCGTAACAACGACTAAAGTTATCAATCGCTGGGTACTTGGACTGGCTGCAGCAATTCTTGGAGTTGCCGGAATCGTACCGAAATTTTCGGCACTTCTTACCACTATTCCGCAATGTGTACTCGGAGGAGCAACTGTTTCTGTGTTTGCTTCGATAGCTATGACAGGAATGAAGCTGGTTGCATCAGCAGAAATGGATTACAGAAATTCTTCCATTGTCGGACTTGCCGCTGCAATTGGAGTTGGTGTCTCTCAGGCATCTGCTGCACTTGCCAGTTTCCCGGACTGGGTAACTACTATTTTTGGAAAATCACCGGTGGTGCTTGCAACGCTGATCGCTGTTGTTCTGAATATTATTCTTCCGAAGAGCCGCGATGAAAAAAAACACGAAAAAGAATTAAAGAAAGAAGTAAAAGAAAAGATCCAGCAGGATCATGAAGAATTTGAACAGGAATAATAAAATCTCCACTCTCTGTCAATCGGGAGTGGAGATTTTGGACTTTATAAGAAATTACTTTGTAATATTCCAATAAAGCCCCAAACGCTCCGAGAGGATGCATTTTATTTTCGGTATACGAATTTTGGCAGTCCGTCCTCGCCGAGAGGAACCTCTATATTTCCCTGAATGAGCGGACGGGCGTAACGGATGAAATCTTCTGTGACATCATGTCCGTCAGAAGTGATCCATGTAAGTGGAACTGTTTTTTCTTCATTGCAGATTGCGTTGACATCTTCAAGTCCGCATACCATCTGATAATTACCTTCAGAGTCTGTCTGGCGGATAAAAGATACCATTTTGCCTGTTTCACCGTTAAGAGCAGCCTGAACACCAAACTTTCCTGCAGTTATGGCTTCCTTCTGGCCTGTGGCAGAAATCAGAGATGCAGAGCAGCGCTGACTGACATTCAGTTCAACGGAACGGGCTTTGACACCGAGACGGCTGCGTACCAGATTTTCGAGATATTTGCCGCAGCCTGCAAGCATTTTGTGACCGAAAGTATCGGTTCCTACGGAACTGTCATATTCACAGATAAAAGTACCATCTGCGTCATGGATTCCCTCGGAGACACATACGATCAGATTACAGTTCTTTTCGAATGCTTTCTCCAGATCCTTAAGGAAGAGATCCTGATCAAAAGCAACTTCCGGAAGATAGATAAACAGCGGATTGTCTCCATCGTATTTGCGGGCCAGTGCACTGGCGGCAGTCAGCCATCCGGCATGCCGTCCCATGATCTCGATGATCGTTACAGATTTCTTTTCATATACATTGGCATCGGTTGTGATCTCGCGGACAGTGGAAGCGACATATTTCGCGGCACTTCCGAAGCCGGGAGTATGATCGGTGTGTACAAGATCATTGTCGATGGTTTTGGGTTCTCCAATTACGCGGATAGAACTTCCGATGTGTTCGGCATAGCGTGAAAGTTTGCTGACGGTATCCATGGAATCATTGCCGCCAATATAGAAGAACCAGCCGATATTTAATTCTTCAAATTTTTTAAAAAGAGCCGGGTAGACCGGATCCTCCAGAGATTCCGGAAGCTTGTAACGACAGGAACCAAGATAGGCGCCCGGAGTTGATTTGAGTCCGTTCAGATCTTCGCCCGGAAGAGCTTCTTCGAAATCAAGAATACAGTTATTTAAAAAGCCTTCGATACCATTTACCATACCATATACATGTTCGATCGTGTCAGGATGGGAGAGACCTTCAGAAACGACACCGTAGAGACTGCTATTGATGACGGCAGTCGGTCCACCGGACTGTCCGACGATAAGATTTTTTTTTGCCATTGATTATATACCTCCGATTGGACTGATAATAGATTACTGTGTACAGTAACGACAATGAATTCATTTTATCATATCTGTTGAAAATCTCATAGCCATTTTTTCGCAAAAGTGATAAGATGATAAAAAAATAAAAGAAATGATTTGATTACGTACAGTGCAGAAGAATATGGTATAATATAAAACATGCAGGTACATACTGGAGGGGATGTGTTTCCAGCATAAGAATAAGCCATTTTACGAGGAGTATGATTATGGAAGAAAACAAGAACGGTACACAGGAACAGCCTGAACAGAAGAAAAAAAAGAAAAGTGATGTGATTCTTACGATAGCACTGGTTGTGGCGATCGCAGTGTTCTGTTATGCAGCCTACAATCTGTATCATATCTATACAGAATACAGAAAAGGAACGAATGAGTATAATTCAATTGAAGAAATGGCGGTTACAGAACGTGATCCGGACAGTACGGAAGTAGCAGGACCGGACGCACAGCCGAAACCGCCAATAGATGTTGATTTTGAAAAACTGAAGAGTATAAATGATGATGTGATTGGCTGGATCTACGTAGATGCACTGCCGGATATCAGTTATCCGATCGTGCAGGGAAAGGACAATCAGACATATCTTCATCAGACCTATGAGAAGAATTATAATTTTGCAGGAACGATCTTTGTGGATTACGAAAATGGCAGAGATTTCAATGACTGTAATACACTGGTCTACGGACATAACATGAAAAATGGATCAATGTTCGGACATCTGAAGAAATTTACGGAAGATGAAAAGCTGTATAACAATGACAGATACTTCTGGATTCTGACTCCGGATAAGAATTATCGGTATGAGATCATATCCGCATATACGACTGGAGTGAACAGTGACACATATACATTGTTCAAAGGCCCTGGAGAGGAATTTGAAGAATATCTGAAAAAGATCAAGAGTTATTCGGATATTAAAACAGAAGATACTGAACTGACGATCAAAGATAAGATTGTAACACTGTCTACCTGTACAGGAAATGAATCTACACGATTTGTTGTACAGGGAAAAAGAGTCAATGCCGAGGATGACGGAAGTGGTGAGAATGCGGGAAGTGCTAACAGTGATGCTGCATCGGTAGACAGTGTGACTGTACAGGAGGGATGATCATGGATGAAAAAATCGTGAAACTGCAGGAACTGATCGATCAGCATGACAACATTGTGTTTTTTGGAGGAGCAGGTGTATCGACGGAGAGTGGAATCCCGGATTTCCGTTCCCAGGACGGACTGTATCATCAGAAATATGATTTTCCACCGGAGACGATCCTGAGTCATACATTCTTTCTGAATCATCCGGAGGAATTTTACAAATTTTACAGGGATAAGATGCTCTGCGATACCGCGAAGCCGAATGCGGCTCATCTGAAACTGGCAGAGCTGGAAGAGGCTGGCAAACTAAAAGCGGTCATCACACAGAATATTGATAATCTTCACCAGATGGCAGGAAGTAAGAAAGTTCTGGAACTTCATGGAAGTGTTTACCGCAATCATTGCATGCGCTGTGGAAAATCTTTCGATTTTGCATATATGAAACACAGTACCGGTGTGCCGCGCTGCGAATGTGGAGGTATGATCAAGCCGGATGTGGTGCTTTATGAAGAGGGACTGGATACAAATACGATCGAAGAATCTGTGAGAGCAATTTCGGATGCGCAGGTTCTGATCATCGGAGGAACTTCTCTGGCAGTCTATCCGGCGGCCGGCCTGATTGACTATTTCCGTGGAGATGCACTGGTTGTGATAAACAAGTCATCTACACCGAGAGACCGAAATGCGGATCTGCTGATCAAAGAGCCGATCGGACAGGTTTTCTCACAGATAAAAGTGAACAAATAATATTACGAGGAGAAAAGAAAGACATGGGACTTATCTACGACGTAGGAGATATTGTTACCCTGAAGAAAGGACATCCATGTGGGAGCAAGGAATGGGAAATCCTGCGAGTGGGTGTAGATTTTCGTCTGAAATGCATGGGGTGTGGACATATGATCATGGTTCCACGTAAGATGGTAGAAAAGAATACGAAGAATTTGAAAAAAAAGGAAAACTAAAAAAGTTTTTTACAGAAAAGAATAAAGAAGTTATAATCCAAGTTCGTTATATTTAATATAGAAGAGATGAATTTTACATTCTGCAGGTGTACTCCTATAATAAGGCACAAAGGAGGCTTTATTATGAGCACAATATTTCCAAGAGAAGAAAAAGCGGAACAGATTTTTGACGAGATCCTGAAGAATCCACGTGCCTGCGAACGTTTAAAAGATACATTTTTTGCAGCGATTCCGTCAGCAGAAGAGAGTGAGGGTGCAGGAACGGACATTCCGGGAACGGTCTTTGCTGCGGCTTTATTCAACGCTTATGAAAATAAAGATCTTTCTGCATTTATGATGGCAGTCTGCAATAACAGTGTATTTGATCTTCTCCGGAATTCTTTTCTGATTCCAATCCGTTTTAATGACAAAGGGGTGGAGAATCCAATATTCCTTACAGATGAAAACGGAAACCTTCTGGATGAATCAAAAAATCATATCTATGAAAAGAAGTATAAGATGTTCCATAAACTCTTTGAAGAGCAGGATGAGATTCCAGACTACCGTATGTATATGGCAGATGGATTTCGTGAAAGTCATGGATATACTGAGAACGGAGAGATTGAGACAATACGGAACGCAGAACATACAGGAATCCTCTTACTCTTTGAATTCCCGCAGTCTGTAGATCTGGAAATCAATGAAGAAAAAATATATGCAATAGTCTGGGAATATCTGATGAAATTACAGGAGGATCTGCCACGTGCATTGATGTATTATGGTAAACGTGACGAGCATGGAATTGAAAAACACACCAGCAAACTGGGAATCTTCCTGCCATTCTGTCATTTTGAAAGAGAAATGGAAAAGAATATTGAACTTGCGAATGGCATTGGGCTGGGATGTCGGGAAACGATTCTGGCAGAAATGAAGGTGCTGGAAAAATGATTTTGAAAAAGAATAAAGCAGTTGGGATGTGTATATGATGCAACCGGTGATCAGAAAAAATCACATGGACATTGCCTGGCACGAATATACGGATGAAAATGGTGCTGATATTCCGGTCACGCGGGCGAGTCTGACAGAAAAAGCATCAATCATCGGACGAGTGGGGATTATGTTTCTGTCCTGTGGAACAGGTGCATGGCGAGTCAGAAGTTCGATGAATACCCTGGCTGAGATTATGGGAATTACCTGTACCGCAGATATTGGTTTGATGTCGATTGAGTATACCTGTTTTGATGGTGAGGAGGGCTTTACCCAGTCCCTTTGTCTCACTAATACAGGAGTAAACACATCAAAACTGAATCGGCTGGAACATTTTATCCGGGAATTTGAAATTGATGGAAAAGACATGTCAGGAGAAGAACTGCATACGCTGCTGGATGATATTGAACGAATTCATGGACTTTACTCCCCGATTGCACTTGGATTCGCTGCGGCACTTGCGTGCTGTGGATTTACTTTTTTACTCGGCGGTGGTTTTATTGAAATGTTCTGCGCTTTTGTAGGTGCCGGATTTGGCAATTTTCTCCGATGCAAACTGACAAAACATCATTTTACCCTGTTTTTATGCATTGTATCGTCGGTTTCTCTGGCCTGCCTTGTTTATGCAGGATTTTTGAAGATTGGCGAAATGCTGTTTGGCATTTCGGTACAGCATGAGGCCGGTTATATATGTGCCATGTTGTTTATCATTCCGGGATTTCCGTTTATTACCAGTGGGATTGACCTTGCCAAGCTGGATATGAGATCGGGTACAGAACGTTTGATGTATGCGCTGATCGTCGTTCTGGTGGCAACAATGGCTGCCTGGATCATGGCATTGCTTCTTCACCTGCAGCCGGTAGACTTTATTAAGATGTCCATGCCAGTAGGAATGTGGATAGTACTTCACCTGATAGCAAGTTTCTGCGGGGTATTTGGCTTTTCTGTTATGTTTAACAGTCCGGTAAGGCTGGCAGCAACGGCAGCGATGATCGGGGCTGTTGCAAATACACTCAGACTGGAACTTGTGGATCTGTCAGCTATTCCACCGGCTGCAGCAGCGTTCATCGGTGCATTAACTGCAGGAATCCTTGCATCCCTGATTAAAAACAAAGTAGGATACCCGAGAATCTCCCTGACGGTTCCTTCAATTGTCATTATGGTTCCGGGTTTGTATCTGTATAGAGGATTTTATAATCTTGGGATTATGTCACTTTCTGTTGCTGCTTCCTGGTTTGCGGCAGCAATCCTGATCATAGCAGCCCTTCCCCTGGGACTGATCTTTGCAAGGATACTGACTGATAAAACATTTCGGTATTGTACATGAAATAAGGACATCCTGCACAGAATGTCCTATAGACGGACTGGTCGAAAAAAGGTATACTGTTTCTATGAAATCCATTGGGACGAAAGGAGCAGATACCAATGTGGGAAAAAATCAATAACTTTTTAAAAGGGCAGATTGTAACATCAATCATATACATAGCCCTTGGTGCATGTCTGGTATTTATGCCGGTCAGTACTGTGAATGTAATATGTAAGTTTGTATTTGGAATTTTGCTGATTCTGGTAGGTTTGTATCATATCCTGATCTATGTGGCGGAAAAACTGAATTCCACGATTTTTGATCTGTTTTCTGGTGGTGTTCTGATGGTACTTGGAATCTTCCTGTTTATGAACCCGCAGATTGTTGTCAAGCTTCTCCCAATTTTGCTTGGCACATTTATTCTGGTGGACAGCATCTGGTCATTGAAGGGAAGCCTGAAACTCAAAAAACGTGGTGCAGGCTCCTGGAAGTTCCTTCTTCTGGGAAGCATTATTTTCATTGCACTTGGTATCTCACTGGTAGTAAACCCATTTACAATGGTGAAATACACGGTAATCTTTGCCGGATGGATATTCCTCTGTAATGGTGTGATTGATATGATCTATCTGATTCTTCTGAGAAAAGGTCTGAAAGAAATCAAACAGGATGTGGAAGCAGTGGATGCAGATGGCGAGATTATTTCTGGTGAAGATAGCGGTGAGACAGATGATCTGGATACAGAAGCTTCCGTACAGCCGGAAGAACCGATTGCACCGGAACCGGAATATGCACCATGGAGTTCCCGTAAGAAAGAAAAATCCACAGAAACGGATATTCCTGGATTTACTGAAGAAGAAAAGGAAGATAATGCCACTTCTGGCCAGGAAGATTTCGGCACAGAAGAAGCTGACAGAGAAGTTTCTGAAATGGAAAAATCCCTGGATGATGTACAGGCAAACGAAGATGATACGTCAGTGGATGGGGTGACAGATACAATAACCGGACAGGATAATGATACCCCACTGGCCAGCAGAGGCGCATATGTTGTATCCGAGCCAACCATCACAGATGATAATCTCTCCGACACCAAAGATGAAAGCCTTCTTGGAATGTTCTCCCGCAAGCACAAACATAATAAAAAAGAAAACTGACAAAATCAAGTCATTTTGATGGGCGATGACCCGGCAATATGTAATACATACCAGAGTCATCTAAAAATTCCCTGAAAAATGACTTGATTTTTTATATCTATGTATATTCGGAACAACCTTCTCCTTGCCAATATCGTAGAACCAAACACCCGTACCACCACCTTCTTATTTGAATATCCAAGTCCATTTTTACCACCTTCTGTCTTGAACAATTCTTCCCATCTCACCCAGCCAGGGGTGTGCAGAGGGGACTGACAAGTCCCTTCTGCGGTTTTTATGCTTCCCAAAGAAAATCTTTCCTCATTTCATAAATGAAAACATTTATATTTTCCAAAAGAAAATATAAAAAAAAGAACACATTTCTTGATTTTTTATCATGGTATAAAAAATCAACAAAAACTATAATAAAGACAGCTTAAGAAAGAACAAATCTTACAAGTAAAGGAGAAGACAATCACTATGAAAATGAAAAAAGTTACAGCAATGAGCATGGCAGCTTTAATGGCAGCTACAATGATCCCGTCAGTACCGGTTATGGCAGACGGAGGCGGAAAGGTTTACTACCTCAACTTCAAACCAGAGCAGGATGAAGCCTGGCAGAACCTGGCAAAAGCTTACACAGAAGAAACAGGAACAGATGTAACAGTAGTTACAGCAGCATCCGGACAGTATGAGACAACACTTCAGTCAGAAATGGCAAAGAGCGATGCACCGACACTGTTCCAGGTAAATGGACCGGTTGGCCTTAAAAACTGGAAAGATTACTGCTACGATCTGAAAGATGCAGATATCACAAAAGAACTTACATCTGATGCGTATGAACTGAAAGATGGAGATGCTGTAGACGGTATCGCATATGTTATCGAATCCTACGGACTTATCACAAACAAAACATTACTTGAAAAAGCAGGATATACTCTGGATGATATCAAAAGCTTTGATGACCTCAAAAAAGTAGCAGACGACATTCAGGCACGTAAAGATGAAATTGGTGTAAAAGGTGCTTTCACCTCAGCAGGTATGGACGGATCCTCTGACTGGAGATTCAAAACACATCTTGCAAACCTTCCAATCTACTATGAGTATCAGGCAGATGGCATCGATGATACAGATGCAATCAAGGGAACATACCTTGATAACTATAAGAACGTATTTGATCTTTACATTACAGATTCTACCTGCGATGGAGCAGAGCTTTCTGCTAAGACAGCAGATGACTCCCGTAACGAGTTCATCAACGGTGATGC
>OGWS01002721.1_pt1 | contig 10585 bp, 14 predicted proteins | sample 1576111 | NCBI WGS metagenome assembly OGWS01 (sample SAMEA3541534, study PRJEB24748) | human gut metagenome | biome: human gut; feature: human-associated habitat; material: faeces | place: China | collected 2012
GATTACGGCATCTGGTATATGGACTGTCAGGACGAGCCCCAGAAGTACGCGGGCAAGACCGTCAAGTTCCTCGCACAGGTCTGCCAGACCAACCGCGCCGGCAAGAACAGTTTCGTGCCGGGCCGGTTCGCCATGACCTGCTGCGTACAGGACATCCAGTTCGTGGGCTTCCCCTGCAGCTACGACGGCTACAAGGCCCTCGAGCAGCGGGCATGGGTCAAAGTGACCGCAAAGGTCGGCTATAAGTTCCATAACATCTACTGCGGCAAAGGCCCGGTGCTCACCGCACTGTCGGTGGAGCCTGCCGAGAAGCCGCTGAACGATGTTGTCACCTTCTCCTAACCACAACACAACCAAGGAGGTCATGGCATGAAAGCAATCTTCCGCATTCTGGGTACTGCCGCCGCTGTGGCGGCCACCGGTGCCGCTATCGTCATCATGGACAAGCTCCTGAACGAGAAGGCCGCACCCATCATCGAATCCATCGAGTTCCCCGAGGAAGCCGAAAAGGACGACGCAGAGGCCGCCAAGACCGCCGAGGCATACGCCGAGGGTGAGGCCAGGGCAGAGGCCGAAGCCGCCGCACCGGCAGAAGAGACCGCTCCCGCTGAGGAGCCCTCCGCCCCTGAGGCAGCGCCCGCTGCGGCCGCAGAGCCTGTGACTCTGCCCGATCTGAGCGAAGAGCGCCCGGTCTGTGACCCCGAGGCTCCGAACCCGAACCCCGTGGAGGCCGGCCCCGCCGTCGCCCCCAAGGACGAAAACGGCAAGTTCGACCCGACTAAAATCGCCGACGTCTCCGACTTCGGCGACTGGGAAGAGCAGGGGTGCAAAGGGTAATTCCCGCTGATAGTAAAAATGCCATCGTGCCTAGGCACGATGGCATTTTTTTATCGCTCGTAGTGAGTCCAAAGACTCAGAATTTTGATGGTCTTTTCTTCTTCGTAGACCTGATAGACTAGTCTGTGCTGCAAATTGATACGGCGGCTGTACGCGCCGTTCAAATCTCCGACCAGTTTTTCATAGGGCGGCGGTTTCTGGAAAGGGTCGTCCCGGATAATATCTATCAGAGCCTTCGCCTTATCTGCCAGATGTGCCGCTTTCAGTTTTGGAACATCCTTCGCTGCTGTTTTGGTGTAGACGATTTTATACATTTACCACTCCACTGCACCTTCGTCCAGACATTCGTCCAGAGGCTGTTTCAGGCCGTCCATGATTTTTTCCCTCATGCCGGGTACCGAAACCAGATACAGCGTCTCCATCAGGCCGCTGTAGTCTTCCGCACTCAGCAGAACGGCGTCGCCGTCTTTTGTACTGATGTTCAGCGGCTCGTTGTATTTGATGGTCTGCTCCACATAGTTGAACGCATTCTTGCGGAAATTAGTGATGTTTGTCGTAGTCATGTTACCGCCCCCTTATGTACATAATAGCGTACACATCGAAGATTGTCAATCATTTTGAATAAATTTTATTTCTGTAAAGAAAAAGCCGTTGCTTGACATATATTATGTCGAGCAACGGCCTTTTTTCGCTTATTTGAGTTTCACTATCATTCAACGCTCGTCAATACGATGGCCTACGTTATTACCACCCAAAGCACCAATCACACCGCCTGCAATCGCACAGGGAATCGTGCCTGCGATTGCACCGATGGGGCCACCGACGGCAATGCCGATACTGGCCCCTTTCGCTGCGCCTGCCGCTGCACAAGCTGCCGCGCCTACAATCGTGCTAATCAATTCAGCTTTCATCGTTCTACCTCCTTATTTTTGAATAAACCGGTCTTCTTATTCCTATAATACATCCGATAAGGCGTAAAGTCAATACATCTTATCAGATGTCAAGTATAGTTCCTCTCAGGAGGGCTTACGATGTATTACTATGGACGCCTGCGCGACCTGCGGGAGGATGCCGACCTTACACAGAAGGATGTCGGAAAAATCCTCAACACAACGCAGCAACAATATGCAAAATACGAACTGGGTGTGCAGGAGATACCCACCCACCACCTCATCACACTGGCAGACTATTATCAGGTGAGCCTCGATTATATGGTAGGCCGCGCCGAGTGGGCAGACGTGGAACAGTGGCGAAACAAACACCAAAAATGACGCCGTGCAATGCACGGCGTCATTTTTTACTCTCCGTGTGCTATCTTCGTCAGCCTGTCCTTATCCGTCACGGTCACGCCGCCGCGGTAGAGCTTCACGATGCCCTCACCGGCGAAGTATTTCAGCAGGCGGCTCACCACCTCGCGGGCGGAACCCATGTACTTTGCCATCTGGTCCTGGGTCAGGCGGACATCGTCGCCGCCGGTCTTGGCAAGCTCGTCCGCAAGGAAGATGGCCAGCCGCCGGTCGGCGCTCATGAAGAGGATCTGCTGCATCGTCCACATGGTGTCGGAGAAGCGCTCGGCGGTCATCTGGTAGGCGAAGCACCGCACCTCCACGTTCTGCTGCATGAGGCTGCGGAAGACGCCCGCACTGATGCAGTAGGCCTCGGTGTCCTCTTCGGCGTCGATGTAGAGGTCAAAGTTCACCGAGTCCATAACGCAGGAGGCGGATAGGATGCAGATCTCGCCGCCAAAGAGGCGGTAGAGGGTCACGTCCCGGCCATCGTCGGAGAGAAGATACGCCCGGAACTGGCCGGTGCGCAGCAGCAGGATGCCCACGCAGTTCTCCACCGGGCTGTGGACCCGCTCGCCCTTGCGATAGCGCACCGGGCGGGTAGTGCGGCAGAGCATCTCCTGCTGTTCGGCGGTCAGCTTGTCCCAGAAGGGGAAGGCACAGGCGAGACACTGGCGGTGCTCGCTGCATTTAGAGATAGGCAGGATCTCCGGCATCTTAAATCACCCCTTCCGCAGCGCTTTGGCGGCTTCGGTGCCTGCCAGAGCGCCCTCATAGACGGCCTTCGCCACCTGCAAAAGCCCGCCGGTGCAGTCTCCGGCGGCGTAGAGGCCGGGGACGGTGGTCTGCATTTTTTCATCTGTCACGATGCGGTCGTTCTCCACAGCGGCACCGATCTTCCGGGCCAGCGCCGTACTGCCCGCAACGCCCAGAGCCACAAACACACCCGCCAGCTCCACCACATCGCCGCCGGAGAGCTGGACGCCGGTGACTTTCTGCTCGCCGAGGATGGCGTCGATTTTTTCAGGCCGGACAGTCACCTCCGACGGAAACTCTGCCGCCGGCGGCGCACCATTCAGCAGGAGGGTGACGCTGGCCGCCACCGACAGGAGCGCCTGCACCTCATGCAGGGCGTATTCGCCGCTGCCTACCACGGCCACATCTTTGCCGCGATAGAAAAAGGCATCGCAGGTGGCGCAATAGCTGACGCCGTGGCCCTCGAGGCCCGCCAGCCCCGGGATGCGAGGCGTCGCCCGCGAAGCACCTGTGGCGAGGATAACAGCGTCCGCCGGGTAATTTCCATCGAGGGTTTCTACAGTGAGTTTATCGGTATAGGTCAGACCCACGGCCTCGGTGGTCACAAATTTAACGCCCACAGCCTTGGCCCCCTCGATGCCCTGACGCTCCAATTCCGCACCCGAGATGGGGGCGGCGAAGCCGTAGTAGTTCTGGATAAGCTCTGCACGGTCAAGCGCACCCGGCCCCCGAGTGAGGACGGTGGTGTCCACCCCCGCACGGGCAGTATACAGCGCGGCGGACACCCCCGCCGGGCCGGAGCCGATGATGACGATGTTGGACATAGTGGGCCTCCTTGTACTTCTTGTATTATCGTAAGATCCGTTACTTTCTTTGCGCGCCGACGGCGCGGGGTTAGAGCGCTTTTACGCTGGGCTAAGTTCTCTTTTGCGCACCAAAAGAGAACCAGAAAAGTGCCCGCTACTTTCGAGGCGCGGGAGGCACGAACTAGGGGCTGCTCGCCCCTAGTAACCCCGGAGAGGTGGGCTCCAAGCAAAAATGCTGGAGATTCGTGCATTCGCACGAAGATCTCTTAACCGCATTTTCGCTCTCCGCCGATTTGCTGCTTCGCAGCAGACTTTACGCCTTTGCTGAACGTAAAGTCCTGCGAAAGCGTAACACCATCGGCGGAGCCGTAAACCGGAGAAGCCCAAAAAATGCGTTTAGCGAAGCGGCTAGCATTTTTGGGCTTCGACAACCTCTTCGGGGTCTGAAAGGGGCGAGCAGCCCCTTTCTCGTGGGTCCAGCGCGTCGAAATCGCTGGTGGTTTTCTGGTTCTCTTTTGACATCAAAAGAGAACAATTCCACTTAACGTAAAAGCGCTCTGCCCCGCGCACAGGCGCGCGCCGCTGGTGCTTTTCTGGTTCTCTTTTGGCACGCAAAAGAGAACTTAGCCCCGCGTAACAGCGCTCTATACCTCTATTATACACCAAATCCCCCTGATTTCTATGACCAATCCCAAAAGCCTCCATTTTCCGCCCGAGCGCCACTTTGCAAGGGCGGGCGAGTGTGTTATACTTTCTATGAATGCGATTCAATCTTCCTGATGGAGGCTTTTTTATGTCCACAAAGCAGCGTCTGCTTTTTATCACCACCGGCGGCACCATCGCCAGCGTCCGCACCCAGCAGGGCCTCAAGCCCGTGCTCACCAGCGAAGAGCTTCTGGCTCATCTGCCTGAGCTGAACGAGCTCTGCTGCCCCGACACGCTGGCCCTGTGCAGCATCGACAGCACCGACCTCGGCCCGGAGCACTGGCTGATGATGGCGAAGGCCGTGCAGGAGAATTATGCCCTCTACGACGGCTTCATCATCTGCCACGGCACCGACACGCTGGCCTACTCGGCGGCGGCGCTGTCCTATCTCATCCAGAACGCCGACAAGCCCGTCATCCTCACCGGCGCACAGCAGCCCATCTCCAACGAGATCACCGACGCCAAGAAAAACCTTCGCGACAGCGTCATCTGCGCCCTCGACCCCGGCAGCCGGGGCGTCATGGTGGTGTTCGGCGGCCATGTCATCGCAGGCACCCGCGCCAAGAAGAACAAGACCATCAGCTACGACGCCTTTGCCTCGGTGAATTTCCCGGCGCTGGCACTGGTACAGGGCGACCGTCTGGTGCGGTATGTGCCTTCGCCCTGGCCCACCGGCCCTGTGGAGTTTGGCCGCTCGCTCAGCCCCCGCGTCTTTCTGCTCAAGCTGACGCCCGGCCTCAGCCCCGATTTGATCCCCGACATTTTCCGCCTCTACGACTGCGTCATCGTGGAGAGCTTCGGCGTAGGCGGTATCCCCCAGCGGCTGATGGACGCCTTCGCCGAGGGCCTCGGCGACTACGACAAGACCCACAAAGTGCTCATCCTCACCACCCAGGTCACTTACGAGGGCAGCGACGTGGGCATCTATGAGGTGGGCAAGCGGGTCAAGAACCGCTTCCGCTTCCTCGAGGCCCACGACATGACCATTGAGGCTGTCGTGACCAAGATCATGTGGCTGCTGGCGCAGGACTGCGACAGCTTCGACCAGCTGCAGCAGCGGTTCTACCGGCAGGTCAATTTTGATACATTCTATCACTGAGCACGAAAAAGGACACGGCAGTGCCGTGTCCTTTTTGCATTCTCAAAACACCATCTGCACCAGCAGCACATAGCACAGCGTGCCGCCGGCGATGGAAGCCAGCGTTTGATGCCTCCACTTATGGAGCGCAACGGTCACACCGATGGCGATGGCCTCCGGGATGCCGTGGCTGCCCGAGGTGAGGCTGACGCCCTTGAGGCAGTAGACGATGAGCATTCCGAAGATGGCGGCAGGCAGCACATGGCCCAGATACTCCACCACCTCAGGCACCTTGCCGCCCCGGGAGCCGAACACCAGAAAGGGCAGAAAGCGGGTGAGCATGGTCGCCGCCGCGCAGACGGCGATGGTCAGGATGAACTGGATCTTGCTCATTTTGCCGCCTCGCTTTCTTTGGCCTCGATGGGGCGGCGGAACAGCAGCAGCGCCACAAGGATGCAGACCATCGAGGGGATGAGGAAGCTGCCTGAGCCAAAGATGCGCAGGCAGACCAGCGGGGCGGCAATGCCGATGATGGCGCTGGCGTGCTGTTTTTCCTTTTCCCACTGGTTGAGGAAGATGACCACGAACATGGCTGTCATGACGAAATCGACGCCTTCGGTGCTGAAGGGCAGGACAGAGCCGAGGGCCGCGCCCATGGCCGCGCTGGCGACCCAGTAGATCTGGTCCAGCAGGGTGATGAAGAACATGAACCAGCCTCTATCCACGCCCTCGGGCGGCTCTGCCGAGCAGGTGATGGAGAAGGTCTCGTCGCTCATGGCGAAGATCATGTAGGCGCTGCGCAGGCCGTAGCCGCGGTAGCGCTGCAGCATGGTCAGGCCGTAAAAAAGATGCCGTGCCTGGATCATCAGCGCCATCAGAAAGGCCGACACCGGCGCAAAGCTGCCCAGAAGCAGCGACGCCAGCACGAATTCCAGCGAGCCGCCGTACACTACCGTACCCATCAGGGGCGGCAGCCAGACCGGCAGGCCCAGCGACTGCACATAGATGCCGTAGCCGAGGCCCAGCACCAAATATCCGGCAAACACCGGCAGCGTCTGAGGCGCTGCGGCCCGGAACGCGCGCCATACCGGCGCACGGCTCAAATTTGTTTCGTTTTGTTCCTGCATTTATTTCAACCCTCCAATACAGTAGTATAACAGGTTTATCTGCATTTGCAAGAACTATTTATAAGGCAAAGAGGGTTCTGTGCGGCCGCACAGAACCCTCTTTGCCTTATATTTTTTATTTTTTAGTGAGGTCTTTCGTGTAGAGGGCGCGGGTGGCGTTCAGGACAGCGAGGACCATGACGCCGACGTCGGCGAAGATGGCCGCCCACATGTTGGCGATACCCAGAGCACCCAGCAGCAGGCAGGCCGCCTTGATGGCCAGAGCAAAGACGATGTTCTGGTAGACGATGCTCTTGGTGCGGCGGGCAATGCGCATGGCGAGGGCGATCTTGGCCGGGTCGTCATCCATCAGGACGACGTCGGCGGCCTCAATGGCGGCGTCAGAGCCCAGAGCACCCATGGCGATGCCCACATCCACACGGGAGAGGACAGGGGCGTCGTTGATGCCATCGCCCACGAAGGCCAGCATCTCTTTGGGGTTCTTGGCGGCCAGGAGCTTCTCGATCTGGTCCACCTTATCGCCGGGCAGCAGGCCGGCGTGGTACTCGTCGATGCCCAGCTCTGCCGAGACAGCCTTTGCCACCGGCTCTGCGTCGCCGGTGAGCATGACGGTCTTTCGGACGCCGGCCTGTTTGAGGCCCTTGATGGCCTGTGCGCTGTGGGGCTTCACCACGTCGGAGATGAGCAGATAGCCCGCATACTTGCCGTCGATGGCCACATGGACGATGGTGCCGGTCTGGGGGACATCGGGGACGGTGAGGCCCAGCTTTGCCATCAGGCGAGCATTGCCGGCAGCGACCGGCTTGCCGTCCACCTTGGCGGTGACGCCGTGGCCGCCCAGCTCCTCCACGTCGGTGACGCGGGCAGCGTCGATGTCCTTGCCGTAAGCAGCCTTGATGCTCAGGGAGATGGGGTGCTTCGACCAGCTCTCGGCCAGCGCAGCGGCTTCCACGAGGCTGTCTTCGGCACCGCCCTCCACAGGGCAGACCCTGACGACTTTGAAGGTACCCTGGGTCAGGGTGCCGGTCTTATCGAAGACGACGACGCGGGTATCGGCCAGCTCTTCCAGATAGGTCGAGCCCTTGACGAGGATGCCGCAGGCGGAAGCGCCGCCGATGCCGCCGAAGAAGCTCAGCGGGATAGAGATGACCAGTGCGCAGGGGCAGCTGATGACGAGGAAGGTGAGGGCGCGGTAGACCCAGTCGCCGAAGCGGGCGGGCTGACCCATCAGCAGCAGAACGATGGGGGGAATGAAGGCCAGCGCCAGCGCACCGTAGCAGACCGCCGGGGTGTAAACGCGGGCAAAGCGGGTGATAAAGTTCTCGGCGCGGGCCTTCTTCATGCTGGAATTTTCCACGAGGTCGAGAATTTTAGAGACGGTGGATTCGCCGAACTCCTTGGTGGTCCTGACCTTGAGCAGGCCGCTCATGTTGACACAGCCGCTGATGACCTCATCGCCGGGCCGGACATCCCGGGGCAGGCTCTCGCCGGTGAGGGCGGCGGTGTTGAGGGTGGAAGCGCCCTCGACGATGACGCCGTCGATCGGCACACGCTCACCGGGCTGGACCACGATGAGGGTGCCGATCTCGACCTCATCGGGGTCCACCTGCTCCAGCTTGCCGTCCTCGCCCTCGATGTTGGCGTAGTCGGGCCGGATGTCCATCAGGGCCGAGATGCTGCGGCGGCTCTTGCCGACGGCAACGCCTTGGAACAGCTCGCCGATCTGGTAGAAGATGATAACGGCACAGCCCTCGACGTAATCGCCCAGCGCGAAGGCGCCCACGGTGGCGACGGCCATCAGGAAGCATTCATCAAAGGGCTGACGGTTCTTGATGCCCAGAAGGGCCTTGCGGAGCACATCCCAGCCCACCACAAGGTAGGGGATGCAGTAGAGCAGCAGCTCCACCGACATGGGCAGAGGCGGCAGCAGCTTGAGCACCAGCACCAGCGCCAGAGCGGCGATGATGCGGTACAGCATTTTCTTTTGTTTTTTCGTCACGGGTACCAGCCTCCTTTTGGGGCAGTTTTCTCAGATTCAACAGGTTTTCCCCACAAGGGGCTTGTTTTCCACGCTTTCCCCCAGCTTTTCCACGAGGTTTTCCCGCAAAAAGCCGCAAATGCGCGTTCATTTTTCTTTTTTTGCACCAAGAATGTTGAAAACGCCGTGGAAATTGTTGAAAACTGATTTATTTTTCCACATTTTCCACGCGCATCCCGGCAGTATAAGTCGAAACTCAGATGCCGAAGATCTCGCAGTCGTCCTCGACCTTCTTGCAGGCGGAGAGGACGTTCTGCATGGTAGCCTTGATGTCCGCGCCCTCATCGAACTCGACGTTCATCTTCTGGGTCATGAAGCTGACGGTGGCCTTTGCGACGCCGGCGACCGTGTTGGCGGCATCCTCCATCTTCTGGGCGCAGTTTGCGCAGTCAACTTCGATCTTGTAGCTCTTTTTCATAATAAATACCAGCCTTTCTTTCTATATCCCCGCTCCGCCGCAGGGTGCGGCAGAGCTTACAGCGTTTTCGGGGCATCACTCTTCGATGTGGTCCATGCCCATGGAGAGGATGCTGCGCACATGGTCATCGTCCAGTGCATAGTAAATGGTCTTGCCGTCGCGGCGGAAGCGGACGAGCTTTGAGTCCTTGAGCACCCGCAGCTGATGGCTCACCGCCGACTGGCTGAGCTGAACGGCATTTGCAATGTCCTGCACGCACAGCTCATCGTCGTGGAGGGCGTAGAGGATCTTGATGCGGGTGGAATCGCCGAACACCCGGAACAAATCGGCCAGCTCGTAGAGCACCTCATCGTCCGGCGGCTCCGGCGGGGCCTTGGGCAGCTTCTGTTCTGGGGCAAGAGCATTCTCAGCCATCGTTGTCATCCTTTCGCTTCAATATATGAACATCTGTTCATGTGTTCATGATAGCACGCTGTATGGCTCCTGTCAAGGGGATTTGCGCAAAAAATCAGCATTCTCTTAAAATTGATAAAACAGACCGCAAAACGCAAGAAATTTGCAGATTTATTTTGCAGGAAGGGTGCAATTTGGGGTAAAAGAAAAAGGCAGTCCTGACCGAACTGCCTTTTTCCAAAGCACTGCATTCATGCCCGCTTCTTCTTTTTATCGTCCGCCGCCCACGGCAGATACATGAGGAACAGCGCCAGCGCGGTGGCAGGCAGGAAGCCCAGGATATAATATTTTTCGCCCAGCAGGGCCGTGAAGGTGCTGGTGATGATGTTCCCGTAGGGATCATTGAGGAAATAGAAGTTGGTGTTAAGGGACTGATTCAGAAAGTAGATGGGCAGGGCAGAGCCGAACAGGAACGCCAGCACCTGCGGCACCCGCCGGGGACTGGGACGGTAGCCGCCCGCCACCAGCAGGACTGGATAGAGTACCAGCAGGGCATGGATACTGACGGAGTGCAGATTGATGAGCGTCCACCAAGAGGGGACATCCAGCCAGCTGGGGCAGAGCAGTGCCAGCATTGCACCCGGGATACAGAGGGCATACAGCTCCTCTTTGCACCAGTTTCTGTCCGTGATCGTGTTGTACAGACAGACGAAGACGTTGATATTGCACAGGTGCAGGGGCAGATAGCTCCAATTCCACTGGCCGGTCAGGGCCATCCCCAGCAGAAGGGCAGCTTCGTCCAGCAGGAGCAAAGCGGTGACTCCGACTAAAATGCGCCGCCGGGTGCGGGCAGAACTGCGGCGATACCACAGGGCCGCCCCCACGATAAAGGCAAGCGAAATGGCCAGCTCCATGAGGTGGACCGTGCCATACAGCGGGTAGCATCGGTAATCGGCCCCGTATTCGGCGTGGGTGATGTCGTAGGATTTCCAGAAATCGTTCATCTTCTTTCCCTCCTTGTCCAGCTTATGATACCGCGTTTGGCCTCAGACGGAAAGAGTTTTGAAGGAAAATCCAGAAAACAGGTGCAATAGTGTGAGTTTTGTGGTATCCTTACAAACGTGAAATTATCTGCCGCAAA
>OGWS01002724.1_pt1 | contig 10582 bp, 7 predicted proteins | sample 1576111 | NCBI WGS metagenome assembly OGWS01 (sample SAMEA3541534, study PRJEB24748) | human gut metagenome | biome: human gut; feature: human-associated habitat; material: faeces | place: China | collected 2012
GCAGGTTGGAGGCACTGTTTGAGCGAACGCAGTGAGCGAGTTTGCCGGAGACCTGACTAATCGGCAGCGGAGCAAAATGGACAAAATTACCGTGAATGCGTTTATACATGGAAGAGCCCTTTCGGACCCTATTGAACTAAATCCCAATGTAATAATACATCAATGACATAGCTTCGTCACATCTGTAATCGTAAGATTTTGTTCGATTGCATTTGTGACAGGGCTGTGTTATTCTAAAAATAAAAGGAGGAAGGGGCATGAAAAACTTATTGGAACAGCTGTATGCAGGGGAACTGGTTCCCGCAGAATTAAAAATAGAAGGAAATGAGGAATACGAGGCGCTTTGCAGGAAATCCCTGGAAGAAATAGAAAACTTTACAGAAAAGCTGGATAAAGAAAGCCGGAAAGAATTTCAAAATGTATTAGATACTTACCTGGAATTAACTTATCTTGAAAAACGGCAGTCATTCTGTGACGGATTCCGAATTGGAGCAGGTGTTATGTGTGAAATATTCCATGATAGATCAGTTAGAAGTAATTTATAAATAATTGCTTATAAATATTAATAAGTATGACTTTACAATAAAAACTATACAATTGTAAAAAAAGTATCGCAATATTACGAAGAATATTGACAATTTAAAAGAGCATGCTATAATAAGGTCTGTATTTGAGACTTTAATAACCGGGAATCATCAAATGGAGGAGATGTATTATGAAGGGAAAGAAGATCATCAGTGCAGCATTAGCAGGTGTTATGGCGCTCTCATTAACAGCATGTGGAGGCGGTTCCGCGCAGGAAACAACAGCGGCTCCTGCAGCTGGTTCTAAGGCAGAAGAGACCACAGCTGCAGCAGAAGGCTCAGAAGCAGCCACTGGTGAAGGCGTAACTAAAGAAGACTTAAAGGTTGGCTTTATTTTCATCGGTGATGAAAACGAAGGTTATACAGCCGCTCATTACAAGGGCGCAAAAGAAATGCAGGAAGCATTAGGATTAAATGATGACCAGCTGATCGTAAAATGGAATATTCCGGAAGATGAGACAGCAAAGGACGCAGCAATGGACTTGGCGGATCAGGGATGCCAGATCGTATTTGCAAACAGCTTTGGCCATGAATCATATGTAATAGAAGCTGCAAAAGAATATCCGGAGGTCCAGTTCTGCCACGCAACCGGTTTCCAGGCAGCAGGCAGCGGACTTTCCAATATGCACAACTTCTTCACATCTATTTACGAAGCACGCTATGTATCTGGTGTAGTTGCAGGTCTTAAGTTAAATCAGATGATCGAAGATGGTACTGTAAAAGAAGATGCCTGCAAGATCGGTTATGTAGGTGCTTATCCATATGCTGAGGTTATTAGCGGCTACACCTCTTTCTTCTTAGGTGCACGTTCTGTTTGCCCATCCGCTACTATGGAAGTTAAATACACCAACAGCTGGGCAAGCTTTGACCTGGAAAAAGAAGCAGCAGACGCCCTGATCTCTGCTGGCTGTGTACTGATCAGCCAGCATGCAGATACCACTGGTGCCCCAACCGCCTGCGAGGCAGCGGGAGTTCCTTGTGTAGGCTATAATATTTCCATGATCGCAACTGCTCCTGACCAGGCACTTACTTCTGCAAGCAACAACTGGGGCATTTATATGACCTATGCTGTACAGTCTGTACTGGATGGAACTGAGATCCCTGCTGACTGGTGCAAGGGCTTCTCTGATGGCGCAGTTCTTATAACTGAGTTAAATGACAAGGCAGTTGCTCCTGGAACAAAGGAAAAGGTAGAAGAAGTAGAAGCTAAGTTAGCAAGCGGCGAGCTTCATGTATTTGATACTTCTACATGGACTGTAAATGGTGAGACACTGGATAGCTATAAGAAAGACGGAAGTGACATTGAGTACATTTCTGACGGATATTTCCATGAGTCTGAATTTGCTTCTGCACCGGCATTTGATATTTTTATCGACGGTATCAAAAACATTGACAACTAATAGGTCAACAAATAATATTGCTCTTTCGAGTAAATGAAAGCTTTAGAAAGCGGAGTCACCATTTGTCTGGCTCCGCTTTCTTGAATCGTAAAAATATCATTGAACGCGCGAAAAAGGAGGTTTTGCCTGGTGAGCGAATCATATGCCATTGAGCTGAAGAACATTACAAAACGGTTTGGCAAAGTAACAGCCAACGACAAAGTATGCCTGTCCGTAAAGAAGGGAGAGATATTATCCATTCTGGGAGAAAATGGAAGTGGAAAGACCACTCTTATGAACATGATATCCGGTATTTATTATCCGGACGAAGGACAGATCCTGGTAAATGGAAAAGAGGTGACTATCCGTTCGCCAAAGGACTCCTTTGCTTTAGGAATCGGTATGATCCATCAGCATTTTAAGCTGGTAGATGTGCTGACTGCGGCAGAAAATATTATTTTAGGACTTTCCGGAAAAGAAATACTGGATATGAAAAGTGTTGCGGCAAAGATCAATGAACTGACCAGCCGCTATGGCTTTGATCTGGATCCAAACCAGAAAATATACACTATGTCCGTGTCGCAGAAACAGACAGTAGAAATTGTCAAACTGCTTTACCGCGGTGTGGATATCCTGATCCTGGATGAGCCTACAGCGGTTCTGACACCACAGGAGACGGAAAAGCTGTTTACTGTCCTTCGCAATATGCGTGAAGCTGGTCATTCCATTATCATCATCACCCATAAGCTTCATGAGGTTTTATCCCTTTCTGACCGTGTTTCCGTTCTGCGAAAAGGCGCTTATATTGGTACTGTCCAGACAAAAGACGCCACAGAAACTTCTCTTACAGAGATGATGGTAGGCAAGAAGGTTGCTTTAAATATCGAACGTCCTGAACCGGTGAATCCACAGAAACGTCTGGTAATGGAACATGTGACCTGTGTGGATAAAGAGGGTGTAAAGACTCTGGATGACGCAGGATTTACAGCCTACAGCGGCGAGATTTTAGGAATTGCAGGAATTGCAGGAAGCGGCCAGAAAGAGCTGCTGGAGGCCATTGCAGGGCTTCAGCCAATGGAGGACGGAACCATCCGGTATTATCCTCCGGAAGGTGGAGAAGAGACTCTATCCGGCATGAGTCCGGCGGCTATCCGCAAACTGGGCATTAAGCTTTCCTTTGTTCCTGAGGACCGTCTGGGAATGGGTCTGGTGGCAGCCATGGGCATGACTGACAATATGATGCTTCGGGGCTATAAAAAGGGTATGCCTTTCTTTACAGACAGAAAAACGCCAAAAGCAATGGCTGAGCAGCTGATCAAAGAGCTGGAGATCGTTACTCCCGGTGTCTCTACACCTGTTGGACGTCTATCTGGCGGAAATGTACAGAAGGTACTGGTAGGACGTGAGATATCATCAGATCCCCGTGTACTTATGGTAGCATATCCGGTGCGCGGTCTGGATATCAACTCTTCCCATACGATCTATCATTTATTAAATGAACAGAAAAAGCAGGGAGCGGCGGTTATCTTCGTAGGTGAAGACCTGGACGTGCTCCTGGAGCTTTGCGACCGCATTCTGGTGCTTTGCGGTGGAAAAGTAAGCGGGATCGTAGACGGAAGAACAGCTACAAAAGAAGAAATAGGACTTATGATGACAAAGACAGGAGGCGGACAGGATGAGTAAGGAAATAAGTGGAGTTACGAATAAAGAGCCTCTGATGCATATTTCCAAGCGGGACGGCATTGAAACATGGAAGAGCTGGCTGATCCGCATGATTGCAGTGCTGTTATCACTGGTAGTTTGTGCAGGTGTGATCGTGGCTCTTACCGGTTTAAATCCGATTGAAGTATATAAGGGCATTTTTGACGGCGCTATTGGCACTAAGCGCCGTGCGTGGATGACTATCCGTGATACACTGGTGCTTTTGTGTATCGCAGTTGGTATTACCCCGGCATTTAAAATGCGTTTCTGGAACATTGGTGCAGAAGGCCAGGTACTTATCGGCGGTGTTACCTCAGCTGCTATGATGATCTATCTGGGAAATTCCCTTCCTCCTGTAATATTATTTCCCTTAATGTTCCTTGGCAGTGCAGCAGCAGCTATGATCTGGGGCGTGATTCCGGCATTTTTCAAGGCTTACTGGAATACAAATGAGACACTGTTTACCCTGATGATGAACTATGTTGCAACCCAGGTCATTACCTATTGTATTATTTTCTGGGAAAATCCAAAGGGCTCCAACTCTGTAGGAACTATTAACTCCACTACAAAGGGCGGCTGGATCCCAAAGCTTTTTGGTCTGGACTATGGCTGGAACCTGGTGATCGTACTGGCTCTGACTGTTGCTATGTTCATTTACTTAAAATACAGCAAACAGGGATATGAGATCGCAGTTGTAGGTGAAAGTGAAAATACAGCCCGCTATGCAGGAATCAATGTAAAACGTGTTATCCTGCGCACCATGGCACTGTCCGGTGCTATCTGCGGTATTGCAGGCTTTATCATTGTTGGCGGCGCAAGCCACACCATTTCCACCAGTACAGCAGGCGGCAGAGGCTTTACAGCCATTATTGTTTCCTGGCTGAGCAAATTCAATACCTTTGTGATGATCCTGGTATCCTTCTTTCTGGTGTTCATGCAAAAAGGTGCAGGACAGATCGCGTCCCAGTTTAACTTAAACGAAAATGCCTCAGATATCATCACCGGTATTATCCTGTTCTTTATCCTGGGCTGCGAGTTCTTTATTAACTACAAAGTGGGATTCAGGAGCAGGAAAAAGAGGGGAAAATAGGAGGTGTATATATGGGATTATTGATCATTTTTATGCAGAAGGCCATTGGACAGGGAATTGGTATCCTTTATGGTGCTTTAGGTGAGATATTAACAGAAAAATCCGGAAACCTGAATCTGGGTATTCCCGGAATGATGTATATGGGAGGCATCGCCGGACTGATCGGTGCTTTCCTTTATGAAAACAGCAGCGCTGCGCCAAATGGAGCTGTGGGAGTTCTTATTTCTTTCCTGTGCGCATTTTTATGTGCGGCCTTAGGCGGCCTGGTCTACAGTGTGCTGACCATTACCTTACGTGCCAACCAGAATGTAACCGGTTTGGCACTTACTACTTTCGGTGTTGGCTTCGGCAATTTCTTTGGCGGTTCTCTTTCCAAGCTGGCAGGGGGTGTTGGACAGATCTCTGTTGCAGTGACTGGTGCGGCTTTTAAGAAACAGATCCCGGTACTTTCCGGCTTTGGTGCAGTGGGACAGATTCTGTTTTCATATGGATTCTTAACTTATCTGGCCATCATCCTGGCACTGGTGCTGGCATTTTTCCTTGGAAAGACCAGAAAAGGACTGAACCTGCGGGCAGTAGGTGAAAGCCCGGCTACAGCAGATGCGGCTGGCATCAATGTTACTGTATATAAATATCTGGCAACCTGTATTGGCGGCGGCATCAGCGGTCTTGGCGGTTTATACTTTGTTATGGAATATTCCGGAGGAACCTGGACTAACAATGGTTTTGGTGACAGAGGCTGGCTGGCTATCGCCCTTGTTATCTTTGCTCTCTGGAAGCCCGTAAATGCTATCTGGGGCTCGATCCTCTTTGGCGGCCTTTATATACTGTATCTTTATATTCCGGGACTGGACCGCGGCGCCCAGGAGATCTTTAAGGCACTGCCTTATGTAGTAACCATTATCGTATTGGTATTTACAAGTCTGAGAAAGAAAAGGGAATATCAGCCGCCGGCAAGTCTGGGACTGGCATATTTCCGTGAGGAACGATGAGAGGATTAATTGAACGGTATGTAAGGGAAATGGTAAAAATTCCCAGCACTTCCAATACAGAGATGGAAAAAAACTGTGCAGACTATATTGCAGAGGAACTGGCAAAGCAGCCTTATTTTAAGGAGCATCCAGAGCAGACAGGAAAATATCTGCTGCCTGAGGACCGCTTAGGCCGGTCTGTGCCCTGGGGGCTGGTAAAAGGAAATGGCGGATCCCATAAGACCATTATCCTTACAGGTCATTATGACGTAGTGGACACAGAAGAGTATGGAAATGAGCGAGCTCTGGCCTATGATGTGGAAAAATGGGAAAATCTGGGAAAATCTGGAAATGTTCTGCCTGGTATGCCCGATGAGGTAAAAGAAGATTTCCTTTCTGGTGACTGGATGTTTGGCAGAGGGACCGCGGATATGAAAGGCGGGCTTTCTGTTGGGCTGGTGTTATTGGATTGGTATGGGAAAATAGTGGCTGAGGCAGAGGGGAAAGCTTGTAGTGTGGCCGTTTCTGAAGCGGAGGTTGCCTCTGAACTGGGGGATGCCTCTGGAATATCCGGCAACCTCCTGTTTGTAACTGTACCAGATGAAGAAGGTTACTCCGCCGGAATGCGTGGTGCTGTGCCATTTTTAAATGAGGTAAAAGAACGCTTTGACCTGGAATATACTGCACTTATCGATCTGGAACCGGCTTCTATGGAAAATGGGGCAAAGACCATTTATACAGGTTCTGTTGGAAAAACAATGCCTGCTGTTCTGGTCCAGGGCGTAAAAGCTCATGTATTAAACTGCTTCCATGGTGTCAGCTCCCTGGGCGTTTTAAGCAGCTTTTTCATGAAAACAGAGCTGGCACCGGAATTTGCGGAAAAAAGCACTGCGGAGATCTGCCCGCCGCCAACCTGGTTCTGTCTCCGTGACCGGAAAGAAGGCTATGATGTGTCTGTGCCTTTCAGGGCTGGCGGATACATGAGCATGCTTGGTTTTGAGAAAACACCGGATGAAGTGATAAAACGGCTGAAAGCGCTGGGAAGAGAAAGCTTTGAAGAATATGCCCGGGGAATGGAAGAAAAGTGGAAAGCAGTAAACTGCAGCCCCTTCAAGTGTCCCGGCGCAGCAGCCGCTGCAGAAGCAGAAGTTCTTACAGTCAGTGAGTTGCTGGCATACTGCCGCAAAGAACAGGGAGAAGCCTTTACTACCTGGTTTTCAGAAACTTATAAGGCCCAGAAAGCCCGCCTGGATAAAGGCGAGACCAATTTCCCGTCTGCCACTCTTGATTTTATGGAACAGCTGTTAAACCAGTCGAAAATCTCCGGCCCGGTCATGCTTCTTGGCTTTGCGCCTCCATTTTATCCTGCTGTAGACAGTGGGGAAGAAGGAAAACTGCTTTTTGAAGAGATGAAAAAAGCAGCGGAAAAAGAAGGAGTTTCCCTGAAATGCCATGAATATTTCTGTGGTATCTCTGACTTAAGCTACTGCGGTGGAATGGACAAGGAAGAACTGGCTGCCTATGCAGCCCAGACACCATTATGGGGCAGTGCCTATGCTATGGATATAGAAGCAATGGCAAGATTAAAGATCCCATCCATGCTCTTTGGGCCATGGGGAAAAGACATCCATACCCGGTGGGAGCGTGTAAATAAAGCCAGTTTATATGAAAAAACGCCGGCTGTATTAAAAAACTTTATCGAACAAATGTTTGATAAATAAATATGAATGTGGTATACTAAAAAGCGCAGGGAGAAATTTGCCCTGCGCTTTTCATCATCTGCTGCTTGTAAAATGTGAGTAGTGGATGGATCACGTTATTGATTTTGAGAAACATTTATGTGCTTTCGGAATCTTTTCGCAAAATCAGGCACAGAAAGATTCCGCGAGAACATTACTAGAAAAAGGAGTCATAGCATGCCAAAGCAGTATATAAAAATACGCGGCGCAAATGAGCACAATCTTAAAAATATATCCGTAGATATCCCAAGAGATGAATTGGTGGTCCTCACCGGACTTTCCGGTTCTGGCAAGTCATCTCTGGCTTTTGATACTATTTACGCAGAGGGCCAGAGACGTTATATGGAGTCTCTGTCTTCCTATGCAAGGCAGTTCTTAGGACAGATGGAAAAACCGGAAGTAGAAAGCATAGAAGGTCTTTCACCGGCTATTTCCATTGACCAGAAATCCACTAACAGGAATCCACGTTCTACGGTAGGAACTGTGACGGAGATCTATGACTATATGCGTCTTCTCTATGCCCGTATCGGTATCCCACACTGTCCAAAGTGCGGCAGGGAGATCCACAAACAGACCATCGACCAGATGGTAGACCAGATCATGGCTATGCCAGAGCGGACCAGGATACAGCTTTTAGCTCCGGTTGTCCGGGGAAGAAAGGGCGAACATGTTAAAGTACTGGAACAGGCCAGAAAAAGCGGCTATATGCGTGTTCGTATTGACGGGAATCTGTACGAGCTTTCAGAGGAGATCAAATTAGAGAAAAATATTAAGCACAATATTGATATCATTGTAGACCGTCTGGTAGTAAAAGAGGGGATTGAAAACCGTCTGACAGACTCTATTGAAACGGTTATGTCCTTAAGCAACGGCCTGATGACTGTAGATGTGATCGGCGGGGAACCGGTGAATTTCAGCCAGAGCTTTTCCTGTCCGGACTGTGGTATCAGTATTGATGAAGTAGAACCCAGGAGCTTTTCCTTCAATAACCCCTTTGGCGCATGCCCGGAGTGCTTCGGTTTAGGCTATAAGATGGAATTTGATGAGGATCTGATGATCCCGGATAAATCTCTTTCTATCTCCCAGGGGGCTATCGTGGTTATGGGGTGGCAGTCCTGTACAGACAAGGGAAGCTTTACCAGAGCTATTTTAGATGCCCTGGCAGAAGAATATCATTTCAGCCTGGATACCCCATTTCAGGATTATCCAAAGGAGATCCATGATATCATCATCTACGGCACCGGCGGTCGTGAGGTAAAAGTCCGTTATAAGAGCCAGAGGGGCGAAGGCATTTACGATGTGGCTTTTGAAGGGCTTATTGAAAATGTAAACCGACGATATAAAGAGACATTTTCAGAAAACTCCAAGGCAGAATATGAAACTTATATGAGGATCACTCCATGTCCGGCATGTAAGGGACAGCGACTGAAAAAGGAGTCTCTGGCAGTTACAGTAGGCGGTCTGAACATTTACCAGGCCACCAACATGTCCATTGTGAAATTTAAGGAATTTATGGATAAGCTGACACTGACACCTATGCAGCAGACCATTGGTGCCTCTATTTTAAAAGAGATCAGGGCACGCATCAGCTTCCTTATTGATGTGGGGCTGGATTATCTTTCACTTTCCCGTGCTACGGGCACACTTTCCGGCGGTGAAGCCCAGAGGATTCGCCTGGCGACTCAGATCGGTTCTGGTCTGGTGGGAGTAGCTTATATTCTGGATGAGCCGAGTATCGGACTTCACCAGAGAGATAATGATAAATTGCTGAAAACTTTACTGCATCTGCGTGATCTGGGAAACAGCGTTCTGGTAGTAGAACACGATGAAGATACCATGCGTGCAGCGGACTGCATTGTGGATATCGGACCGGGAGCCGGGGAACATGGTGGACAGATTGTTGCAGTGGGAACTGCAGAAGAGATCATGAAGAACCCGGATTCCATAACAGGTGCCTATCTCAGCGGCCGCCTACAGATCCCGGTTCCTGATCAGCGGAGAACACCAACCGGCTGGATCACAGTGCGTGGTGCAGAAGAGAATAACCTGAAAAAGATCGATGTTTCCTTCCCACTGGGAGTGATGACCTGCGTTACCGGTGTATCCGGTTCCGGTAAAAGCTCTCTTGTAAACGAGATCTTATATAAATCCCTTGCAAAGAAGTTAAACCGTGCAAGGACCATTCCTGGAAAGCATAAATGCATTGAAGGAGTGGAGCAGTTAGATAAGATCATTGCCATTGACCAGTCCCCAATTGGACGTACTCCACGTTCCAATCCGGCTACATATACCGGTGTATTTGACCTGATCCGTGACCTGTTCGCCTCTACAGCAGACGCAAAGGCAAAAGGCTATAACAAGGGAAGATTCAGCTTTAACGTAAAAGGCGGCCGGTGCGAAGCCTGCTCCGGCGATGGTATCATTAAGATCGAGATGCACTTCCTTCCGGATGTATATGTGCCATGTGAAGTCTGCGGCGGAAAGCGTTATAACCGTGAAACACTGGAGGTAAAATACAAGGGAAAGAGCATTTATGATGTCCTGGATATGACCGTGGAAGATGCCTTGAAATTCTTTGAAAATGTGCCTTCCATTACCAGAAAGATCCAGACATTATACGATGTAGGTCTTGGTTATGTCCGTCTGGGTCAGCCGTCTACGGAACTTTCCGGTGGTGAAGCCCAGCGTATTAAGCTGGCTACGGAGCTTTCCAAGCGCAGCACCGGAAAGACTATTTATATCCTGGATGAGCCTACCACGGGACTGCATTTTGCTGATGTCCACAAGCTGATCGAGATCCTTCGCCGTTTATCTGAGGGTGGAAATACGGTTGTAGTTATTGAACATAACCTGGATGTGATCAAAACCGCAGATTATATCATTGATATCGGCCCTGAAGGTGGTGATAAGGGGGGAACCGTCATTGCCAAAGGAACTCCTGAAGAAGTAGCAGAAAGCCCGGTTTCCTATACGGGAAAATATGTGAAAAGATATCTGGGACATTGATCATTACGGTGGGATATTAGGATATTGTTGACTAAGGTCCGAAAGCCGCCGGTGCACATGACAGATGCGCATTTGGGAGAAAATCCTTTGTTCGTGGGCTTGCGCCGCCTAT
>OGWS01002728.1_pt1 | contig 10559 bp, 8 predicted proteins | sample 1576111 | NCBI WGS metagenome assembly OGWS01 (sample SAMEA3541534, study PRJEB24748) | human gut metagenome | biome: human gut; feature: human-associated habitat; material: faeces | place: China | collected 2012
TACCAGCACACTCGAATCCGCATCCTACGCGATTGGTATAGTTATTTACGAAACGCTGTACTAGTATTTTACACATTAAAGCAGCTTCCACCGATAAATTCTCTTAAAATCGAATTATTCGGTACTGCCTCGCTTGGCACCGGAACAAAATATTCAAAGAACTTCAGCAGCCTCTTCGCCTCTGTATACTCTGGTTCGTCCTTGGCAATCCCAAACAAAAGCGGTTCCGCATATACTTTCAGACATGCCAGTTCATAGATCAGCGCAGAATTAAACATTACATCTGCATCCTCCTGGAACGGAAAGATATTCTGTTCTTCACCTCTGCGCACAGACGGCCATCTTGCAATTGTCTCTTTTGCGGAAGTCCCTCTGGTGCGGGCATCTCTTACAATTCTGCGAATCAGACGGCCATCCGTAGTAGGAATCCTGTTATGTTCATCAATATTCAGCTGAGTCAGAGCGCTGAGATAAATCTTAAATTTGCTCTCCTTTGGCAGCGCATAGCTGAGCCTGTCATTCAATCCATGAATTCCCTCGATCACCAGAATATCGTCTTTATCCAGCTGCAGAAAATCACCTTTATATTCTCTGGTTCCTGTTTTGAAATTGAAAACCGGCATCTCTACCCTTTTTCCTTCCAAAAGCTCAAGCATATCTTTATTAAACTGCTCCACATCAATCGCTTCCAGACACTCAAAATTCTTTTCCCCAAACTCATCTACAGGAGTCAGGTGCCTGTCAATGAAATAATTATCCACTGCGATCGGATGCGGTTTCATTCCATGGGCAGCCAGCTGAATAGACAGCCTGTGTGAAAACGTAGTCTTTCCGGAAGAAGACGGACCTGCGATCATAACAAACTTCTTGTTTCCGGCTGCGGCAATCTCAGATGCGATTTCCGAAATCTTTGCCTCCTGCATAGCTTCCTGGATCAGCAAAATATCCTGGATACCGCCTCTGGTAACCTTTTCATTCAGATCACCAACTGTCGCAATATCCAGTTTATCTCCCCATTCCTGAGATTCCTTCTGCACACGAAAAATCTTCTCCCTCGGTTTAAATTCAGGTATCCGGTCCGGTTCATTCTGAGTCGGAAGCTGCAGTACGAAACCACCCTCATACAAAAACAGATCAAACGTCTTAATATATCCCGTATGGTTCGCCATAAAACCGTAGAAATAATCCTCAAAACTTCCAATACTGTAAAGATTCACCGCAGAGCTTCTGCGGTAATTAAACAGCTTCTCTTTGTCATACATATGATGCTTATGAAAAAGTGCAACTGCCTCACTAGTGCTTACGCTTCGCTTTACAATGGGAAGATTCTCGTCCACGATCCTGTGCATCTGCGCCTTTACCTTATCAATAAATTCCTGATCCAGCGCCATAGGTCCTTTCATTGTAAAATAATAGCCGCTGCCTACAGAATAATGGATCATTACACTGTCTATATTTTCCTGCCCTGCCACATCATAAATTGCTTTCAGAAGAATCAGACTTGCACTTCTGCAATAAGTTTTGTGTCCGATCGGATCTTTGGATGTCACAAATTCAATCTCACAGTCTGCCTTGAGATGCTTATGCAGTTCTCTCAGCCTGCCATTTACGATCACCAGCATTACAGGTGCATCCGTACTTCCTTCGTATTCCTTTACAATCTCACTGTAAGGAATCTTCTCAGGATATTGTTTTGTTATTCCCTGTATCGTAACGTTATACATTTTCTGTCCCATAAATCCTGCCTCCATTTCTGCTATACCGACAAGTAAATACAGTTATCAGCTCCGCCGCCAACAGGCAGATCAGCCAATTTTCATTTATAATTTCATTATTATATGGTAAGAACCCGTATCACAGAATCGTGTACGGGCTCTTTACCTCTGCACAGGAGATTTTCAGTTCCGGAAATGCCTGTGTCAGTTCTTTTTTCATTGCATCCATAAAAATATATTCTGTTCCATAGTGTCCGGCGTCGATCAGCGCCAGTCCCTGCGCAACCGTATCAATTCCTGTATGGTGGTCGATATCACCGGTCACATACACATCCGCACCGGCCTTAATGACATCCTTGATCATGCTCTTGCCTGATCCTGTACATACAGCAGCACATTTTACCATGCTGTCCAGATTCCCATAAACCTTTACATCATTTAACTTCAGAGACTCTTTGACAAGCTGTGCATACTCTCTCAGCGTCATTTCCCGGGGAAGTTTCCCAACTCTGCCAAAACCCTGTACTTCTCCCTCTCTCTCTTCAGTTACGGAAAGGACTGTGGTATCATGCATCTTCGTATAGTCTGCACTCAGATCTGCCATACCCAGCACATCATAATTGGTATGCATCGCATAATAAACAATTCCTTTCTGTATCAGCGTAAGGATCTTTCTTCCTGTAAAGCTGTGATTATTGATCTTCTTAATTCCGGAAAAGATCATGGGATGATGGGTAATGATCATATCTGCCCCATCCTCTATGGCCTCAGCCAGTGTTTCCTCTGTCAGATCCAGAGCCAGAAACACGTGGCTGATCTCATTTGTATCATCTCCTGCGAGAAGTCCTACGTTATCCCAGTCCTCTGCTGCATCTGACGGGTACTTCTTCTCCAGCCAGGAGGTCAGTTCATATGCCTTCATATTCCTCTAAAGCAGCAATAACTGCCTGCTTTTCCTCCTCTATCTCGCCCGCACGCTTCTCTGCATTGGGCGCATTCTTTAATCTGTCAAGAATCTCATTGCGGATGCGAAGCTCTCTTTCCAGATACTCCCGCAGAACAGGATGCTTTCTTTCCAGAAGCATTCCTCCAAACCACTCATCTAAAGTATAAGGAGTATCTTCTGAAATATGCATCTTTTCTCCATGAATTACCTTCATCATAGGATAAAACTTGCCATCCTCCAGAACCATCTCCTCCTCTGTGATCTGCCAGCCGATTTTTCTGACAAATCTGCGAAAATGGGGGATATCTGACTGAGGCTGCAGGATCATTTCCCGAAAGCTCTCCCTGACCTCTGCCCCGTCAGTAAGAATCCTCTCCATGAGAGGGCCGCCCATTCCTGCGATCACAAGAGTGTCGCCCTCTCCCGGTTTCAAAGCCTCAAGTCCGTCTGAAAGCCGGGTTTCTATGTATGCGTCCAGTCCATACTGAGAAATATGTTCCTGCGCTCTGGACAACGGGCCTTTTCTTACATCCATGGCAATCGCACCCGGAATCTTTCCATCCAGATAAAGCGAAACCGGCAGGTATCCATGATCGCATCCCACATCCACAAGTCTGTTTCCCCTGGTCACCAGGCCTGCTATTGCAGACAAACGTAATGAAAGCTGCATAACAGGCTCCTTAGTCCAGATAATCCTTCAGTTTACGGCTGCGGCTCGGATGACGAAGCTTGCGGAGCGCCTTTGCCTCAATCTGACGGATACGTTCTCTTGTTACATTAAATTCCTTACCAACTTCCTCCAGAGTTCTGGCACGTCCATCGTCCAGGCCAAAACGCAGGCGCAATACTTTCTGCTCTCTGTCTGTCAATGTGCTCAGAACCTCTACCAGCTGCTCTTTCAGCAAAGTAAATGCTGCTGCATCTGCAGGTACAGGTACATTGTCATCCTGAATAAAGTCTCCAAGGTGGCTGTCCTCTTCCTCACCGATAGGTGTCTCCAGAGATACAGGCTCCTGGGATATCTTAAGGATCTCACGTACACGCTCTACAGACATATCCATCTCTTTTGCAATTTCTTCCGGCGTAGGTTCACGTCCAAGCTCCTGCAGTAACTGACGGGAAACGCGGATCAGTTTGTTAATAGTCTCAACCATATGCACCGGAATACGGATGGTACGTGCCTGGTCTGCGATTGCTCTGGTGATCGCCTGACGGATCCACCATGTAGCATAGGTACTGAATTTATAACCCTTGCGGTAATCAAATTTCTCAACCGCTTTGATCAGACCTAAGTTACCTTCCTGGATCAGGTCAAGGAAAAGCATTCCACGTCCCACATATCTCTTTGCAATGCTGACAACAAGACGAAGGTTTGCTTCTGCCAGACGTTTCTTGGCAGCCTCATCCCCATTCTCCATTCTCTTTGCAAGTTCGATTTCCTCTTCTGCTGAAAGAAGCGGAACCTTACCAATTTCCTTCAGATACATACGTACCGGATCCTCGATGCTTACACCTTCAGGAACAGAAAGATCGATCTTGTCAAGCTCAATCTCTTCTTCATCCAGCTTATCAATGTCTGCATCGTCATCATCCAGGATCATATCATCTGCATTACTGTCTGTAATCCTAAGCACATCCACTCCACTGGCTTCCAGAAAGTCAAATACTTTCTCCATCTGTTCAACTCCCAGTGGCTGATCCTTAAAGAAGTCATTGATTTCCTGGTATTCCAGTACATTCTTTTTCTTCTTGGCAAGCTCCAGAAGTTCTACCAGTTTTTCACTGAATTTACCCATATTCATTTCCATATGTGCTCTATACCTCCATATAGTGTTTATATTTTATCCTTATTCGAAAGAAATATGCAGCTGCTGCCGCTTTCTTCCAAGCTCTTCCAGTTCTTTCTTTGCTTTTACAAGTTCCTGCAGTCCCTGTATATCTGTCGGATCCCAGGTTCTGTTTCTCTCTTTCAGACTCTCATCCTTAATCCTGATCACAGCATCCGAGAAAGCCCGGTTCTGTTCCTCCGGAGTCTCCAGATGGATCGTTGCATTAAAAAGGGATGAAACCTCTCTCTGCTCTTCACTGTCAATGAAAGCATTCATCAGCCTTGCAGGATTCACATCGCCATCCCTGTGCTGCTGGTAAAGCATCTCTGCCACCTGCCTGTACAGAGGAACCACGAAATCTGAAGGCTGGATATATTTTTCCACTGTGTCAAATATACCCGGATAAGTTACCAGCCAGGTAAGCATCAGCTTCTGTGCTTTCTCTGCTGCACTCTCCTTCTTCTTTTGCTGACCTGCTCCCACAGGTTTAGGCTGAATTCTCTGCTCTGCCGGAGTTCCCTTCATTGCAAGAGCTCCGACTCTCTTTTTCAGATTCTCCACACTGATCCCACTGCTTCTGTAATCCTTTACGATTGCTTCTATATAAAGATTTCTCTCCAGTTCATCGGAAAGCTCCAGAAGCATCTGCGCACACCGCTCAAAGAAACGGTTCTGTCCCTGGGGTTCCTCCATTGGAAATTCCCGCTCTGCCATATGTACGCGGAACATAAAGCTGTCCATAGCCTGCTCCAGACGTTTCTCAAACTCTTCCGCTCCAAGTGCCTTGATAAATTCATCCGGATCTTTATGCGGCTTAAGATTTACCACCCTCGAAGAAACACCTGCTTCCCTCAGGATCGGAATGGCACGAAGGGCAGCCCTCACGCCTGCATCATCACTGTCATACAGAAGCAATACCTCCTGAGTATAACGCTTCAGCAGACTTGCATGTCCGGAAGTAAGTGCCGTTCCCAGCGATGCCACCGCATTGGTAAACCCTGCCTGATGCATGGATATCACATCCATATATCCTTCACACAGGATCAGATAATTTTTTCTCGTGGTTCTTGCAACGTTCAGCCCGTACAGATTCCGGCTTTTATCAAAGATCGTAGTCTCCGGCGAGTTCAGGTACTTCGGCTTTCCGTCACCCATCACTCTGCCTCCAAATCCGATCACGCGGTTATTCACATCCATGATCGGAAAAATAACCCTGTTCCAGAACTTGTCATACATTCCCCTGCGTTCATCCACATTGAACAGACCGGAATCCCGCAGCAGTTCGTCACTGTAATTCTTTGACTTCAGATATTTGTACAGATCGTCACTGTACTTATCCGAATATCCCAGACCAAACTTCCTGATCGTCTCCTCACTGAGTCCTCTGCCTGTCAGATATTCATGTGCCTGTCTGCCACTCTCACGACGCAGCTGATAATAGAAATATCCTGCTGCAAGCTTATTGATCTCCAGAAGGGCAGCCCGACGTTCTGCTTTCTTCTTTGCTTCTCCGGAATATTCAATCTTCGGAAGCTGCACCCCTGCCTTGTCTGCCAGATGCTTCAGTGCCTCCCCAAAGGTATAATTCTCATATTCCATCACAAAATTAAATACATTCCCGCCTGCTCCGCATCCGAAGCAGTAATACATCTGCTTCGCCGGTGTTACCGAAAAAGAGGGCGTTTTCTCATTATGGAACGGACACAGCCCGAAATAAGTACTTCCTCTTTTATTCAGCTTCACATACTGGGATACAACATCTACAATATCATTCTTCATCCTGACTTCTTCAATGATATCGTCTGAATAACGCATGCTTCGTCCTCCTTCTTGATCGATTAATAGACTTCCCATGCTTTTGGTATGTAAATCTCCCGGAATTTCTTTATTGAATACTGGTCTGTCATTCCTGAGAGATAGTCACATACTGCCTGTTCCTTCTTCTCTCCACGCACGATCAGCTCCCTGTATTCTGTTGACATTGCTTCCGGGTGTTCGACATAATATTCATATAACTCCGTCAGCATCTTCACTACCTTTTCCTCTTCCTTATGGGCTGCCGGATTCTCATATACATTCTGAAACATGAGAGCCCGCAGATCCATCATTGCCTCGTAGATCTCTGCTGACATCTTTATGGTATCCTGCTCAAGACTGTTCTCTATCACATCATGAACAAATGTATTGAGCCGCTCTCTGGTTGTATAACCGAGCAGCATCCGAAGCGTGACCGGAATATCATCCTCAGAAATAATCCCCGCCCGCTGTGCATCATCCATATCATGATGAATATAGGCGATCTTGTCCGAAAGTCTTACTACCTTTCCTTCGAGAGTAGACGGATTCCCACTGGTTCTGTGATTCAGGATACCATCCCGGACCTCCCATGTGAGATTCAACCCTTCGCCGTTCTTCTCCAGTACCTGTGCAACCCTGACGCTCTGTTTATAGTGGGCAAAGCCATCCGGATTCACTGCATCAAGAGCCCTCTCACCTGCATGTCCAAAGGGAGTATGTCCCAGGTCATGTCCAAGTGCGATCGCTTCTACAAGATCTTCATTCAGTCTCAGTGCCTTCGCTATTGTTCTGGCAATCTGTGATACCTCAAGAGTATGTGTCAGTCTGGTCCTGTAATGGTCACCCTGGGGCGCCACAAAAACCTGTGTCTTATCCTTCATCCTGCGAAAAGCTTTACTATGAAGGATCCTGTCCCTGTCTCTCTGATAGACAGTCCGTACATCGCATTCTTCCTCCTGCCGCTCTCTGCCTCTGGAACAAAGACTCAAAGCAGCATAAGGACTGAGCATCTTTTGTTCACGCTGTTCCATGCTTTCTCTGATATTCATAAGCGATACCTCCACAAGCTGACAAAATACCTCTTATTAATTATATTCTACATAAAATTTCAAATTCCTCTTTTTTTCAAAAAAAAATTGAAATTTTTTTATATTTTTTTCAAAAAGGTGTTGACATTAGCTTTTACATTTGATATAGTATCACTTGTCGCGAGGGAGAGCAAAAGAATCCCAGAGAAATGCGATATGCGGAAGTGTCGGAACTGGCAGACGAGCAAGACTAAGGATCTTGTGAGCATTGCGCTCGTGTGGGTTCAAGTCCCATCTTCCGCATAAAAAACGGTTTGAATGCTATTATATGTGCATTTAAGCCGTTTTTTTGTGTCATCATAATAACCTGAGCTGCAGTGTTTCGCTGATACGATAAGTGTTTCAGTAGGAGCTTCTTTTTTGTACTGTGGGAAATTACTTATAGTATATTCATAAAAAATTCATATCTTTTTGTTAAAATAATGTGTAGATTGTTACGATATAATTTGTTTGAATACAAGCGATATTGAACCTGAATGGTAACTGTTTGGCAGATTGCTGTTTTGTATGATACTGGGCAGTTATCCTGAATGGAGTGCGGCAGGAGAATCAGGTATGAAAAAAAACAAAATGGACACACAGGAATATCAGTTTATAAAAGAAACGGTAAAAAAACAGCCAAAAGAGAATGGCAGTCTGTTGCGCAGGCTGCTTATGATAGCAGGATGTGGCGTTTTGTTTGGAGGCTGCGCAGCCGTAACCTTTGCCAGTGTGTTTCCGGTTATGGCGGACAGAGAAGAGAATACACAGCAGAAAATCGAACTGACAGGATCGGATGTAGCGGAGACGATATCTGAAGAACAGGCAACAGAGAGGGAATCTGTCGCTTCAGTTTCTGAACAAGAGGAGAAGAGTCTTCTGGCAATGCGTCAGGAGATGTATAGGGAAGTGCTGAAAGTTTCCCAAAAATCCCGAAAATCTCTTGTAAACGTGAGAGGAATTTCAAAGGATGAGGATTTGCTGAATAATTCTTATTTGCAGCAGGAAGATACGGAAGGTCTTGTCTTTCTTGAAACAGAGACGCAATTTTATATCCTGACCTATGAGGAAGAACTGGAAAATCTGCAGGAACTGCAGGTGACTTTTGCAGATGGTTCGACAGTGCAGGGAGAGATATGCAGGGGAGATGCAGATTCCGGATTTGCAGTTGCAACTGTGAGAAAAAATCTTCTCAATGACAGTACAAGAGAAGGTATTGTGGTATCTGATCTGACAGACACAAAGAAACTGGGACAGAGCGATATAGTAATTGCTATCGGAAGTCCTGCCGGTGACAGTGATGCGGTGGTTTATGGAATGATCACTTCTGTTTCTGAAAAACTATCGGTAGCGGATACGGAGTATAATGTGTTAGCTACAGATGTGCAGGGGAATGAAGATGGAAGTGGTGTGCTGCTTGATTCTGACGGAAATGTGGCAGGTATGATACTGAAGAAGAATGAAAATGACGGAGATAATATTCATGCAGTTTCCATTTCGCAGATTCTTCCGTTGGTAGAACATCTGGCTAACAAAGAGACAATCAGATATACAGGTATTTATGGAACAGAGATAACTCAGGCACAATGTAGAAAACTGGGAATTGATCAGGGACTTTACGTGGAGCGTACACAAGAAGAATCTCCTGCGATGAAGGCAGGGATACAGTGTGGAGATATCATAAGTAAGATTGATGGAACTCCCACAGAGAGTATGCAGTCTTACTATACATATCTTCAGACAAAAAAGCAGGGAGAAAATCTTACCATAACGGTTCTTCGCAAAAATTCCGATGGTGAGTATGCGGAGAAAGATTATAAGGTAACAGTTGGAGAGAGATAGTGACAGGCGGAGAATCCTACAAGCAGGATTCTTTCTTGTGAAATTGTTATAATACTAAAAATAAAGGATAGAGAGGCAGGCTTTATGCGTTTTTTAAATGAGTTACATGAGGGAGACAGAATTAATGGGATTTATCTGTGCAAGCAGAAACAGTCTGCGGTAACGAAGAATGGAAAACCCTATGAGAATATTATCCTCCAGGATAAAACCGGAATCATGGATGGCAAGATCTGGGATCCGAATTCTCTTGGAATTGATGATTTTGATGCACTGGATTATATAGATGTTGTGGGAGATGTGACCAGCTTTGCAGGGGCTATGCAGCTGAATATCAAGCGTGTGCGCAAGGCTGCTGAAGATGAGTATGTTCCTGCAGATTATCTTCCTGTAAGTGAGAACAGCACAGATGATATGTACAGCCAGCTGAGAGCATTTATTGACAGTGTGGAGAATACTTATCTGTCTGCACTTCTGAAGAAATTATTTGTGGAAGATGAAGCTTTTGTGAAAGCGTTTGAAGGACATTCTGCAGCGAAGACAGTACATCACGGATTTATCGGCGGTCTGATGGAGCATACTCTGGGAGTGACCAGACTCTGCGATTATATGTCAAAGGCATACCCGGTCATCAACAGGGATTTACTGATCACAGCATCACTTCTTCATGATATCGGAAAGACAAAAGAATTATCTGCATTTCCGTTAAATGATTATACAGATGAAGGCCAGCTTCTGGGACATATTTATATGGGAGCACAGATGATCAATGATCTTGCACACCAGATACCGGAGTTTCCGGAGGTGCTTAAGAATGAACTGATCCACTGTATTCTGTCACATCACGGAGAGCTTGAATATGGTTCCCCGAAGAAACCTGCACTGGTGGAGGCCGTAGCCCTCAATCTTGCAGATAATACAGATGCAAGAATGGAAACCATCACAGAGATTTTTGCAGCAAACAAGAGCAAAAAAGAATGGCTTGGATATAATAAATTGTTTGAATCCAACTTAAGAAGAACAGATGAGGTGTAATCTTTATGGAATTTCGTAAGAACGATCTTGTTACGTTAGAGATAGAAGATTGCGGAATTGACGGTGAAGGTATCGGAAAAGCCGATGGCTTCACCGTTTTTGTCAAGGATGCGGTAATCGTAAGCCTTGAGCTTGATGCGGATACGATCACTGCTCACTGTCGTCATTGCGTCTACTCCGTTATCTGGCAACAATTGTCCGGTATCGTTCATAAAGAGCAACGAAACGAACCGAACCTCCACACAGCAGCCGACCTTCGAAAAGGCCGGTTCCAAAGCGTATGTACGTGAACGCTTCGGCCAACCCTGGCAAAGACCAGACGGCAGCTACG
>OGWS01002730.1_pt1 | contig 10556 bp, 10 predicted proteins | sample 1576111 | NCBI WGS metagenome assembly OGWS01 (sample SAMEA3541534, study PRJEB24748) | human gut metagenome | biome: human gut; feature: human-associated habitat; material: faeces | place: China | collected 2012
TTATCATGATGAAACTCCTCCCCAAAACATTTTATATTTTTCCACAAAAAGTGGATACGACCGGCACATTGAACTTCTTATTGCTTTAATCTGGCTTCCAGCTGCTCTTTTTCCTGTTCATACCCGGGCTTGCCAAGCAAAGCAAACATATTCTTTTTATAGCTTTCCACACCCGGCTGATTAAATGGATTTACACCCAGTAAATAACCGGAAATAGCGCATGCTTTTTCAAAGAAATAAATCAGATATCCCAAAGAATACTCTGAAAAATCCGGAACATGAACAACAATATTGGGAACACCGCCGTCATGATGCGCCAATACCGTTCCTTCAAATGCTTTTCGGTTGACATAAGAAACCGATTTGCCTTGTAGAAAATTCAATCCATCCACATCTTCGGGACTGTTCTCTATTAATATATCATACTTTGGCTTATCAAACAATACAACAGTTTCAAAAAGTGTCCGCTTTCCATCTTGTATGTATTGACCCATAGAGTGTAAATCTGTGGAAAACGTTACGGATGCCGGAAAAATTCCTTTTTGATCCTTTCCTTCACTTTCTCCGTATAATTGTTTCCACCACTCGCACATCATCGTATAACAAGGCTCGTAACTGACCAGCAGTTCAATCTCTTTCCCTTTTCGATACAATACATTTCTGGCAGCCGCATATTGGTAACAAGGATTTTCCGCAAGATTGTCATTGAAATATTCCTGCTGTGCATCGGCAGCGCCTTGCATTAATGCTGTGATGTCTGCTCCGCAAACAGCAATGGGTAACAAACCTACTGCTGTTAATACGGAAAAACGTCCTCCTACATCGTCGGGAACCACAAATGTTTGGTATCCTTCTGTATCAGCAAGTTGTTTCAACGTACCTTTTGCTTTATCCGTTGTGCAGTAAATACGTTTTTTTGCTTCTTCTTTCCCATATTCTTTTTCCAAAAAATCTTTGAATACACGGAAAGCAATGGCCGGTTCTGTTGTAGTACCGGACTTTGAAATCATGTTAATGGAAACGCGTTTGCCTTTACATATTGTCAATAATTCAGTTAAGGATGCAGAACTGATGGTATTTCCTGCAAAATAAATATCGGGAGTTTGTTTCGGAAGGACATTGTAATTTTGTGATTTTAAAAATTCTATCGCTGCCCTTGCCCCCAAATAAGAACCGCCGATTCCAATGACAATCAAAATATCCGTATCAGATTGAATTTGTTTTGCCGCTTTCTGAATCCTCTCAAATTCTTCTTTATCATAATCTGTTGGCAAAGTCAGCCAGCCGATATAATCATTCCCCATACCTGTACCGTTATGCAGCATATGATGTGCCGTCTTAACCTGAGGAGCAATTCCTTCCATCTCTTGGCTCTGTACAAACCCGTTTAAATGTTTTAAATCTACTTGAATGGACATCTTTTATCCTCCTATACGTTCCCATTCTTTCGTTATTATTTTACAATAAACCTATATTATTTGCAATAGAATTTCAACACTTTTTATAAATTTATGCTTCTATTCTGACAAACTATCATCGCTTACCAATGGAACAAACTTCTTAATAAAATCATAAAAGAAGCGCCAAAATCAAGCTCTTTCACACTGTCTTTTGCTGTAATATCATACTCTGCAATTACTTCTCCGTCCAGTTCATACTTTACTTTTCCAAGCAACTGTCCTTGTTCAACCGGTGCCTGAACCCCTTCACTCAACTCCACTTCGCTTTTAATTGCAGATTCTTTCCCCTTTGGAATTAATACTTCAGCAGTTGCAGTACATTCGACCTGAACTTCTCCCTGTATTCCGTTTGTTACGGGAACCATTCCCAATTCCGGCATTTGGAGTGACGCAAAGGAAAAATTAGCAAATCCGTAATCGAGCAAAGTTGATGCGGAGGTAAACCGTTCATCCGTTGTGGAACAGCCCAATACCACTGCCACAAGACTCAAATTATCTCTCTTAGCCGTAGCGGAAATACAGCTGCCCGCCTGACTGGTGGTACCTGTTTTTAATCCTGTGATACCTTTGTAACTGCGAATTAACTTATTGGTATTTACCAATTGAGTTTCACCATCTCTGACGTAATCCATCCAAGTTAACGTGTAGTCAAAGATTTTTTCGTGTTTGATTAACTCTGCGGACATCAATGCCACATCATGGGCAGTTGTCAGATGTCCGTCTTCATCCAGACCATTGCAGTTTTTAAACGTAGTATCATTCATGCCTAACTGTTTTGCGCGAATATTCATCTGTTTTACAAATTCATCTTCTGTTCCGTATACATGTTCTGCCAATACCACAGCAGCGTCATTTGCACTCATGATAACTGTTGCTTTAATTAAGTCGTTCACAGACATGGTTTCTCCTTCTTTTAACCAAATATCCGAACCACCCATGGAAGCCGCATGTGCACTTGCAGTCACTTGATCTTCTAAAGATATTTTACCGGAATCTATCGCTTCCATTACCAACAACAGAGTCATTACCTTTGTAATAGAAGCGCACGGGCGCAATTCATTTGCATTTTTCTCATATAAAATTTTGCCTGTATTTGGTTCCATTAAAATAGCAGACGGAGCAGCCACCTCGTCGTCTGAAATAGCGGATACCGGTATTACAAACGAAACAGCCATTAACACCACGACCACAACCATTGCAATTGCTCTTGTTTTCCACCTCATACTGATTCTGCACCTCCAAAATTGCGCTTTTACGCTTGTTACATTGGTATGCGCAGCTAGTACAAAATATGAACAACCCCTGATATGAAAATCCCAGCAAATATACCTTCGTATAAAGAACAATAAAAAAATAAAAACATTTGATTTCTTTTGAAAAACAAAAATTTCAAAAGTAATCACGGATATGAATCCCCTGTAAAGTTTTTATTCTCTCCCTAAGAAAGCGAAACACGCAAGATTTTCAACGTTGAAAGTGAAGCAAAATTCGGCGGACTGTTACCATAGAATATGTTCACTAATATCATTTGCCAAAAAGAATTTTCTTTTCTATCAATAAAAATACCCGGGAATGTACTCCCGGGTATTTTTATGATTTTCTGACTGTAATGTCTTTTTTTTGCAAATAGGCTTTTAATTCCGGAATGGTGATTTCACCAAAATGAAATAAAGAAGCTGCCAATACTGCATCTGCCTCACCCAGTTCAAACGCATCGGAAAAATGTTCCATGGTTCCTGCACCGCCCGATGCAATGACAGGAATATTCACTCTGCAGGACACAGCTCTTGTCAATTCCAAATCATATCCTGTTTTTTGTCCGTCACAATCCATACTGGTCAGCAAGATTTCTCCCGCTCCTAATTTAGCTGCCTGGATTGCCCATGCAACGGCATCTTTGCCCGTATCTTCACGTCCGCCGTTGATGACAACTGTCCAGCCGCCTTCTGCTCTGCGTTTTGCATCAATGGCGCACACAACGCATTGGCTTCCAAATTGATTGGCAGCTTCACGAATTAACTGTGGATTTTTCCAAGCGGCAGTATTCACGGATACTTTATCCGCACCTGCACGCAGTAACGCATTGATATCCTCTACGGTACGCACTCCGCCGCCTACGGTAAACGGAATAAAAATATGCTTTGCAACCTCCTGCACAATACGCAGCATGGTACCACGACCTTCATGAGAAGCGGTAATATCCAATAATACCAACTCATCGGCACCCTGTTTGTCATAAGCAATTGCCGCTTCTACAGGGTCGCCTGCATCTCTTAAATTTACAAAACTGGTTCCTTTGACTACTCTTCCATTATTTACATCCAAACACGGAATAATTCTTTTTGCATGCATGGCTTGGTACCTCCTTTTATTTGATAAGTGACGCAAAATTTTCCAGCATTTCAATGCCTCTTACACCACTTTTTTCAGGATGAAACTGCACCGCATGCACGTTATCTTTATGTATGGCTACATCCAGTTCAATTCCGTATGTGGTGGTAGCAGAAACAATCTCTCTGTCTTGTGCTTTCAAATAATACGAATGTACAAAATAAACATAAGGTTCCGGCTCAATGTTTTGGAACAATCCGTCATTTTGTTTGATGTCCAATGAATTCCAGCCAATGTGAGGCACTTTTAAATCCCAACCGCCGGGAATCAGCTGAATTTTGCCTTGAAATACACCAAGTCCTTTTACCCCCGGACTCTCCTCACTTTCTTCAAATAACAACTGAAGTCCAAGACAAATTCCTAAAAATGGTTTTCCGCTGTGAATAAAATCCAAAACCGGCTGTACCAAATTTGCATTTTGCAAACACTCCATAGCATGTCCAAACGAGCCCACGCCCGGCAGAATTGCAGCGTCTGCTTCCATGAGTACTTTTGCATCACTGGTAATACAACTCTCACAGCCAATGTAATCCAACGCATTTTGTACGCTATGTAAATTTCCGGCGCCATAATCAATTAACGCAATCATACTACTATTTCCCTCATTATTAAAATATAAATAAATAAACGTTCCTTTTCACTGTTACAATTACGAACTGTTTATATGATAATTGTTATTTTATCATTTTTCCCCAATGTTGGCAAATATATTTTTGTATGATTTGTCTTTCTGCAGCAACAATAACATCAGCGGTTTTTTCCGCAAAAGGAGATGAAAATGCGCATGAAGACAAAACAACACTTTGGAGAAATTGAATTGGATCCCCATAAATTTGATGATACCAATGGGATTACCATTCCGATTACGTATCCTGACAGACGTTCTAAAAAAGCACAAGTTGCCATTCCGTCTGAAGAAAACGTCATACGTGCAAAAGAATGGGTAGACTATAACATCAAATAATTGCAACAGGAATTGCGACAGGAGTTGCTGTATTCACAGTAATTCCTGTCACTTTCTAAAACAAAAAAAATGCAGGAGGACTGTATGGATTACATATCATTATTCGGCATAGCAATCGGTTTATCTATGGATGCTTTTGCCGTATCGATTACCAACGGCGCTGTGTTGAAAAAAGTAAATTTGTTGACTGCACTCAGGATAGCGGCATGTTTTGGTATTTTTCAGGGAGCAATGCCTTTTATCGGCTGGTCCATCGGAAAAGTAGGAGAACAATTGATACATACGGTAGACCATTGGATTGCTCTGATTCTTCTATGCTATCTTGGAATCAAAATGATTTGGGATTCTCGAAAAAAAGACGAAGCTGATTTCTGCGAAAAAAGCACCCTAAAAACCAAAACATTGCTTGCAATGGCGGTTGCAACCAGTATTGATGCATTGGCAACCGGCGTAATTTTACCTTCCGCAGTCGGTGCAGAAACCTTACTGCAAATGCTAAGTTCCATTTCCGCTATCTCTGTCATTACATTTATTCTCTGTCTTATCGGCGTTTTCTTGGGAAAAAAATTCGGCTGCTTGCTGCACAATAAATCCAGTATATTGGGCGGAATTGTTTTAATTTGTATTGGTATTAAAATTTTTGTAGAGCAAATGTTTTTTTAAGCATCTATTGATAGTATCCCTGATTCTTCAAAATTTACAAATAAAAATCAGCACAAAAAAGGCAGGACTTTTATCACATAAAATCCTGTCTTTCAAAGCGTGACGGATACAGCACCGCAATACAGCCTGTCCGCCTATTATTTCTTATTTTTCTTATTTTTGTTTTAAAAACGCTTCCGCATCTTCCAAAATTTCACGGTCAGCATCAAATGTCAACAAATCAACCGCATCGTCATACGGTACAACCCAATATTCCAGTACTTCTCCTTCTTGAGGAAATACGCGTTGTCCTGTATATTTTGCCAAATAATAAACCGCACGCTTATTCACGGAAAATTTTACTTTATAATCATACAGACGTCTGAACGCCTCGCAAACATCTACATGCAAACCTGTTTCTTCCAAAATTTCTCTTTCCACTGTCTGCAATTCGGTTTCACCGTATTCGATGTGCCCTTTTGGAAATCCTACATTTTGAGAACGATTGCGAATCAGCAAGTATTTACGTTCCCCGTCATCTTCATGATATACAACCGCACCGCAGGATTTTTCATACAAACATTTATAAATCGGTCTTTTATTTCCTTCTGCCTTTGTAAGCGCATGTGCAATTTGCGGCTCATACACAACAGCCTCACATGGCGTTGCAATCAACTTCATTTCTCCGGAGCCTTCGTACTCTATCATTGCGGTAATCATGCCATGAAACTCTTTTCCCGGGTTTTCTGCATCAAACACGTATACAATTTGTTTTTTATTTGTTTTTTCAAAGTATTCTTTATTATAGCCGCGCAAATATTCGCCGCTGTGCTGCTCTTCATCCAGTACCACTGTAATCTCGTGACCCAGTGTGAAATAATCTGTAGCTTCTACCATAATATTTTGCATAAACCTCGTCTTTCCCTGATGATACGCACGCCTGTCGGTTGCATACCGTTCCGCCAATTCTTGTTTCAGCGTATTGTATTTTTTTAATCTGTCCGTATTAATAGATAAATAATCTTTAAATTGCAAAAAATGATTCCATCTGTCGCTGTTTTCCAATACAACATAAATATGTGCCGTACAAACACCTGCGTCCATGTCGCGGCATTCAAAAAACAATTGTTCATTGTCATCTTTGTGATATACATGGTAGATATGATGCGCTTTCAACTTATATTCCATATCAATGACATCATCAAAGGACGAAACAGCAACTGCAATGTCCAAAATAGGCATAAACTTCACGCGGAAAGAGGGATTGCTAATAGCTCCGCTGCCTATTTGCTGTACATCTTTTGCGACAGGGCCAAATAAAACTTTTAAATGCTCTATTTCTCTTTGAGCAATGTTATCCCATTCTTCATTCCGTTCAATAAAAGATATGGTTCCTTTTTTTAACCCTAACATACAGCCTCCTCCTTATTGATTTTCTTACGAAAAATTATAACATCATCGCCTCGGTTATGCAAGGCAAAGTCTTTTGATGTTTAAAAATAGAAACGTATGTTCAATATCGATACATTCGTACAAAATTTTGTTCAAAACATTTTCATTCCTTCTATAAATGAGCCATAATTTTTTCATAATTCATGCTTATACTAAACACAAATGATTACGAGAGAAGGATATTTATGCAGCAGCTATTTTATAACGGTGACATCTTAACCCTGGAAGATTCCCAACCGGAAGCAATACTGGTTGAGGACGGGATAATTGTGTACTGCGGCAGTTTGCAAGCAGCAAAAGAAAAAACGGCACCCAACTGCGATGAAATTAATCTGCACGGGCATTGCTTGATGCCGTCTTTTATTGACCCGCATTCTCATATTACCCAATTTTCCAATACGCTGGGATTATTGGATCTGAATCATATTACCAGCATTGCAGAAATCGGTCAGCAAATAGAACAATATATTGATGAAAATAAGATAGAGCCGGGAGAAATGATTTTCGGCTTTGGTTATGACCATAATTTTCTCAAAGAGCACCGTCATCCAACGGCAAAAGAATTGGATGCGATTTGTCAGGGGCACCCGTTGCTGATTGATCACAAATCAGGACATATGGGTGTCATGAATACAAAAGCAATGGAACAGATGCACTTGGATAAAAACACCCCTGACCCGGCGGGCGGAAAATACGGGAGAGATGAAAACGGAAATCTAACAGGATATGCGGAAGAAAGCGCATTTATCAAAGCAGGCAACCAAATTACACACCCTGACATTCATAAAATTGCAAAACAATTTGAAAAAGCACAAAAAATTTATGCGTCCTACGGAATTACAACCGCACAAGACGGCTTTGTAAAGGCCGGAGAATGGAACCTGCTGCACAGCATGGCAGAACAAAACACCCTGATATTAGATATTGTAGGATATGTTGATTTGGAACACCATGCAGATTTGATAAAACAAAATCCTCAATATCGAAGCTACCATAATCGTCTAAAGCTTGGAGGATATAAGTTGTTTTTAGACGGTTCTCCTCAAGGAAGAACCGCATGGATGAGCAAGCCATACGCAAACAGTGAAGATTACTGCGGTTATGCCCGATACTCTGACGAGCAGGTACAAAGTATGGTTGACCGCGCATTAGAAGAGCAAACACAGTTTATTACACATTGCAACGGAGATGCCGCTGCACAACAATTGCTGGATTGTTTAAAAGGAAAACAACAAAACGTCCGTCCTGTGATGATTCATGCACAACTGCTGCGTCCGGACCAATTACCCGATGTGAAGTCTGTTTCGATGATTCCCAGCTTTTTTGTAGCTCACACCTACTATTGGGGTGATGTACACATTAAAAACTTTGGAATGGAACGTGCCAAACACATTTCCTGCGCACATTCTGCCATGGAAATGAACATTCCGTTTACGTTTCATCAAGATACCCCTGTAATTGCGCCCAATATGTTGGAAACCATTTGGTGCGCAGTCAATCGCATGACAAAAAACGGAGTATGTCTGGGCAAAGAAGAATGTATTCCTGTGAAAGAAGCAATCTATGCTGTAACAAAGTATGCTGCTTATCAGTATTTTGAAGAAGACAGAAAAGGAACCATCAAAGAAGGCAAGCTGGCAGATTTGGTGGTATTGAGCGAAAATCCCTGCAAAGCAGCCCCTATGGAAATCAAAGATATTCAAGTACTGTATACCTTTAAAGAAGGCCGCTGCATTTTCGATGCAAATTATGATAAATAAAACTACAAACAAAAAGCGATGCTCAAATTTGAGCATCGCTTTTTGTGAACCTCAGAATCAGCGGAATAAGAACGACTTCTTATTCTTCTCTCATCTTAGCAAAGCACTCGCTGCAGTATACAGGACGGTCTTCACGTGGTTTAAATGGAACTTTTGCTTCGCATCCGCAAGCAGCGCATTGTGCTGTGTACATTTCGCGCTCCGGTTTTGCAGCGTTTTTACGTGCATCACGGCATGGTTTACATCTTTGTGGCTCATTTACAAAGCCTTTGGATGCATAGAATTCTTGTTCGCCAGCAGTGAATACAAATTCAGCGCCGCAATCTTTACAGATGAGAGTTTTGTCTTCGTACATGTGATTTACCTCGCTTTGGATTAATAGATATTTTGCCCTTAGACGGATTTGCACCGCCGCCTTTGATGGATCAACGCTCTAACTTAAGCTACCGGGGCATATTGAGACTGCATGATTGTAGTTTTCTACGCACACGCTGAATTGCGTTATCTACAGACTTAGCAGGAATTGCTAATTTGGCAGCAATCTCACTGTAACTTTGGCCGCTTAAGTAAAGAAAGAGAACCTGTTGCTCCAGTTTTGACAAACTCTGCCGAATTCTTTGGTGAACCATTTCTAAATTTTCCCTGTCTATCAATAAGGTCTCAGGATTGGACACTGCTTGATTGGTACCCTGTATATTGAGTTGAGAAGCTTCTTCATCATTAAGTGATACCAATTGGCCCAGAGGAATATTCTTTTTGCGTGCACAGGCACGATAGGCCGCCACAATGCGGTTTTGAATACAAATACCCGCATAAGTTTTAAAGCTGGCATCTTTATTCGGATTGTAGCTTCTGGCTGCACTAAATAAACCAAGCAAACCTTCCTGACATAGGTCATCTGCTTCCAATACGGAACTGCGAAACGGATGCGCCTTTGCCCGAATGAAAGACAGGTACCTGGCAGTCAGTTCCACAAAGGCGTCTGAATTCCCTTTTTGAATGAAAGATACCAGCTGATTGTCTGTATAGTTTTCCATTTGTTCAGGCAATCCAAAACACCTCTTGCACCCACTTTTATCTGCCTATATCATACTCTATTCTTTTATTTAAGTCAATAAAAATTTATGAAATATGTTAAAAAATTTCTGTTTTTTGCAAGCAATCCTTGTGTGCTACGAGAAAATATTTTCCTTATTTTTACATTAATGTTTATATCTTGAATTATAATTGATTTCTATGAACAGGTCAATAGAAAATTAAAAATTACCCTATTTATTTTTGAAAAGGACGATATGGTATTTGATTATTAATATCTTCTTTATACAAGTCAAATTCTTTAGACAATAATGCTCCATAAGTGATAATTTGTTTACCATATTTGTCTTTTAAATTTGCAATCTTCTCCTCCAGCTTTTCTTCCTTTATCAATTCTTCCGTATTTGTGAAAAACGATACTTGCTCTTTTTGTGCCTGGGGTACCAATAAAAATCCACTGATACCCAATGCACGTATCGGCTGCTTCCATTTATAATGCTGTTTTAACATACGGCAAGCCACGGCATAAATATCTTTTACCTGACGCGTTGGAATTTCAATGGTCTGCTGATATTGCCTTGTCTGAAACAAGCAGTCTTTTATCATCAAGTGGATACCGCAAGCCAACACTCCATGACGAAGCATACGGCCCGCCACTTTTTCTGATAAGTACAACAATACTTTCTGAGCTTGCTCCTCTTGTTCCAAATCTTTTGGACACGTAATGCTGTTTCCTATACTTTTGGGCTGTTCCTGTTCCTGCACATAAGATACGGGAGATTCGTTTCTTCCATTGGCATTTTGCCAAAGTTCACTGCCGTTTTTGCCAAACATGGCATAAAGATAGTTTTC